>ERZ859923.1255-NODE-1255-length-11020-cov-8.997446_pt1 | contig 11020 bp, 8 predicted proteins | sample MGYA00510116_ERZ859923 | MGnify/ENA primary metagenome ERZ859923 (study PRJEB30046, sample SAMN00715168) | human gut metagenome | study: EMG produced TPA metagenomics assembly of the A metagenome-wide association study of gut microbiota in type 2... | reverse complement strand
TCGTCCTCGCCAAAATCGTATTCGTCCAGATCATCGTGCCCGGTGGTATCGGCCTTGGGCTTGCGGAACTTGAAATAATAGAGTGCCGCGCCACCGCCCGCCAGAGCCAGCGCCAGCAGAATCATCAGACTGCCCATGTTGGATTTCGGCTTTTCCTGCGGCGTTTCGGTGTCGGTTTTCACAGCTTCCGGGGCCGTGCAGCTCCGCAGGCTCTTTTCACACAAGGGGCAGTTTTCGTTCACGTTTCCTGCCTCACATTTCACCGTGCAGGTGCAGACCTCGGTGGTCTGCGGTTCTTCATCCAGCAGGGCCAGCAAGTCGGCATCATCCACTTGGTTCAGGAAGTGGACAGAAGTTTCCTTGTCCTCGTTGGCACGGTCAATGAGGATGTAAAAATAATTCCCGGCCTTGGTGGTCACAGTGATAAGCTGCTTGTCGCCGTAAAAGTCATCCACCAGTGTTGCATTGCCCTTGGGCGTGATGGGCACACCCTCCGGCTCCATGCCGCCCGTAGTGGGTTCTTCTTCGATAATCTCCGGCAGAGGTTCCGGGGCAGGGTCAGTACCGCTTGCGAAAGCGGGCATGGAAAAGGAGCAGAGGCAGAGCAGGATAGCCAGCAGTCCGGCAGCGAAACGGTTCCAGTTGTCAGGTTTCATCGGCGGCATCCTCCTGTTTGTGGTACGGGGTGACGGTGGGTGCAGCATTCAGCGCACCGCTGCGCAGGAAGGCCGCAAACTCGTCCGGTGTCATGTTCATACTGCGCACCAGCTGAATGATTTGAAGATTTTCCTGTTCGGTCTTTGCAGCTTCCAGTTCTTTCAACTGCTGCTGGTATTCGCTGATTTTTTCTTTGAGCCGTTCAATGTCGCGCTCAATGCGGGAAAGTCTTTTTGCCATACAAAATCCTTTCTGGCGTCACGGTAAACGCCCATAGCTGTAAAAATGTTCCTGCCAATATTTTGAGTTGAGGTTTGTGTAAGAGATAGGGTCGCCGCAGTGCAGCATGATGGAATTGCCTACATAGATACCGCAATGGCTCACGCCGGGGGTATCGTAGGTTCCCTTGAAAAACACAAGGTCGCCCGGTTTGACCTGCGCCGTCGAAACAGGAGTACAGAGGTTGTAAAGGCCCTGTGCGGTCTGGCGGCCCACGTTCCAGCCGGAGTGATTCAGAACCCACGAAATGTAGCCGCTGCAATCAAAGCTGGTGCTGGGTGAACTGCCGCCCCACACATACGGGTAGCCGATGTACTTCGTGGCTTCCTCCATCATGGCGGCAAACCTATCATCCTTTAGTGCTTCCGGGGGAATATCGTAGTAGGTGGGCTGCTTGATGGTGGACGCATTGGGGTACTGCGCCTTGTCGAACAAATCCGGCCGGTTGCCCAGCGTGCGCATATAGAGTGAATAGGCACTGAGCTGTTCTTCGGTCAGCACCTCCACGGGCAGATGGGATAAATCCTTGTTCTTCAGCTTGACCGTGCAAATGTAGTATTCATACGGTTCTTGGTAGGTGATAACTTGCGGCACACCATACGGGCCAATAATGACCATCATTTTTGTACGGTAGCGTATCTGCATGGTCACGGTCTCGGTCAGGATGTACTGCTTTTCAAAGAGCATTTCAAGTTCGCCCTGCACCTCGGCCAATGTAAAAACGCCATCATGGAGCGCGGACAAAATCGAGATCAGCACATAGGGGTCATGCTCGATTTCGTCCAGATAAAAATGGTATTCATCGTAGTTGTGGGTGGCCTCGTAGGTGTCGAGATACCGTTGCAGTTTTTGTTCCAGCTTGGCGTAGGCTTTCTCTGCACCCAGCATATCCTTGTCCTTGGAAAAGTAAGAGGATGCCGTCACGCCGGTTCCAGCGGTGCCCGCCATCACGGTGCAGGACTGCAACCCTGTTATCAGGAGCAGAGCCAGCAGACTGAACACCGCCACGATCAGAATGGTTTTCCAATTCCGGGCCGCAAATTCGGCTACCCGTTCGCCGCCCTCGGCCGCCAGCTTTGTTACCCGGAAACCGTTCTCTGCGGTGGCGGCTGCACCCTGCGCGGCGGCTTGTCCGGCCTGCCGTGCAGCTTTGGCATACTGCTGTTTGATACGCCGTTTCTGCCACATCCGGGAAATGGGGTTGCTGGCCGCCTGTGCAATTTGCGGATTGTCCCGCAAGGATTTCTGGTAAAAGTATTCTGCATTGGCAGACATGAGCTGACGCTCTGCCTTTTCCACGGCCTTGTAGGGCTTCATCTTGTGGTGCCGGATGCCGCTGCGGATGGCCTTGGCGGTCTGACGTTCCACCAGTTCTTCACCCTTGTGGCCACCCTCCACACCCACATTTTCGTGTTCGACTTCATGGATTTTTCCGTGAGCGAACAGCAACGCTTCCGATAGCGGGCGGCTGGCCGGGTTTGGTTTCAGGCTGGGCGGGCCTTTGTCCTGCTGCTCAAAGCGCAGGGTGGATTTTGCCTTGCCGCTGGCGGCATCGTAGATTTTTTCCTTGACCGGGACACGTTTTTTCGGCAAAGCAGCGCGGGCCGCATCCAGCTTGTCGGCTTTTGCCCCCGCTTTGTGGATATACGGCTGTAATTCCGGGTCTGCCCGTTCTTCCTCGGTCAGTTCCAGACGGGAAGCAGAGCGGTGCAGGCCATCTTCGCTTTCGGCGGTGGCTGCGGTTTCTGCCGCCTTTTTCGCTTTCTTTTTATTTTTATGCCCGTCCTTGATGTCCTCCGCCCGTTCCAGAATTTTTTCGGCCTTGCCCTCGGCATCCGTGGAGTAATCCTGTTCTGCTTCACGAGTAGAAACATTCTCCACGGTGCCGTCTGCCTGATTTTCCACCACCAGACCATCACGGGTCATGGTCTGGGTGACTTTGGCTTTTGCCTGCAATTCTTTCAAAGTTCTTCACCTCCCATCGGACAGCGGCCCGTTTCAATGTCCGCAATGTATTTGAGAATCGGGAACACCTGCGGCGGCGAAACCGCATTGCCCAGCGTTTTCATCCGCTTGCTGCGGTTCGGCACATCCTCGGTCAGGCGCGGGATGTCGGCGGGTTCTTTGGCCCAAAGGGAATGTCCGTCCATTTGCGCGGGAAACCCATCAGCCACTCTACCCAGTCCGGGTTGAGGTAGGGCTTTTCCAGCGTGGTGGGGGTCATCCGGTAGACCACATGGGAAAGCCGCGCCGTCCACGCCTTGCCATCCTTGTTCATCTTGCGGTAACTGCCATTCGCAGAAATTTGAATGTCCAGTCCCTTGCCCACATCCCCGGTGTCGCTGGCAAGAGGTGTTGGCAGAAGAACCGATGATGAATACCCGTTTCCGTTCGTGCCACGCGCCAACGGCAGCAGCAGGTAATACGAAAACCCGAACATCGTAACCTGCCTGCTCCAAGTCAATGAGCGTTTTGTCGAGCCCCATACGGAGGAAGCCAGCAACATTTTCTCCAAGCACCCAACGGGGCTGCAATTCCCGGATGACCCGCAGCATTTCGGGCCACAGGTAGCGTTCATCGTGGAAGCCGCGCTGCCGCCCTGCGGTGGAGAACGGCTGGCACGGGAAGCCGCCTGAAATGAGGGTGACGGTGCGAAGTCCTGTTTTTTCAAAGAAAGCCTCCTTTGTTACGGTGGTGATGTCCTGAAAACGGGGCACCTCCGGCCAGTGGCTTGCCAGCACAGCGGCGGGGAAGGCTGCCCACTCGCATTGACAGACAGAGGTGAAGCCCGCTGCTTCTGCGGCAAGGTCGATGCCGCCGATGCCGGAAAACAAGCTGAAATGCGTTAAGTTCATAGCTCCACTACCTCGTTGAGCCGGGTGGTCATGATTTTATAAAGCTGGGTGTTTTTCGGAATGGGATTGGAAAACGGCAGCACCACATTTTCAAAAATCAGCAGTCCTTCGCCCGGTTCGGAATTGTCAATGTACTTCTGCTGGTCTGCGGAGAGGTTCAGCCGTTCCGAAAGGATTTTGCGGTCGCCGGATGCCTGATTCAGCAGCGTGATGAAGTCGCTGTTTTCCAGAATGTTCTCGATCTCCGGCGAAGAAAGAAGGTCCTTCACATTCTGGGTGGCGCCCGTGGGCACACCGCCCCATTTGCGGAAGCGTTTCCAGATTTCTGCGGAATAAGCAGCGGTCTGTTCTTCTTTCAAGAGCAAATGGAACTCGTCTGCAAAATACCATGTAGCCCTGCCTTGGCTGCGGTTCTGGGTAACACGGCCCCATATCTGGTCTTGGATAATGAGCATCCCTAATTTTTTTAACTGCTTGCCTAACTCTTTGATGTCAAAGGCCACGAGCCGGTTGTGGATGTCCACATTTGTTTTGTGGTTAAACACATTCAACGAGCCGGACACATACAGGTCTAATGCCTGCGCTACCCGGTCCGCCTCCGGCAAGTGCTGGTCGAGCAGGGCTTGGTGGAGGTCAGACAAAATCGGCATATTCTCCGGGCAGGGATTCGCCAGATAGGGGCGGTAGATGGCTTTCACGGCACGGTCTATCACGGTGCGCTCAATCGCTTCCAGACCTGTTTTACCGCCCATGACCAGCTCACAGAACGACAGCACAAAATCCGATTTCAGGGCAAGCGGACTATCATCCTCGGAGTAGTTGAGGTTGATGTCCAGAGGATTCACATAGTCCTTGCTGGTGGGCGAAAGTTTGATGACCTGCCCATGCAGCCGCTTGACCAGCGGATAATACTCGGCTTCTGGGTCTGAAATAAAAATATCGTCAGCAGTCGTTAAAAACACACTGACGATTTCAGACTTGCAGCTCATGGATTTGCCGCTGCCGGGCGTACCCAGCTTTAGGCCGTTGGGACACCGGGCCTGCTTGCGGTCCAGCATGATCATGTTGTGGGATTTTGCGTTGATGCCGTAGTACATGGCCGCGCCGCTCTGGAAAAGCTCCTGCGTCACAAAGGGCACGAACACCGCCACGTTGGAGGTGGTAAGGCTGCGCTGAATCTTTATCTGGTTGATGCCCAGCGGCAGGCTGGACACAAGGCCCTGTTCCTGCTGGTAGTCCAGCCGGACAAGCGAGCAGTTATACTTCTGTGCCACACCTGCGGCTTGGAACACATCGTTGCCCAGCTTTTGCTTGGTGTCGGCCACATTCAGCACAAGAAAGGTCAGCATGAAAAGCCGTTCGTTCCGGGTCTGCAATTTGTTCAGCAGCTTTTTGGCGTCCTCGCCGTAAGTGGCAAGATCGCTGGGGAGGATGTCCATGTCGTACCCGGAACGGACAGCCTTTTTCTGCTCCTGAATCTTCATGGCATCAAGGTCTGTTATCTTCCGCTTGATGGTTTTGATGGCCTCGGTCTGGTCGATGGCCTGCACATGGAGATTGACGAGAATGCCGCTTTCCGTTTTGAGAAAATCGGCCAGCATTTCATCCGAAAGTTCCGGCGCAAGGATTTGTAAAAAGCTCACAGCTCCATATTTGCCGCCCAGTCCAAAAGTCTTGGCCGTGCCGAAGCAGAGGGAGGACGGGGCCACAAAATCCTTAGTGGACAGGCCGGAGGGCGCCAGCCAGTCCCAGTCAAAGCGGAACGGTTCCCCGTCCGGGTGGAAGATGCCGTGCAGCACCTCCAAACGCGCCTGTCCGTCCATGACGTGCGCCACGCAGCCCATGGTCTTGAAATAGCCCAGCAGGTCAAGACCAATGCGGGTCAGCCGCGCCCGTGCGGTTTTTAGATTGTCTGCCTCGATGGTGAAGGTCAGGTACTTGGTTTTGACAATGCCGTTGTTTCCGCTGGCAAGCTGCTTTTGCAGGATGGCGGTGTACTCGGCGCGGATGTCGTCAAAATCATCCCCCTGCGGTGCGATCTCAAAACTTTTTGCGTACTGCACCGGGTCAACCTTGCGATTCAAAAACGAAAGCTGCACATGGATGGAAGCATCCACATAGTTGTACAGGTCGCACAGGTGTTCAAAGATGGCGGTTCTTGTTTCCGGCTGAGCCAGCTGATAGCTGATGTCCTCGAAGGCAATGCACTTGGAGAATGTGCGTCGGTCAATGCGGCACATACCGTCCGGGTAGATGGTCTCATACGGGATGGTGGCCTGCGCCGTGCGGGGCTTGCCGTCACCCTTGTACTTGCGGAGAACGGCATCAATTTCTTTTTTCTGGGCGCGGGTGAGCTTTTTGGGCTTTTCGGTTTCGCGGGGTGTCGTTTTTCTGGACAATGGCCTTTACCTCCTGTTCCATTTGGTATTGCCGCACAAGGGCGGCGTAAGCATTGTTGGTCTGATAGGGCCTTTCCTTGGGACGGATAAAGCAGCACTGAATCATTTGCTGAATCACTACTTCAAGGGGCTGGCCGTGCCGCTCGAACAGAGCGAACAGCAGCCCCGGCAGCATGGCAAAAATCATCAGCAGGGCCGCCGCGCTGTTGGAAAGATAGTTCCGGGTCAAAAAATAAAGCGGCCCGCCCGTGAGAAGCGCACCGCCGAAGCAGACCAGCTGCCGCTTGGTCAGCCCGAATAAGACTTTGGATTTTACATGGGTCAAATCTTTGGGAACGGTCACATACGCCATTCAAACACTCCTTTCTCAATGGGCACCGAATACGGACTTGCTGATGCTGCCGGTCTTGAACAGACAGAAACAGAGTAGCACGGTGTAGCCCATGCAGCCCCAGATGGCCCCGGCAATGTCCGCTGCACCTGAAATGTTGCGTATCAGCACCGCATAGATGCCCACGACAATCATAATCAGGAACGCTTGGAAACCCAGTGCCAGCAAAGACTTCAAGTAGTTCTGCCCGGTGCTGCGCCACTCGCTGCTGCCCATGGTGGCAAGCGGGATAGGCCCCAGCGCGGTCACAACGTAAATCTCGATCATGCGGCCATAGGTCACAAGGAAAATACAGATAGACAGGATGTTCATGGTCAGGCCCACAACAAGGGTCTGGAACCACAGGCTGAGCAGACTGCCAATGGTCATGCTTTCCAGCTGAAATTCCAGTCCGGGTATCAGGCGGTCAAAGTGGATGGATGTTTCACCGATGATAACGCCGGAACTTTGGTTGACAACGCTCTGGGTGGCATCGAACACACCCATAACGATATTCCATGTGTTGCTGACAATGAGGATGGCAAAAGCAGACTTGAAAATCCAGCGGAAGAACATGGAGGTGTCAAAGTCGTGCATATTGTTCTTTTCGGTAATCATCTGGATAAGCTCATGGCACATCACAAGGGCAAGGATAGCCGCTGCAATGGGCAGCACCACCGTTTCGGAAAGACTGCGCAGCATATTGAAAATGCCGCTGTTCCACGCCTGCGGGGTAGAGCCGACATCCGAAGCGATTTCGCCCACCTTGGCGTTCACGTTATCGAACAGGCCGGAGAGGTTGCCCGTGATGCCATCTATCAAAATGCCTTTTATCCATTTCTCGATGATCTCACTAATCAAGCAAAGATACCTCCTTTCCCGCGCCCTCCCATGTGAGAGGGAGAGCGCGGAGTAGGATTTTAGATGTTAGTTGTTCGGAAAATTGTGGGCAGCAATGCAGGGCTTAGCCCAGCAACCCGGACAGAAGCGGGACAAGGGTTACGCCGATCAGGGCAACGCCGCCGCCCGCGACCAGCTGCTTCACGCCCTGGCTCTTGCTGCCGGGGTTATCCTGTCCATAGCCCTCCAACAGGTTGATGCCGCCCCAGACACACAGGGCACCGCCCAGACCGACCACGATGGTCTGCAAAGTATCGACTGCGCTGTTGAAAAATTCCATAAGGTCCTCACTTTCTGCCGCTTGTTCTGCGGCACTCAAAATTGTTTTTTCAAAAAATGCCGCCTCATTCGGCGGCTGCACTTTCGTCCGACAGGTCAATTTCGTACAGGTCAAAGCTTTCGTCCTGTGCGACTACCTGCTGCCGTTTCCGGCGCAGGGTGGATAAGAACCTGTCCACATCAAAGGTATTCTTTTTGTCCGCATCTGCAAGGTACTTGTAGTGCGGGTGCTTGGTGATGTCGAACTTCTCCGAGAAGAACGGTCTCACGCCACGCAGTTGCAAGATGCACCTGCCGCCGTCCATGATTGCGATTTCGTCCTCTGACATCAACGCCTTTCCTAGTTTTTGATAGTTCAGTCCGTGGGAGGTTTGAGAACCCCGGTTTTCGCTGGTGTTGAAACTGTCGATGGTTTCTTTCCCCAGCGCATCGGAGATCTCTTTGGCATTCTTGCCCCGCCCACTCAAAAAGAGAACAGAATCGCAGTTGTCCGAAATGATTTCGGCCGCATCTTTGTAGATGGCTTTCAGCTGCGACTGGCTCTGCAAAATGATGGATGCCGAGATTTCCCGGCTGCGGATGGTGGCGATCAGCTTGTCGAAGTTGGGAATCTGCCCAATGTTGGCGAACTCGTCCAGAATCAGCCGCACATGGACAGGCAGCCGACCACCGTATTTATCATCCGCACGGTCACACAGCAGATTGATAAGCTGGCTTTGAAGCATGGCGAGAATGAAGTTGAAGGTGGTGTCCGTGTCGCTCATAATCAAAAACAGCACGGTCTTTTCATCCCCAATGGTGTCCAGTTCCATTTCATCGTCCTCCATCAGCTCCCGCACTTCCCGGATGTCAAATGGGGCTAAACGGGCACCGCAGCTTATCAGGATGGAGGAACGGGTCTTGCCCGCCGACAGCAAAAACTTTTTGTACTGCCGGACGGCGAAGTGGTCCGGGTCTTTCTGTTCCAGCCGCTCAAACATGAGGTCCACCGGGCTTTGAAAGTCCGGGTCATCCTCGCGGGCTTCACTGGCATTTATCATTTCCAGCAGGGTGGTGAAGTTCATTTCCTCTGCCGGGGCCTCGTGCCAGATGTAGCCGATAAGCGCGGTGTAGAACAGCCGTTCCGACTTCACCCAAAAATCTTCTGCTGATTTTTCACCCTCGCCCTTGGTGTTGGCGATAAGGGTATTCACCAGCTTCAGCACGTCTTTTTCCGAGTGGATGTAGACAAAGGGGTTGTACTTCATGGACTTGGAAAAGTTTATCGTGTTCAGGATTTTCACCCGGTAGCCTGCCCGCTGGAACATTTGGCCTGTTTCCAGAATCAGTGTGCCTTTCGGGTCTGTGACCACGAATGAGGTGGGATAATCAGACGTGGGAAAGCATTGCATGAGGTTGGGCTTGACGTAAAACCGCGTCTTGCCGCTGCCGGAGCCGCCAATCACCAGCACATTCTTGTTCCGGGCCGTCTTGGGGTCTTTGGGCCGCCCGGTCATGGTCAGGCGTTCGGTCTGGGTCAGCAGGATGTTGTTTTCAAACTTGGGGTCGATGTAGGGGGCAATATCCTTGGCGGTGCCCCACCGGGCAGAGCCGTATTCTTCACCCTTGCGGTACTTCTTGGCGTTCTTGCCCTTGCTGTACACAATGAGACGGACAGCCACCGCCCCAACAACGCCCACACACAGGTCAAACGGGTGCAGGCTGGGCAGCGGGCTTGCAAAGGCGGCGGAGATGCCGCTCGTTAGGTGCAGCAGCTTGGCCGAAGCATCCGCGCCCGCCGACAGACGGTACGTCTGCCCGCATTTGGCAAACAGGTACACGAACAGCAGATATGGCAGATTCAGCACCAGCAGTTTTTTTAGTTCAGGCTTCATCGTTCCAGCTCCCTTTGCTTGATTTTTTCTTTCGCACGTTTCGGCTGCTGGGCCGCTTTCTGCTTGGCTGCGGTCAGCACCTTGCGGATGGAGGGCCGCTGCTCCTTGGAGAGCGTTTTGGCTGTGAACTCCCGGAACGCCTGTTCCAGATTGTCCGTATCCTTGGCCTTGAAGATCACGATGTAGTGGGGCGGCTGGGTGGTCTTGTCCTTACGCAAGGTGAAGTCCACGCCGTACTTCTTGGCGCAGGGCTTGAACGCCCCGATGTTCGCTTCCGTGACTTCAATGTTGGTCAGGGCCGCGCCGTGGGCTTTCAGCTGTTTCAGGCTTTGCTTGCCGTGGTGCAGCTTTGGCCCCTTGGCCCGGTGCTGCAAATATTTTTTCAGGGCAGCTTGCAACGCTTGGGCGGTGAGCTTGCCCGTTTTCATGGACAGGGCAATAGTTTTCTGGGTGACTTCTTCCTGCAATATGAATCCCTCCTTGTTGCAGAAAATTCAGAGCGGCAGCTAGGGTGGAACCACCAGCCGCCGCAGGTAAAGTGTTCTCATGGATGGGTACTCCTTTCGGTCAGGTGTTGGGCGGGCGGCCCCAATCGGGCTGCGCCATATCGTGCGCCACAAGGGACGCATAGTAGCTGTTGATGGTGCTGGGGGCGTTGAACAGCATGGCCCGCAGGTATTGCTTGATGTTGCGGACTTTGGTGGTGTTGTCCCGCAGGCAGTCCATGACGAACTCGATGTGATGGCTGTCCAGCTTCAAGAATTTCGCCTTGACCAACTCTGCCGGGTAATCGTCCCCGGCCACCCGGATGGACTTGCGGGAAGTGCAGACCGTTTCCAGCAGGATGTCCACGATTTCGTCCAGCTGTTCCCGGTCTATCCGGGGATTCTGGGTGAGGGTGTCATACTCGATGTTCTCCAAAATCAGGTCCCGGTAGATTTTATAGGCCGTTTCCTTTCGGCTTCCTGTCCGTTCCGGCGGCGGTGCCGCTGCCTCGTCCTCGTCCAAAGGCAAGGGGTTTGGGGAATGGATAGGAATGGAATCGGTATTTAATCCCTCTTTCTTTTGTTTTTCTGTAATTAGTTTATCTTTATTTAATTGCATTGGATTTTCCAACGTAGGGTTTTCCTGCGTGGGATTCTCCAACGTTGGATTTTCCAATGTAGGTGAAACCGATGCAGGAACGGGCTGCGGCAGCTCGAAAATCACATAGTCTGCACCACGCAGCCGCCCTTTCTCGTCCCGTTCTCTGGAACGCTGGATGTAGCCCGCCTGTTCCAGTTCCCGGATGGCCTGCCGTATCGCGTCGATGCTTTCCCGGTTGATACGGGCCAGCCCTTGCAGGGTGTAGTCCCAATCTTCCGGCAGGGAGAGCATTTGGGAGAGTAAGCCTTTGGCTTTCAGGGA
>ERZ859923.1253-NODE-1253-length-11035-cov-1.958106_pt1 | contig 11035 bp, 10 predicted proteins | sample MGYA00510116_ERZ859923 | MGnify/ENA primary metagenome ERZ859923 (study PRJEB30046, sample SAMN00715168) | human gut metagenome | study: EMG produced TPA metagenomics assembly of the A metagenome-wide association study of gut microbiota in type 2... | reverse complement strand
GCCGCTGGAGACGATGAAGATATATGCACATTCGAGCTTTCCTGACAAGACATCATTTTCCAGTACATCGCGGTCTGCGTATTCGACAAACGAAAACGAGGATTCCACGGAGGACAGGAGCATTGTCTTTAGCTGTATTGTTGCCGGGTCATCATTGCTTTCAAAATAGATGCCTGCGTATATGCCCGTCTGGGAAGCACTGCCCGGAAGGAGACGGAATGTGAGCGTTACAGCCGGAATAATAAGCAGTAATATGAAAATCACAGGCATTTTGAGAATGTGCTTGCACAACAGATATATCCATGTAAATATTTTTTTCACGCTCATTTTCTACAGCCTCCTCAGCTTGATTTTTTTGATAAGTGCACTTGAAAGAATGAAAAAGACAATCATGCCGATGCCGGTGCATACGGACGATACGCCTGGGAGCTGGCCATATAGGGCAGCTGCAATGTCCTTTGCGTATACCGCAGGGAAAAATCTGCTGATAATAACAAAAGGCTTCTGAAGATATGCGGTCGGAATAATCAGTCCGGAACCATATATCATTACAATGTCCAGACAGAAAACAAGAAGCATACCATATAATCCGTTTCCGGCAATTGTGTATACGGTGTAGAAAAAAGCCGCAAATATGGTAACACACAGAAAAACAGCGAGTGCACCGTATGGTAACAGCGAGTAAGAAATTTCCTCAATTTCCTCAGATAATTCTCCGGGTGCATGAGGAAGAATTAATGAACCGATAAACATTATACCAATCAGCAGGACGGAGTACGATATGCTGATGGCAAAAATACGGCACCCACAGGTAAAGATTCTGCCGATTCCGCAGCGCGTTAACATACTTTCTGTCTGCCTGCTTTCTCCGGTAATAAAACTTCCGAGAAGAAATCCGGACAATGTAATTATTATGACAAGACCGCTGCAAATGTAATATTGTATACCGGACAGGGAGCCGGTGGCACTGACAGTCTTTATACTGTACATAGAGCTTCTGTTGACGACAAAACGAATGTAATAATCATTCAGCTCATCTGTAGCGGCGGCAATTTTGTCCGACAGACCAAAATGGTTGTAGGTGTCTGAGAGAGCGTATATTCCCGACTGTACATAGGCGAGTGTATCAGAACCCGCATTCAGAACACTGCGAAATAGGGATGTCTCAATACCGGGATTGTCGGGAAGAATTATCCGGGCGGGAGTGTTTTGCCCGTTTAGTACATCCTCAACAAAGCCCTCGGGAATATACACAATGCCGTATACTTCACCTTTTTTTAACATGGTTTCTGCGGTGGCATGGTCTGTCTGTATGAATTCGCAGTAGTCCTTAAGGCTTTCCATCTGTGTAAGCATGTTAAAGCCAAGATTTACAAGAGTGTCATCAGATGGCAGCACAACAGCAATCTTAAAGAATAGCTTTGTCTGCGTATCGGATGAATTGAGGCAGGCGAAGGCTGTCAGAAATGTCAGAAAGCCAAACAGCAGTGTGCCTGCGAACAGTCCGGGTATATATCGGAATGCGGATTTCAGTTGAAGAAGCATGTAGCATAGGTGTTTACGCATGGAGGGACTCCTTTGTTATGAGATGCATAAGTTCGGTGCCAGTGACAGGAGGAAGCTCTCTTATGGAAGCGTTTTCGATAAAAAGCATACGGCTGCACAGTGCAAGCTCACATTCTTCGTGGCTTGTTATTATTACTGTTCCGCCATTTTTGCCGTAATTCGACAGGTAGTCGCATATATCGGTTTTGCATACAATGTCGAGGGAGGCACCGGGTTCATCGAGAATCAGGATTGATGGTGCACCTGCGAGGGAACAGGCTATGGAAAGCCTCTTTTTCATGCCGCCTGACAGCTTATTTACGGTGTAATGGGTATATTTGTCAAGACCGAAGCGCTCCATGACCGGTGGAAGGCTTTCCATGCAGCCACAGTAGTGGAATCTGAGATTGTCGATTACGGAGAGATTTTCAAAGAGTGGATTTTCCTGCGGGATATATCCGATGTACTTTTTGAATTGTGCCGGATTTTTCGAGGAAATCTGTCCGCCGTATTCTATGAGACCGGTGTCCGGCTTATCAGCGCCGGCAAGCATACGCAGCAGAGTGGATTTGCCACAGCCGTTTGCACCGACAATTCCGATAATTTCTCCTGAATGAACTTCAAATGATACATTATTTAAGATGATTTTCTTTCGATAGGATTTTCTTAATCCGCTTACCTTCAAAATCGAATCTGCCATGGAATATTTCCCCTTCTGATTTTATTTTTGGGACAGGTGTCAGCCCCCGGTGTCCCAACCTGCTGGGACACCGGGGTCTGACACCTGTCCCATAGCATGATACCATTTTTTTGCGTTAAAATCCACATAAGAATTTTACAAAGAGGGCAAAAGGGCTAAAAAACAAGCTGTTTTCATAAAATTATGCTGGATTTTGCGGATGACGTATGATATAATGAATAATTGATTGACATACGTGTTAATAGTTTAAGGAGGATTTTTTAAATGAGCTTTACAGTAGACAAGTTAGAAAAGAACATGGTTAAGCTGACCATAGAGGTTGATGCAGAAGAATTCGCTAAGGGAATGGAAGCTGCTTATGAGAAGAATAAGAATAAGATAAGTGTTCCTGGTTTCCGTAAGGGTAAGGTACCTAAGCAGATGATCGAGAAGATGTATGGTGCCGGCATTTTTTATGAGGATGCGGCTAATGCTATCATTCCTAAGGAGTATCAGAGAGCAGCAGTTGAGAGCGGTCTTGATATCGTATCACAGCCTGAGATTGATGTAACACAGATCGAGGAAGGCAAGAACTTCATCTTCACTGCAACAGTTGCTGTACGTCCTGAGGTTACTCTCGGAACATATAAGGGCGTTGAGATTGCCAAGGTAAGCACAGAGGTTACTGATGAAGATCTCGAGGCAGAGATTAAGAAGGTTCAGGAGCAGAACGCAAGAATCATCAATGTTGAGGACAGACCTGTTCAGGACAAGGATGATACAGTTATCGATTTCGAGGGCTTCATGAACGGAGTTCCTTTCGCAGGCGGTAAGGGTGAGAACTATTCTCTTACAATCGGCTCACATTCTTTCATCGATACGTTCGAGGAGCAGTTAATCGGCAAGAAGATCGGTGAGGAGACAGAGGTTAACGTAACATTCCCTGAGGAGTATCATGCAGCAGAGCTTGCAGGCAAGCCGGCTACATTTAAGGTAACAGTTAAGGAGATTAAGTCTAAGGAGCTTCCAGAGCTTAATGATGAGCTTGTACAGGATATCTCTGAGTTCAAGACTGTTGATGAATACAAGGCAGATTTAAAGGCAACACTTGAGAAGAAGAAGGCTAAGGACGCTGAGGTTAAGAAGGAGAACGAGGCTATCGAGGCTGCTGTAGCTAACGCTGCAATGGAGATTCCTGAGGCTATGATCAAGCAGCAGGCTCTTCAGATGGCAGATGGCTATGACAGAAACTTAAAGCAGCAGGGTATCAGCCTTGAGCAGTATGTTAAGATGATGGGCATGGAGATTGACAAGTTCATCGAGAGCATCTATCCGGAAGCTGAGAAGAGAATCAAGAATGGTCTTGTTCTTGACGCTATCGCCAAGGCTGAGGATTTCACTGTTACAGATGAGGAAGTTGAAGAGGAGATCAAGAACATGGCTTCCATGTACAACATGAAAGAGGATGAGCTTAAGGATATGATGACAGACAACGAGAGAAACCAGATTAAGGAAGATCTCGCTGTTCAGAAGGCAGTTAAGCTTATCGCTGCTGAAGCAGTAGAGAAATAAGTTATCAGTAATAATCGGGGAGGAACACTATGAGTTTAGTACCAGTAGTAATCGAGCAGACAAGCAGAGGAGAAAGATCCTTTGATATCTATTCAAGACTTTTAAAGGAGAGAATTATTTTTCTTGGTGAGGAAGTTAATGATGTATCAGCGAATTTGGTTGTGGCACAGCTCCTTTTCCTTGAGTCTGAGGATCCGTCAAAGGATATAAGCTTATATATCAACAGCCCGGGTGGTTCAATATCAGCAGGTATGGCGATATATGATACTATGCAGTATATCAAGTGTGATGTTTCTACAATCTGTGTAGGAATGGCAGCAAGTATGGGAGCATTCTTACTTGCCGGCGGAACCAAGGGTAAGAGAAAGGCTCTCCCTAATGCGGAGATTCTTATACATCAGCCACTTGGCGGTGCACAGGGACAGGCTACCGAGATTGAGATAGCTGCAAGACATATTATCAGAACCAAGGAGAGAATGAATCGTCTCCTTGCACAGAATACAGGCAAGTCCTATGAGGATCTTGTAAAGGATACCGACAGAGATAATTGGATGACAGCACAGGAAGCGGTTGAGTACGGTCTTATAGATTCTGTTGTTGAGAAGATTAACTAGTGTATTCTTGCCATAGAAGTGTGACAGATAGAATAATCAGATAATGATTTCAGGTGTGGAAGGGGGGAATCTCCTTCCACATATCATTTAATGCGTTAATATAAGCTGAGTGTGTAATATTTTTAATATAGGAGGTAAGAGGTGGCAGGTCGCAAGGATGATGGAAGGCTTAGATGTTCCTTCTGCGGAAAACCACAGGATGCAGTCAGAAAGTTGATTGCAGGGCCTGGGAATGGAGTATATATATGTGACGAATGTATCGGTGTATGTTCGGAGATTGTTAATGAAGAGATGGATTCTCAGGATATTGCTGAGGATAATTCTGATGGAATCAACCTTTTGAAGCCAAGGCAGATAAAGGAATTCCTTGATGAGTATGTTATAGGACAGGATGAGGCTAAGAAAGTACTTTCTGTTGCAGTGTATAACCATTATAAGAGAATTATGGCTAAGGGCGACAGCATGAATGTTGAGGATGAGGGCGTTGAGCTTCAGAAGAGCAATATCCTTATGCTTGGACCTACAGGTTCAGGTAAGACATTCCTTGCGCAGACTCTTGCCAGGCTGTTGAATGTTCCATTTGCGATAGCAGATGCGACTACCCTCACCGAAGCGGGATATGTCGGTGAAGATGTTGAGAACATTCTTTTAAAGCTTATACAGGCAGCGGATTATGATATAGACAGGGCTGAGCATGGAATAATATATATAGATGAGATAGATAAGATTACCAAGAAGTCCGAGAATGTCTCAATTACCAGAGATGTATCCGGAGAGGGCGTTCAGCAGGCTCTTTTAAAGATTCTTGAGGGAACGGTTGCATCCGTACCGCCTCAGGGTGGACGTAAGCACCCACAGCAGGAGCTTATTCCGATTGACACAACTAACATATTGTTTATCTGCGGAGGTGCATTTGATGGACTTGAGAAGATTATCGATGCAAGAATGGGACAGTCCTCTATCGGATTTGGTGCAGAGCTTATTGAGAAGAATGAGAAGAATGTTGGCGAGCTTTTAAAACAGGTGCTTCCGCAGGATTTAGTGAAGTTTGGTCTTATACCGGAGTTCGTCGGACGTGTGCCCATCACGGTTTCTCTTGAGCTGCTTGATGAGAATGCGCTTGTAAGAATCCTTACTGAGCCTAAGAATGCGCTTATAAAGCAGTATCGTAAGCTCTTCCATTATGACGAGGTTGAGCTTAAGGTGACGGATGAGGCGGTTGCAGCAATCGCTAAAAAGAGCTTTGAGAGAAAGACAGGAGCAAGAGGACTTCGGGCAATTATGGAGAATATCATGATGGATGTTATGTATGAAATTCCGTCCGATGACTCTATAGCATGCTGCACAATAACTAAGGATACGGTTGAAAAAGGAACACCTCCTGAGCTTGAATACAGAACAGATGTAATAGCTACAGGAGCCGTAAGCCGTGCTGCGAAAAAGAATAAAAACGGGGAAACTGCATGAATGAAGTGATAAAGGGTTTACCTGTTATTGCACTCAAAGGAATGACCATATTACCATATATGGTCATTCATTTTGATATAAACAGGAAAAAATCAATTCATGCTGTAGAAAAAGCCATGCAGACGAATGAAACAATCTTTCTTCTCACACAGAAAGATATAGATACTGCAAATCCTGTGCAGGATGATTTATATTCTGTAGGAACTGTTGCGAAGGTTAAAGAGCTGATAAAACTTCCAAAGGGCATTGTAAGAGTTCTTGTGGCAGGTAAGTATAAAGGAATGGTTAATACAGTTAGTGAATCTGATGGAATGCTTATATCTGATATAGTTACTGACAGAGACTGGTTTTTAGCACCTGATAATCTGACACAAATAGCTATGATAAGATCACTTAATGAGCTTATATGCAGATATGCAGCAGTTAACCAGAGATTCAGCAAAGATATTTTAAAAGAATGGCTTATTGCCAAAAATCTTCAGGAAAAAGTCAAAAAAATTCTTGCGGATTATCCGGTTGATTATACTGTAAAACAGAAGTTCCTTGAGATGAGTGATGTTAATGAAATTTATGAACAACTTGCAAGGATGTTTATTGAGGATATCAATATTTTTGACATAAAAAAAGAACTCGAAGATGGCATAAAAGAAAAAGTAGAGAAAAACCAGAAAGAATATTATCTTAGAGAACAGCTCAAATATATTAACGAGGAGCTTGACGGCACAGATGGCTCATCTGAAATAGATGAGTATATGGAAAAACTTGAGAGTCTTAATGCAGCTGATGAAATAAAAGAGCAGATTGAAAAAGAAATACGGCGTTATAAAGTGCTTTCACAGGGTTCGTCAGAAGCAAATGTTGAACGCAGCTATATAGAAACGCTTCTTTCACTTCCATGGGAAAACAGTTCTCAGGACAGCGATGATATAGAAAATGCGGCAAAAATTCTTGATGAAAATCATTATGGAATGAAAAAAGTTAAAGAGAGAATACTTGAGACGCTTGCAGTGAGAAAAGTATCACATAATGCTGATGCACCGATAATCTGTCTTGTAGGACCTCCGGGAACAGGAAAGACAAGTATTGCACGTTCGGTTGCACAGTCACTTAATAAAGAATATGTACGTATATGTCTTGGTGGTGTAAAACATGAAGCTGAGATAAGAGGACACAGAAAAACATATATCGGAGCTATGCCTGGAAGAATTATTGAGGGACTTAAGAATGCCGGAGTTAATAATCCTCTCATGCTTCTTGATGAGATAGATAAAGTAAGTAATGACTATCGTTCTGATACATCATCGGCACTTCTTGAAGTACTTGATGGAGAGCAGAATTCGCATTTTGTTGATCATTATATTGATATGCCTGTAGATTTGTCGGAGATTCTTTTTATTGCTACAGCGAATGATTTGTCAGAGGTGTCAAGACCTCTTCTTGACCGCATGGAAATTATAGAAGTAAGCAGTTATACAAAAAATGAAAAACTGCATATTGCAAAAGAGCATCTTGTGGCAAAACAGTTAAAAAAGAATGGACTTACAAAGAAGTCAGTCAGATTTACCGATAAGGCACTTGCAAAAATAATAGATGGCTATACAATGGAGGCCGGTGTAAGAGAGCTTGAGAGAATGATAGCTGCTGTTCTTAGAAAAGTTGTAAGAAAGAATTACACGGTTGGTGGCGTAAATATTGAAAAGCAGATAGTCATTACAGATAAAAATCTCAGTGAATATCTCGGAAAAGTTAAGTTCATTAAGGAAAAGGCATCAAGAAAAAATGAGGTTGGCATTGTACGTGGACTTGCATGGACAGCAGCTGGCGGTGATACTCTTGAAATAGAAGTAAATGTTCTTGGTGGTAAGCCTGAACTTATTCTTACAGGTAATATGGGAGATGTAATGCGGGAATCTGCACAGATAGCACTCTCATATGTCCGCTCTGTTGTAAGAAAAAACCAGATTTTTGAAGAGAATGCAATACATATACATATACCTGAAGGTGCAGTTCCCAAAGATGGACCATCAGCCGGAATAACAATGGCGACAGCCATTTATTCCGCAGTTACAGGAAAGCCTGTAGATGCCTCAACAGCAATGACAGGAGAAGTTACATTAAGAGGCAGAGTAATGCCTATAGGCGGTCTTAAAGAAAAACTGCTTGCAGCAAAGACAGCCGGATTAAAGAGAGTGTTAGTGCCGTTGGAAAATAAATCTGATGTAGAAGAGCTTGAAGAAGAAATTGTACAGGGACTTGAGATTGTATATGTAAGCGATATGAAAGAAGTCCTTAAACTTGCCATTGTAAAATAGGAGAAAACTATGGTTATTAAAAAAGTAAATCTTGATATTGTAATTGGTGTTACAAGTCAGGTGCCGGAAACAGACTTACCGGAAGTTGCATTTGCAGGCAAATCTAATGTAGGTAAATCATCACTTATAAATGCCCTGATGAACAGAAAGTCATATGCAAGGACATCATCACAGCCTGGAAAGACACAGACAATTAACTATTATAATATTAATGATGCAATGCTTCTTGTTGATTTGCCGGGTTACGGATATGCTAATGTAAGCCAGTCCGTAAAGGAAAAATGGGGCAAGATGGTAGAGAAATATCTGAAGAAATCAAGTCAGTTAAAACAGGTCTTTCTTCTTATTGATATAAGACATGACCCATCTGCAAATGATAAGATGATGTATGACTGGATAGTTTCTAATGGATATCATCCTGTCATAGTTGCAACAAAACTTGATAAAATAAAAAGAAGCCAGCATGCCAAACAGATTAAAGCTGTAAGGACAGGGCTGGGTCTTTCTGCTGATGATATTCTTATCCCTGTTTCATCACAGACAAAACAGGGAATCCCTGAATTATGGGACGTTATAGAACAATTTATATAATTACATAAGTTTATTCATTACAAAATCATATATATCCTGGCTGGCGTCACGCCATCTGGCACACATTGCGTCAGCCTGTGATTCGAGAGGAACGGCAACATTTAATTCTATAAGATTAGTGTTGCCTTCTTTTACCTGACAGTGAACAATAAAATCACCGTTTGTCGATTTATAATAATCAGAAGTTGTTCCCACTTCACATTTTAAATCATATTTATTATCTTTGAGATATTTGTCAATATCATCACGTATAGCTTGAGAAATTTTATTATAGAAAAAAGAAATTGTATCAATTCCTTCTTTAGTAAGCTTATATTGCGTGCTGCTTCTGTATGTGAGAATCTGCACAAAACCGTGTCGCTTGCAAGCGAACTTAATACTTCCTGAAGCGTAAAATAATTGGTATATTGTCTGTCTAACATAAAATCAGCAATCTGGCTGTTAGACAGAGGAAAATTAACTTTATCTAACATATATAAAACCATCAGTTTATAGAGGGTTGTTGCATCCGTACTCATTCGTAGTTCCGTCCTTGAATAATATTGTTGTTTGTAAAATATTGCATCAAACTGTTATGGACACGCTTTTTATCTGCACTCCATAAAGGTGCAATGAGAATTTTTTTTGGACCGTCTCCTGTAAGACGGTGTATAACCATATCGGGTGGCAGGAGTTCAATGATTCTTCCGATAAGCCTGATATAATTGTCCATAGTCATAGTTTCAAACAGGTGATTGTTATAATCATCAGCCAGATCAGTTCCTTTAAGGACATGAAGCAGCTGCAGTTTTATTCCCCAGGCACCGCTGTTTGCGATAAAACGTGCGGTATCAAGCATCATTTCATCACTTTCGCCCGGAAGACCAAGTATCATGTGGACAATTACTTTTATATCTGAATTGTTAAGGCGTTTAACGGCATCGGTAAAAATGTCAAGTTCATAGCCACGCCTTATATAATCAGAAGTTTTTTTGTGGATGGTCTGTAATCCGAGTTCAATCCATACAGGTTTAATTTTTGAGTTCGCCAAGCAGAGTTATAACACTGTCGTCAAGGCAGTCGGGTCTTGTTGCGATTGACAGTATCTTAACATCAGGATTATTAATAACTGGCATAAATAAATTTCTTAAATAGCTGACATCTGCATATGTATTGGTATAGGACTGGAAGTATGCAATAAAATTATTTCCTGTATATTTATTTGATATAAGTTTTTTTGCATCGTCAACATTAGTGCATGCAAAATCACCGGAACCTCCGGCACTGCAAAAAATACATCCCCTTGTGTCAATAAGCCCGTCACGGTTGGGACAATTCATCCCACCGTTCAGGGCCAGTTTATACATTTTGACACCATAAGTGCCTTTTAAATATTCATTTACCGAGTAGAAATGTGGAAGCATAATTATTTAATAAGAGCCTTTATAGCCTGGCTTACAACGTCAGCAACGCGTGGGTCGAAAGCTTCCGGAAGAATATTTGTGTCACTGAGTTCATCATCAGGAACAAGATTTGCGATGGCAAGAGCTGCAGCAAGTTTCATTTCTTCTGTAATCTGTGTTGCACGTCCTTCAAGGGCACCCTTGAATATGCCAGGGAAAGCAATAACATTATTTACCTGGTTAGGGAAATCAGAACGACCTGTACCGACGACCTTTGCACCTGCTGCTTTTGCAACATCTGGCATGATTTCAGGAACCGGGTTAGCCATTGCAAAAAGAATGGCGTCTTTGTTCATTGATGAAACCATTTCTGCTGTAACGATGTTAGGTGCAGAAACACCTACAAAGATATCAGCACCTTTAAGTGCATCAGCAAGTGAACCGTGTTTTTGTTCAAGATTAGTAACATTCATCATAGATTCCTGCATCCAGTTAAGTCCTTCGCTGTCTTTTGCAAGAATGCCTGACTTATCACACATTGTAACATTTTTAAAACCATATGTAAGAAGAAGCTTTGTTATGGCAATGCCGGCAGAACCTGCACCATTTACAACAACACGACATTCTTCTTTAGTTTTTCCTGTAACCTTTAAACCATTGATAATACCTGCAAGCACTACAATAGCTGTTCCATGCTGGTCGTCATGGAAAACAGGAATGTCGAGGAGTTCCTTTAATCTTTCTTCAATTTCAAAGCATCTTGGTGCAGAAATATCTTCAAGGTTAATACCGCCAAATGCAGGAGCAATGTTTACTACAGTTTTGATGATTTCTTCTGTGTCCTGTGTGTCAAGACAGATAGGAACAGCATTG
>ERZ859923.1251-NODE-1251-length-11040-cov-5.905690_pt1 | contig 11040 bp, 7 predicted proteins | sample MGYA00510116_ERZ859923 | MGnify/ENA primary metagenome ERZ859923 (study PRJEB30046, sample SAMN00715168) | human gut metagenome | study: EMG produced TPA metagenomics assembly of the A metagenome-wide association study of gut microbiota in type 2... | reverse complement strand
GGATAAGGTTAATCGCAACCAGTCCCACCGAAAGAAATAAAAATACATTCTGCATATCATCGTTTTCTGAATAAAACATAAGAATGAAACCGACCACCGTAAATACAGGAACACAGAAAAACTGAAACCACTCTTTTCCGGTAATCAGACCGTAGCTTTTTCTTGTCTTGCTAAATCTTCTGATAAACAACATCAGAATGATAAAAGCAGTCTTTGATATCAGTGCCTGTAAAAACCATTTTTCTTGGATTGAACCTCCTCTTCCCAGCAAAACAGTCACATAATCAATCAATACAAGCATTGTATAGTTGATGATTGAAAATAAAAAACTCTGCCGGAAGGAGACCTCATAATAAGCCAGATTTAGTAAAGACATAACCAGTATAATCAGGATACATTTTAACATTCCGATCCATATCCCTGTGACTGCTGCCAGATAAAGCACTCCGCAATAAACAAAAAATCTGTATCTGTTCCTATATCCGCCATCTCTTTTTTCCATAAAAGTATCAAAAAAGTATAGCGTTCCTTTTACTTCCAGCATTTCCGCAATAAATGTCAATACCCAGAATGTCATGTTATTCTTCTCCCTTATACAGCATATATTCCCTCTTTACCTGTGCATATCGTGCCTTGGGAACCGGAATCTTTTTTCCTGTCGTAAGTGTCATCACATAACTGCTGATTTTGGTAATGTATTTCATATTTACAAGAAAACTTAAATGCGCCCGCACAAATCCCATATTCTTTAATTCGTTTTCCAGTTCATCCAGTTTTTTATAAATCTGAAATGTCCCTTTTTCTGTATAAAATACATTTTTGTGAAGCTCTGTTTCTATATAAATGATGTCATCTGCATAAAGTTTTATCGTTCCTTCCACAAAACGAAATTCGAGAATCCTACGGTTTTTATTAATTTCTGCTATCAAATCATCCATACATTCTTCTATAGTATCTGCAAGGTTATCTTTCAGCAGAAAACGGCTTGCTTTCACCTTATATCCATCCAGTGCGTAATTCATGTATGCCGTCACAAGTACAACCGGAAGTTTTGGGTATTTTTCTTTGATCCTCATAGCTGTTTTCAGCCCATCCATCCCCTGCATATTGATGTCCAGAAATAATAGCTGACACGCTTCCAAAGCTGATTGTTCTTCGCATAACTGTTCTCCGGATTCATATTCTGTAATAGTAAACTCATAATTCTTTTTTTCACCATAGTCTGACAGCAAATCTGACAGATTTTTTCTGTCATCTATCCTGTCATCACAAATAATAATGTTCATATTTTTCATTCCTGTCTTTGATTGCTCTCATACCTGTAAACCATACAAGTCTCACCTAGCACTCTTTATTATATCAAACAAATCTTCCGCTCGATCATTCTCCGCATCAAATGACTATTTTCCGCATAGAACGACTATCTCCTATAGAAACGCAGAAGCACTGTATCTCAAACTCTTTGAAATACAATGCTTCCCTGCATTTTCTATATCGTCATGTTGATACCACTACTTTATGAATCCCCCACATGATCCATCTGATAATATTTCAATTCTTAGTTTTTTCCAAAAAAATATTGATGTTTCATATCGCCAACTGTATTTTCTTTTCTCTGTCCTTCCCCCTTAAAGTGAAAAGTTCCCTGCACAGGCCACGGTGAACCATACCATAGTCCACCTGACCGGCACAGTAATCCCTTTGTGCCTATTTTATGATTTCATAGAGCAGGCTGCTCTTTCCTCCGTTCTCACGCCATCTCTGCTTTTTTTGTATAAATCCTGCACACTCCAAATCATGGATTGCACGCTTGACCGTACTTACAGACAGGTGCAGCTCTCTGGCAATGGTACCGATTGCCGGATAGCATGTCCTCTCCCTGTCCGCACGAGTCTCCAGATACAGATAGACCGCCACCGCCCTGTGTGGCAGCTCCGTTTCATAGATTTCTTTCCTAGTCACCCTGCCTCCTAATCTTCCGTCCGTAAGGTCTGCCGCATCTTTTTCATGGTGTCCGTCAGCGGTGTCTGCTGCATGCCTCCTGTCCTTGCCGTTTCTGCAGGTGTCTCGTCTGGTTCTTCCATACAGCACATATATCTCCGTATGATCTCCTCTTCAATTTCCTGCTTGTCTGCGTATGCTACCTTTCTTGCAGATTTTTCTTCGCTCTCATAGGGTTCTTCAAATGTGATGCCCCATTTTAAGAACAGTTTCAGTTTTGTCCGCATAGGGTGAGTCCCGGTCTTTGATACGATAAAGTTTCCTTTTGGCAGTGACTTCAATTCATCCGCTGTCATGAGTGGTCTTTGGATCATCTGAAGGGACTGGCTCGGATCATTCTTTCCCCGGCTGATGGAACCGGACATGACAGTTTTGCTGCCCAGGCTCTTGGAGAGCACTTCCGCTGACTCCGAGTTCGGTGCGAACCCACCGAAGATGGTATCCTGACAGTTATCAATAATGATTTCTGCGCCCTCTTTCCCATAATTCTTATTAAGCTGGGCAAAGGACTGAATCATGGGTACGATACTCACCCTTCTGGATCGGGACGCTGAGAACATCATCTCTGCACTTTCAATCTTCGGAATCGTTCCGACCTCATCCCAATAGAAAACTACACGGTTGTCCAGTTTTCCTCCGTTCTCGTCTGCCACCACGAGGATTTCCCGGTAGAGCTGCTGTAAGATCAGAGAAATAATAAAATACTTTGTATTGTCCTCCTCCGGCATGACCAGAAACACCGCCGTCTTTTGTTTACAGAAAAGCTCTGCATCAATAGCGGTATCAAAACAGAGTATCTGCTCCAGCTCGGAATCCAGAAAAGCATTCAGTCTAGATAGTGCTGTGGAGAGAACCGACTGCATGGACTGCTCTGCTGTATTTAAGGCTGCCCCTGCAAACCATTTCGCCTTGTGGGTATCCGGGAGTTTCGCCAGAAGTAGCTGGAACTGGTTTTTCCCTTTCACTTTGGATGGTGCAAGTAAATCCTGTATCAGTTTGAACACGCTGATGATATGCCTCTTTCCATCCGGGCAGAATTCCGCAATGAGCAGGATGGCAGCCGTCAGCACGCCTTCTGCCGCATCATAGAAAAATGCATTCTGTCCATAGCTGGAACTGTCCGTACCACCGGAGGAGATAATGGTCTTTGCCGTGATCTTTGCATACTTTTCTGCTTTTGCCTTGGCACTCAGGTCCGTATGGTCTGCAAGATACTCATCCATGTATTTGTTGACCAGATGGAGCATATTGTCACCATCGCTTCTGGTCGGATTACGGAGATCGATGACTGCCGTATGGTAGCCATAGTATTTTTTTGCAATGCCTGCATAGTTGCGGTATAAGTCTCCCTTTGTATCCGTGGTCAGGAAACTCATTCCACAGGCACAGGCATATTCAATGTTGGGATACAGAAAATGTGCGGTCTTTCCGACTCCTGCCGCGCCAATCATCAGGCAATGCACATCCCCGGTATCCACCAGTGCGTATAGTTTTCCTGCCCGCTCCATGCTGCCGAGTACCAGTCCCTGTGCAGCCGGCAGGTTCTCACCCCTGCGCCACAGCTCCGGTTCATAGGGCACCTGCACATAGGTTTCTGCGATTTCCTTTTTCGTGGCAAATCTCGCCGTTCCATGCTGACCGTCCCCGACAGTCCTGCTCTTGATTCCGTTTAATGTATAATAGTGTGACAGAAGTGACACGCCTCCAATCACGGAAAACATTGCCACCCCTGCGATCACCAGCATCACGACTGGCTGCATAGCATCATTCCTCCCTCCTGATGTTCCATTTTCTGTTCCTTCACAGTCTGTTTTGCCGGCTTCATCTGCTCTTCCCCGCAGTCGATGGCAACAAAAATATGAGCCCGGATGCATTCCATCGCAAGGCTCATACATTTTCTGGCAAGCAGTTCCTGATCTTCTTTTTGTTCTAAGTCTTTTGTATCGAACACCTCCAGTGTTTCTTCAAAGGCTGCCTGCATCTGCCGGATGCGGGTGTTGAAGTTTCCCTTGTCTTTATGCGGCTGATAACGCTTTGACAGATTTTCCAGTATCTGGTCTGCACTAGTTTCCCTGCCAAGTGCGATTCCCTCTTTTTCCATGCACCGCACAAGCACTCCGGTCAAAAGCATCCCCGGTCCGTCAAAGGCATCCATAAGCTGTTCCCTGCCCCTGCCCTTTTTCAGTTCATTATAAATATCCTGATAATAACGGCAGATATAACTTCTGTTGGCATACTTGATGTTGATGGATTCCGTCACTTCTTTCAGCACCTCTGTCCATGCCCTGCATTCCATGACTCTCGGATGCTCCTGTGCCGGAATTGTTTCCTCACCATATCTGCCTTTTAAATCCTCATTCCAGTCTTTGCAGGCTGACTGTAACCTCTTTACCGCACCATATCCATTGCGTACCAGAATCTCTGCCAGTCTGCCGCACGCCTCTATGCCTGCCGGATCATGGTCAAGGCACAGCACAACCGTATCCAGTCTGGGATTGTCTTTCAATGCCTGCAGCATGGCATGCTCTGCCACACCGTTTAAGGTGATATAACTGTTCCCCTGCCAGTTCTCTGGATACAGGGACAGAAATGATAACAGGTCAATGGGTGCCTCAAACACATACAGTCTGTTCCCGTTTCCCCTGTATCCAAATCCGTAGGCAGCTTCCGAGCCTTCCTGATTCAGCCGGAAGCTCCTGCCGTCAGAACAGCTCCCCTTCACATGGATATGCCGGATTTTCCCCTCGCTGTCCAGTCCGGCAAACACAATGTTGTGATGCTCCGCAGATTCATATATGGTTCCTGCCTTTGCAAAATACGAGAGGATTTTCCTGTCAATATGACGCTTCTGCAGAAGATATGCATAGACTCTCTTCATGGTCGGATTTTTCTCCGGCGGTTTCAGTTCCTTTGGCTCTTTCGGTTCTTTTCTTTCCTCTGTCTGTTCTTTTTCTACAGACTGCCGTCCTTTCTCCGCTCTTCCCGGTTTTCTTTTTGTCTCCTGTCCTTTTCCCCGTTCAATAAGCTGTCCCTGTTCTCCGTCCAGCAGATAGCTCACCGCCTCCGGGTAGGACATCCCGAAGAATTCCTGCATAAAATCAATGGCATGACTTCCGACCTGTCTGCTGTGGCGGTACCAACTGCTCCCCCGGAAAGTCACACTCCTGTGCCGTTTCCAGCGCCATTCATTCCCGGAACGCTCCACCTCCTCATGCTCCCGGCGAAGGATGTCCGCAATCTGTACTGCATTGGCACGCTCCTTCTGTTCCTCTGTAAAGTAAATAAAATCTCCCAATCGTACCTCCTCTCATCATTTCTACCACTCCTCCAGTGATCACTGTGTCTGTACCATGTTCTCATGGTCATCCACGGCATGTCCCTGTGCAATCTTCTTCTGCCGGATTTTTCGTGCCAGCTTTCTGTCAATCCCCTGCCTGCGTCCTCCACTCTTTCTTCCAGCCACATTCTCTTCGATGATATGTTCCAGATGCCGCATGAGCCTTGTTGCCATTAAGAACAGATCGGGGTGTGGCATATCATTCCAGTGTTCTAAAAAATACGCTGCATAAATATTTCCCTGCTCTGCGGATTTTAAAAAATAATCGTATGCCAGTTCCTTGTCCTGCTGGACATCCTTTCCGATCAGATACACTTTCCCAAGGGCATATTGTGCATACTGGTTTCCGGTGTCTGCCGCCATCTTCAGATAATGCAGTGCCAGTTCCGTGTTCTTTGGCAGTTCTTCTCCGGCAAGATAAAGTTTCCCTAACCTGTATGCTGCAAATTGATTTTTCTGTTTCGCAGCCAGTGTCAGATACTGTATGGCTGCCGGAATGTTTTTAGTGTCCTCTTCCAGATATATTTTCCCAAGCTGATACTGTGCATAGCTGTTTCTGGCATCTGTGGCACGTTTCAGGTGGAACACTGCTTTTTCCATGTCCTCTGCTACCAGTGTGCCTTCCCTGTACAACCGTCCGATTGCATAATCCGCAAACGGATTTTCCTGTGCGGCTGATTCTTCCAGCCACTTTACCGCTTTTGCAATCTTTTCAACATCCAGCTCTGTCCCAGACTCCCCGCTTAACTTTTGGCTCTCCTGTCTGATATAGAGTCTGGCAAGCTGATAGGAGGCATGGGTGTTGCCATAATCAGATGCCTTTGTCAGATAATGTTCCGCTTTCGTTTCGTCTGCCTCTGTCCCGATCCCATGCAGATACATGCAGCCGATACGATACCAGAGCGTATCATCCTTTGATCTTTTCTCAAGATTCAGAAAACCTAGAAAGGCTGCACGATAACAATTTTCCGACTTTTCCTGATTTTTCTCTGTTCCGCATCCTGTCTCATACAGTTTTCCAAGTTCATACGCCGCATAGGGATTTCCCTTGCTGTAAGAACGGAACAGCAGACTATATGCGGTTTCCTCATCCTGCTCCACTCCTTTCCCCTGCAGATAGAGCATGCCAAGGGAATAGAGCGCATACTTATGTTCCTTTGCTGCCGCCTTGGAAAACCACTCCGCTGCCTGTTCCAGATTCTCGTCTGTGCCAAGTCCGTACTGATACATTTTTCCGATGCGGTATTCCAGATAGGTATTCTTTTTCTTCTGCTCTACATACTGCATTGCCGCTAATGCTTTTTTGTACCACACATCTGCCATTTCTTTATCTGCCTCACAGCCAATGCCCTGCGCATAAATCTTTCCCATGTCGTGCATGGCATACGCATTTCCCTGCTCTGCCTCTTCCAGCATGATCTCGTGGGCTGCCTCCTCATCCGGTTCTGTCTCCATCGTGCCATAGAGATATTCCCTCGCTTCTTTATACCGGTCCGTCCATCTGGCAAAATAAGAAGCGGATTCCCCATGCTCTTCTTCCTGCCTGTCTGGTTCCTGCTCCTCCATCTGCCCAGGCAGGATATCCGGCATGTCCTCCCCCTGCAATGTGGCAAGGCTTTCTGTCTGCTGTTCAGATATCTCTTCCAGCCGTTCCATTCCTGTTTCCGCTTCTTCCAGATACAGATACCCTTCTCCAAAACGGACTGCCTCACGGATGACCATATTTTTAATGCTCTTTAGCTCCTTCTGCTGTGACAGCGGTATCCTCTCTATTTCCGAATCTTTATAGTAATGCTGTATCTCCTCCCTGCTTTTTAGCCATGCCTGATAGCATTCTGCCACACGCTCTTCCTTTGCCAGTTCATCTACAATGTCATTTACGATGGCCTTCACATCTGCCTTTAAGTATCCATATACCTTTTTCCCTCCGGTATTTTTTAACCGTCTGGATAAAAGCTGCATCTGCTCTGCAATCTTGAGATTATGACAGACTCCCTCCTGCATTTGCTGCAACAAAAAAAGCAGACTTTTTTCTGCCTGCTCTTTTAACTGGTTTCTCTGTTCGGTTGCCTTCTCATAGATGCTTAGAAACTCCTGCCGGAAAATATCATGTGCGTATGCAGAACGCATGGCATCAATTCCCTTTGCCGTCAAGTATCCCTCGGACGGATCAGAAGAATAGACCACCAGATGCACATGGGGATGATGGGATTCATTGTGGAATGCCGCATACCATTTCAGGTTCCGGCTGTCTATCTTACAATTCTCACACAGCAACTGCACCCTGCTCCTCAACAGTGCCTGCCACTGGGCGGCACTGTCATAGCCTAACCGCTCGGCATCCTCCCTCCGCAGGCTGATGACATTCGTCCAGATCACACCGGGATGATTTGCCACCTCTTCTGCCACACGGGACAGCACCACTGGTTCTCCCTCATTTGAAAACAGACCGTGAGTACCTATGATTTCTACTCCCGGTCTGTTTGCCAGATAATCCATATAATTTTTCTTTTTCGCTATGATGTCAAGGTTATTTTCCAACGCCTGCGTAATAAACTCCGATGCATTTTCTCTGGTTGGTCTTTGGATATAATCGTGATACTCATGCATCCGGTTCGCATCGGGAATCTTTGCCAGAATATCTTCAATCAGACTTTTCTGCCGGTCGGTGGCTGGCAGTGAAGATGTCGTGCTGCCTACCTTCTCCACGCCCTCACGGGTGCCGATGTAATTGATGTAATTAGCAAGGTGTGCGGGCGGGGAGTTTTTGAGGTAGTTGCAGCGTAGGATAAGTTTGGGCATGGTGTCCTCCTTATTGGTCTGTCCCTAATTCCTTTTTCAGCTTTTCTGCTATTTTATTGAAATAATCTCTTTCTCCAATAAAATGCATATCGCCAACTGCCTGATATATATTCAATATTTCCAGAACACTCTTATAGTCGTTGCCTCCTCTTTTGTTTTCAACAAGTGCTTTCACAACATCATCAAATCTGCTTTTATCCTTTTTATAGGTTGCCAGAAGCATCTCCAGATCATCTATTGTCATAATATAACATCTTGGATCTTGCTCAAATATTTCCGGCAATGAGCCGACTATCATCTGTGTATTTGTCATACTCTCATACAAAAGAAAAACCTTTATTACAGGTTTCTCTCCTTTATATTCCTGCTCTGATGCCTTCAACTGCTCATATGCCTCTTTTATGTTCCTGTTATAAAATATATCAATCTGCCCAACATCCGGCACCTGCTGTTTTGCTCCCAGTCCAAGTAATCCTGATTTTAATTCAAACAAAAATACCGCTTCATCCACTTCAACATAATAATCAGCACTCTTTTTTCTTTCCTCTGGAATCTTATGCCATGAATTCTTGGGCAGATATAAACCTGCCAGTTCTTCAAAGTAATCCTCAAACATCTCTCCAAAAGCAATTATAAATTTGGTTCCCCAATGATTGTTGTGATAGTAATCCCGAATCAGCCAGTACAATCCATCTGCTATCATCATCTGTACCAAATAGAAACTGACTGCAATCGTTTCTTTCGTCTTTTGCGTAATCACAAATGGTTTGTTGTAGAAAATCTGTTTTCGCAATGATGAGTTTCTCACCTGTTCATAGGTCACAGAATAATAACTTATAACCCGCTCCAGATTTTTCTTTGTCAGGATGCTATTTTCTTTTTTTCTATATAACTCTTCCGGTGCGCTTAATGGATCTGGATGAATAGAACACAGCCACCAGATAATCCATTCTACTGCTAACAATTCCTCTGCTGTAAGTCCAAATAATTCGTTTGTAATCACATTGATATCAACTATTTTTTCCCTGTTAATATTAGGCGAACCGATCAGCATATGGTAATTGCGGTTATAGTTCTGATATATCCATGCCGGATTTGCGTATTTAAATTGTTCATATGACATTCCCATCAAATATTTGAATATACTAGGCAGTCCATTATTTCCAATATATTCACTTCCTGAATGCTTATTTTCATACCCACGATACAGGTTGACCACTCTTCCTGCTAATTGTTCTGTCATAATATCATTTCTGTAATCATTGGAATTCGTGATAGAAAGATATGCCATGTTTGGAATATCCCATGCCGATAACATGACTTTTGCCTGCTTATGTATAAAACCATGCTGAATAATGTTTAAAGGAAATGTAATATTACATACCAAATGTTCATCTAATTTTTCTACTTGATTTTTATATATTTCAATAGATTTTTCTGCAAAAAAATAGATAAAATCTCTGGTAGCATAGTTCTTAATGAACCCTTCAAAATCTTTCAACTATGTTTCCTCCTCATAAATTCACAGCTTTTAAGAGTACAGAAAAGACCACTACCGAAGTAATGGTCCTGTATTCCCTTCTGTGATGTACTCTGTAAAGGGTGGTTTCTGCCACCTGAATACATAACGGCTGGCGGGCTCCCGTTTGTGGTGAATGTATCCAGCCGAAAGGCGGTGGTCAATCAATAGAATCCAGTATTTTCTTGATGGGCACACAGTACAGAGTATGAAAAAGCTGCTGAAACTCTCCTTTTCTGGATTGTTCAGCAGCTTTTTATGTAAAATCCTTTGCAAATATATCTGCCCCCACGCAGGGTTCCTTGTGCTGAGCAAATCTGTTAGAATAATCGGAATAAGTCGAACAGAATTATTCTATTCTCACATCAACCTTTTCGATATGGACATAAACCATTGGTAGAGTAACGATTATTTGGTTTCTCGGCTTTCGGGTGTTCTCAACGTAATAGCATACACTGTTTCCGCTTTTCCATCGGTTATGTTTCCACCGTATCGGAATAGTTCTGGCACTTTAATCGGGGCTGAACTCCTTATCAGTGATAACATAATTAAATTCATTTGTGCCGAAGATTTCTTTATCTAAATCTGTAATGGTAAATGTAGTTCCATCAAATTTCATATTTCCGCTGGTGCTATCAATGGTTGTATCGTTTTCCACAGTATTCAGATAAGCAATCCGGTCTCTGCCATGCAGTTCATAGGCTTGCCAACCATCCACCCCCTGAAAATAGGCTGTAACCTTGGCAAATGGTTCATCATTCTCCTTTTTGCAAACGAGATAACTGCTGCTATCCTCAGATACCCATGTAGCAGTCATTCCCCAAGGACCTTCCTTGCTGACATATTCTCCGAATTCATGATTGTTTGTCCAGGTAATTCCCAGGTAAGTCATAAATCCTACAACTACCAAGACAGCTACCAGAGCTACTGCAAGGATAACACCAATTACAGTCTTAGTTTTCTTTTTCATCTAAATCACTCCTTCTTAAATTTGTCTGTTAAGAAATTTTTGATTTAGCTTACGCTCACATTATATCAATATTCAAAAGGATAGTCAATTTAATCCGTCTAAGGGCGCACTTACTCACCACTCAAAAGTGGGCGGTGCTACTGCCTGCGGCAGTCGTGCGCTCTCCGAGGGGGGACGGTTGCCTTCTTCGGCAGGTAGCACTATGCAGCCAAGAGGGGTTGACACCCCTCTGTTTTTACAAAGCCGTATTGCAATGCGAAATATCCCCTTGACAAATCGACTCCTGATAATTAATTTTTTTCTAACTCTCTCAACAACTCATCTGGGAGAATTACTTTTACTCTTGAATGCTTAAAATCAGCCGGATTTCGTGTAACAATATAATCTGCCATAGACTCAACTGCACATTTA
>ERZ859923.1236-NODE-1236-length-11173-cov-2.679619_pt1 | contig 11173 bp, 13 predicted proteins | sample MGYA00510116_ERZ859923 | MGnify/ENA primary metagenome ERZ859923 (study PRJEB30046, sample SAMN00715168) | human gut metagenome | study: EMG produced TPA metagenomics assembly of the A metagenome-wide association study of gut microbiota in type 2... | reverse complement strand
AAAATAATTATAAATATATTTTCTATAATAAACCTTACTAAATCGGATTTAAAACTATTTACTTGATCAGAAATAGTAAGCACTGAAATTGAAAAATAAGTCTTAAATATAGTATTAAAAATACACTGCAAACTATAATAAAAACCACATATAAAAGTTATAATTAATTTTGATATTTTACTTTTAGTAACACTAAATAAATAACTAAATAATAAACTAAATATTATAATATTTAAAATATTTGATGCTTCATAATTTTTATTTAATATACAAAATAAAAGTTCATAATATATAATTGTTATCATCCAAAATAAAAAAGATTTAAAAAATTTCATAAAAACACATCCAGTCCTAAATATTATAACATAAAAATATAGATTGACAATATCAATTTAAAATGTAAAAATATATATGGTGAGTTATGAAAAGATTTAATATGATTGATGAAAATTTTATATGTGAAAACTGTAATAAAGAAGTTAAAAAATTAAATTATACAGCTAGGGATCACTGTCCATATTGCCTTTATTCTAAACACTTAGATATCATGCCAGGTGATAGAGCTAATGAATGTATGGGTTTATTAGTTCCTATTGATATTGAAAAATTTAAAGATACATATAAAATTATATATAAATGTGAAAAATGTGGTGAAATTCATAAAAATATAATTGCTACAGATGATAACTTTGATGAAATAATAAATATAATGCAAAAAAAGTAAACTGATGTTTACTTTTTTAAATATGGTTGTAAGTATTTTCCAGTATAACTTTCACTTACTTTACAGATTTCTTCTGGAGTTCCTTTTGCTATTACTTTACCACCTAAATCTCCACCTTCAGGACCCAAATCTATAATATAATCAGCTACTTTTATAACATCTAAATTATGCTCTATAACAAGTACCGTATCACCATTATCAACTATCCTTTGTAAAATAGTTAATAATTTTTTAATATCATCTATATGAAGTCCTGTTGTTGGTTCATCTAATATAAATAAACTTTTTCCAGTTGGTTTTTTTTGAAGTTCTTTAGCAAGCTTTACTCTTGCAGCCTCTCCTCCTGATAGTGTAGGTGCACTTTGTCCTAATTTAACATATGATAATCCAACATCCATAAGCATTTTTAATTTTTCTTTTACTTTTGGAACATTTTCAAAAAATTCATAAGCTTCCTCTACTTGCATCTCAAGTACATCATATATATTTTTTCCTTTATATTTTATTTGCAATGTTTCTGTATTATATCTAGTTCCACCACATACTTCACAAGGAACATAAACATCAGGTAAAAAATGCATTTCTATTTTTTTAACACCATCACCCTGGCAAGCTTCACATCTTCCACCTTTTACATTAAATGAAAATCTTGATTTATCATATCCTCTTATTTTAGATTCTTTAGTTTGCGTAAAAACATCCCTTATATCATCAAACACACCGGTATAAGTACTAGGGTTACTTCTTGGAGTTCTTCCTATTGGAGTTTGTGATATATCAACTACTTTATCTATATTTTCAAGACCTAAAATTTCTTTACATTTTCCAGGTTTTTCTTTTGATTTATATAATTTATTGTTAATATTTTTATATAGTATTTCATTAATTAAAGTTGATTTACCACTACCTGATACACCTGTTATACAAGTTAATGTACCAAGTGGTATTTTAACATTTATATTTTTTAAATTATTTTCTTTAGCACCTTTAATTTCAATAAATTTTTTATTTCCCTTTCTTCTTTTTAAGGGAACATCTATTTTTAACTCCCCGGTTAAATATTTCCCAGTTAAACTATTTTTATTTCCCATTACTTCTTTTGGTGTACCTTCAGCAACAACATATCCACCATGAATTCCAGCACCAGGCCCTATATCAACTAAATAATCACTTGCTAGCATAGTATCAGTATCGTGTTCAACAACTACTAAAGTATTTCCCAAATCTCTCATTTCAAGTAATGAATTAATTAATTTTTCATTATCTCTTTGATGTAAACCAATAGATGGTTCATCTAAAACATATAAAACACCAGTTAATTTAGATCCTATTTGTGTGGCAAGTCTAATTCTTTGAGCTTCCCCACCTGATAATGTAGAAGCAGCCCTTGATAAAGTCAAATATTCTAGTCCAACATTAATTAAAAAACTCAATCTATTTTCTATTTCTTTAATAATTAATCTTGCAATTTCTTCTTTTTCAGGAGTTAATTTTAAATTTTTAATAAATTCATATAATTTCTTTATACTTAAAAGTGTTACATCATAAATATTTTTATTATCTATCTTGACAGATAAAACATCATCATTAAGTCTTGAACCACCACAACTTGGACATTCAAGTTCAGTCATAAAACCTTCTATCCAATCCCTTATCCATCCAGATTTAGTTTCCATATATCTACGTTCTAAATTAGTAATTATACCTTCGTAATAATCATTTTGTTTTCTAGTGTTACCATTTTTAGAAACATAATTAAACTCTAATATATCAGGGCTACCATAAAGTATGATATCAAGTTTTTCTCTATCTATATCCATAATTGGAATATCCATATCAATATCATAATATTTACATACTGTATTAATTTGTGTGAATATTATATTTCCTTCATCAACATTTATAGCTACTATTCCACCATTTCTAATAGACTTAGATCTATCAGGAATTACTAAATCTTCATCTATTTTCATTTTTATACCAAGGCCTTTACATTCCTTACATGCTCCATATGGTGCATTAAAAGAAAACATTCTTGGTTCCAATTCAGGTAGTGAAAAATCACAATCAGGACATGCATATTTTTCACTCATAACTATACTAGAAGAACCTATAACATCAATTACACATTTACCATTTGATAATTTACAAGCATTTTCTATAGCTTCATATAATCTACTTCTAATTTCATTTTTCATTATTAATCTATCTATAACAACATTTATATTGTGTTTTTTATTTTTTTCTAGATTAATTTCACTTGTTAACTCATATTCAGTATCATCGATAATTACTCTTATATAACCATCATTTAATAACTTAGTAAGTAAATCTTTATGAGTTCCTTTTTCACCATGAACTACTGGAGATAATACTCTTATTTTAGTTCCTACTTCTAGATTCATTATTTGTGTTGTCATTTCTTCTATAGATTGACTTGTTATAGGTCTATTATGTATAGGACAATAAGGAACACCCACACGGGCAAATAAAAGTCGCAAGTAATCATAAACTTCTGTAACAGTTCCGACAGTACTTCTCGGATTTTTACTAGTAGTTTTTTGATCTATACTAATAGCAGGAGATAATCCCTCTATAGAATCTACTAAAGGTTTATGTGTAAGACCTAAAAATTGTCTTGCATAACTAGATAGACTTTCAACATATCTTCTTTGACCTTCTGCATAAATTGTATCAAAAGCTAAACTACTTTTACCAGAACCCGATACACCTGTTAACACTGTCAACTTATTTTTAGGAATATCTATATCAATATTCTTTAAATTATTTTCTCTAGCTCCTCTAATAACTATTTTATCCATTATATCACCATCTTTATAATTAATATTTATACCAAATATTATACACAACAAATATATGTTTGTAAACTTTTTTACTTAAAAAAGTTCCATTAAGGAACTATTTTTTTACTTTAAATGATTCACAATAACTTAAAACTGCAGTCATATATAAATCTAAATTGTCTTTTAAATTATCTTCTAAAAACTTAGTAAAATATTCTTTTTGATCTATCTCATATGTAATACTATTATCAATTCTATATTTATCCATTAATGATATTTCAGGAAATCCTGTTGATATATTATCATAAGATTCTTTGATTAAATTATTTCCAAAATAAATTTCCTTTTTTACTGGTGAATTATATTCATAATTTTTTTTATAATCACTAACAACTAATCTATTTTCTACTTTTTGAACTTTTTTACTCATAACTGCTACATTAGAATTATTCTTATATAAATTATATCGATCAATAATAAGCGATACAATTTTATTTTCTAAATTATCCACAGTTATTTTTATAATAGTATTTTCCATACAATCATCTAAGTTTTCATTTGATTCTAAATATAATATAAATTCGTTCAACGTCATAATAATCACCTTGTTTAAGTATACTATCACAAAACAATTAAAATAACAAGCTTTTTTACACTAATTTTCTATACTAATAGAAGCTTTAGCATTTAAATCTAAATCTGCTACTATTCCTTCTTTATATGCGTAATAAGCTGCAGCACCTATCATAGCTGCATTATCAGTACAATATATTATAGGTGGGAAAGTTAAATTAATATTTTCTATTTCACAAGCTTTCTCTAGACTTTCTCTTATACCTAGGTTTGCCGATACACCACCTGCTACTATTAAATTTTTAACATTATATTCTTTTAATGCTTTAATTGTTTTTTTAGTTAATATATCAACAACTCTATTTTGAAATGAACAAGCTAAATCTTCTTTTCTAATAGTATTACCTCTTTGTAGTTCATTATGAGCTAAATTTATTACAGCAGATTTTAAACCACTAAATGAAAAATTATAACTATTATCATTAAGAGGAATTGGTAAATTATAAGTATCTTTTCCAATATGAGCCATTTTATCTAATTTAGGACCACCTGGATATGGAATATCTAAAATACGTGCAACTTTATCATAACATTCTCCTACTGCATCATCTAATGTTCCACCAATACGTTTAAAACTATAATCTTTTTCCATATATATTAAATCTGTATGACCACCACTTATAACTAAAGCAATAAGAGGAAATTCTAGTCTTTTAACTAAATTATTAGCATATATATGCCCCTTTATATGATGAACAGGAATTAGTGGTTTATTATATACATAGCTTATTGTTTTAGCAGCTATTACACCAATTAATAAAGAACCTATTAACCCAGGGCCATAAGTAACTGCTATAGCATCTATATCATCAATAGTTAAATTACATTTCTTTAAAGTTTCTTCTAGTACTATAGTTATATTTTCTACATGAGCTCTAGATGCAATTTCAGGAACTACACCCCCGTATAACTTATGTATATCTATTTGAGATAATATAACAGTTCCTAAATCTTTATAACCATCTTCTATTACACTCATACTAGTTTCATCACAAGAAGATTCTATTGCAAGTATTTTCATATATTACTCCTTTCCATCAAATAACCATCTACACCATTATAATAATTTTTTCTTATATTAATAATTTTGAAATCAAACTTTTTATATAAATTAATTGCATTTAAATTTTTAATATTTACTTCTAATGTTATATTATTAAAATTATTAGTAGTAATCATATAATTTAATAACTCTGTAGCAACGCCTTTTTTTCTATACTCTTCCTTAACATAAATATAATTAATTTCCATATTTTCATACATTTTGCTATAATCTAAAAAGCCTAAAATTTCATTATCTTTTGCATATATAAGTATATGAGAAAAAGCATTCAAGGTAATATTATAGCTAGATAAAGTATTTAAATAAGAAATATCATTAGTCTCTTTTATCATTTAATTTTTCTTCTGCCTCTGTATTTTTTAAATAATTAGGAACTAATAAATGTGGATTTTTAGCCTCATCAAATTCGTGTTTTTTAATAATTTTTAATAAATCTACATTTAAACAATTATCAACAAATGTATATGTATCATCTATTTTTTCTTTTAAATCTTCTAATAATATATGTGAGTCTTTATATATTACATTTAAATTATTATCATAAATTCCACCATATACATATCCACGTCTAGCATCTATTATAGGAACTACATATTTAGTATCTACACTAGTTGTAGCTAAAAATTCTAACTCACTTAATTCTATTAAAGGAATATTTAATAAGTATCCTATAGTTTTAGCTAAAGTTACACCTACTCTAATACCAGTAAAACTACCAGGACCAGTTACAATAAATATTTTATCTATATCATTTAATTTTAAATTTGCATTAGATAACCCCAAATCTAATATAGACATTATTTTTGATGAAGTTAATGTATTATTTAAAGAATTGTAATAAACAATTTTATCATCAACAATTATAGATATTATAAAACTATATGAAGTATCTATAAATAAATATTTCATAATACAGCCTCACATAACTCTTCATATTCTTTTCCATGTGGTTTAATAGTTAAAACTCTTTTTTCTTCATCTACAACTTTAAAATATATATCTAATCTATTGTCTGGTAATATTTCTTTTATAGTATCTGCCCATTCAATAATTACAACACCACCTTTATTAAAATACTCTTCTATTCCAACACCTTCATGATTTCCATCAAGTCTATATACATCCATATGATATAAAGGTAATTCTCCATCATATTCTTTAATTATAGAAAAAGTTGGACTTGTAATCGTATCTTTTATTCCAAGTGAATTAGCAAATCCTTTAGTAAATACAGTTTTACCACTTCCTAACTCACCATTTAAGCAAATGATCATATTAGAAAATTTTTCAGATTCTAAATTTTCAGCTAATTCAATTGTATCCAATTCATCTTTTAAAGTTATTTTGTATTCCATTTCTATCACCTTAATTTATTATATAATAAAATAAATTAAAATAAAAGATGATTATTCACCTTTTATTCCTAAATAATATTTTTTCTTACCTTTTCTTATTATTAGTAAACTTCCTAAATGTAACATTTCATCAGTAACAATAGTATTTTCATCAGTTATTTTTTCACCATTTATTAAAATTGCACCATTTTTTATAAACTCTCTTGCCTCACGTTTAGAAGTACATATATCATTATTTACTAACAAATCTAAAATATTACTATTTTCAAAATTAAATTGTGGTACACCTTTAAAACCAGTTAAAATCTCTTCTTTTGTTAAATCTTTTATATTACCACTAAATAGACTTTCACTTATAAATAAAGCTCTATTATATGATTCTCCACCATGTAGGAATGTAATGATGCTCTTAGCAAGTTCTTTTTGAGCAATTCTTAATTCTGGTTTTTCAAAATGTTCTTTTTCTATTTTTTCTATTTCTTCTTTTGTTAAGAATGTATATATTTTTAAATATTCAATTATCTTTTCATCTTCTGCATTAATTAAAAATTGATATAATTCATAACTAGATGTTTTACTTTCATCTAACCATAAAGCATTACCTTCACTTTTACCAAATTTTTTACCTGTAGAATCTGTTACTAAAGGCATAGTAAATGCATATGCTTCATTACCAGTTTTTTTTCTAATTAAATCAACGCCTGCTGTAATATTACCCCATTGATCAGATCCAGCTACTTGTAATGTACAATTTTTTTCTTCATATAAATGTAAGAAGTCTAACGCTTGCATAATCATATATGAAAATTCTGTATAAGTAATACCAGTATCTAATCTTCTTCTTATTATATCTTTATCTAACATATAATTGATATTGAAAAATTTACCGTAATCTCTTAAAAAATCTATAAAATTGATATCTTTAGACCAATCGTAATTATTAACAACTTCAAATCCAAATAATTCTTTTACTTGTTTTGTTAAACATTTTATATTATTTTCAATTTCACTTACTGGTTTCATTTCTCTTTCAGTAGTTGGACGTGGATCACCTATTCTACCTGTTGCTCCACCAATTAATAAAATTGGATGATGTCCATAATCTGCTAGACGTTTAGAAATTAAAAAACTAGATAAATGACCAATATGTAAAGAATCTGCAGTAGGATCTGTTCCTATATAAAAAGTTAATTTTTCATTATTTAATTTTTCTTCTAATTCTGGACTTGTTACATCTTTAATAAGTCCTCTCCATTTTAATTCATCGTATAATTTCATAAATCCTCCTAATTTTCACAATCACAGTGGTCACAATTACACTTGTGTGTTCCATTCATTATTTCTACACCACTTGAAGTACCTATTCTCATAACACCCATATTAATGAATGCCTCTGCATCCTCTAAAGAGTTAATTCCACCACTTGCCTTAATTTCAAGTAAGTCATTTTTACATTTATTTATTATTTCTATATCATGAATACTTGCTCCACGAGTACCAAATCCTGTTGATGTTTTAATAAAATTAACGAATGTATCATTACAAATTTCAGTTAATTTTTTTATTTCATCATCCTCTAAATAACAAGTTTCAATAATAACTTTTAGTGTTTTGCCATCAATTGCATCCCTTATATCTTCAATTTCTTTTTTAACGTACTCAAAATCGTTATTTTTAACAGCACCAATATTAATTACCATATCTATTTCATCAGCACCATTATTAACAGCATCAATTGCCTCATATTCCTTAGTAGCTAAAGTTTGGGCCCCTAATGGAAATCCTACTACAGTATCTACAAGTACAGTTGATCCTTTTAATAATTCTTTAGCAGTTTTTACATATACTGGATTTACACATACAGATGCAAAATGATATTTTACTGCTTCTTCACATAATTTTTTAATATCTTCTAATGTAGCATAAGCTTTTAAATTTGTATAATCTATATAACTATTTAATTCCATAATTTTTATAAACACTCCTTTAACTCTACTAAACTTTTAATTTGTTTTACTTTAATTTTTTCTTTTGGTACAATCTCTTTTAAATTTAACCAAATTGCTTCTAATCCAGCCTCATAAGCACCTAGTATATCTATATTAAAATTATCTCCTACCATAATACAATCCTCTACTTTTGTATTTCCACAAGCTTTAATAAAAGCTTCTTTATTAGGTTTATTTAAAACATTATCAGTACCAATTACATCTTTGAAATATTTTAAAATACCATAACCATTTAATCTTTCTTTTTGAGATTTAGTAAACCAATTAGTTAAAACAACTAATTCATATTTTTTACTTAAATATTCTAAAACTTCTAATAAACCCTCATCTTGTATTTTTGGATAACAATTTTTAAGATACTCTATCCATACAGTAACAAAGTTAAAAGGTAAATCAAGAGAAGTATATTTTTTAAAAATTTCTAGCATATACTCTTCTTTATATATATTGTAATTATTTTCATAATCATCCACAGCTTTTTTTAAATTATATATATCTTTTTCTTCATATTTAATATTGAAATAATCTAAAGTCTTATTTAATGTATCATAATACTCACTCTTCCACATAATTAATGTGTCATCTAAATCAAATATTATTTTTTTCATATTTCCTCCAAAAAAAATACCTATAACATAAGGACGAGTTTCCCCGTGGTACCACCTTATTTTATAGATATATCTATACACTTAAACTCTTAACGCGAGTAATCGTTTTGATTCATAATTTGTAACTTATTATGTAATCTTGATTAGTTTTCATCAACCACTAATTTTCTATATTACCAATTACATAACTATTAATTAATCACTATCAAATGACATATCAAATATAGCACATATATTTTATTTAGTCAATTATACATTCCATTTTTTTACATATTTTCCGTGTCCACATGACGTAATTAAAGCATCATCAACTTCCTCTTTTGTAACACTTTTAGTTATTCCATACCCACTTACTAATAAAGATGTCATATCAGCATATAACGCTACTGCTTCATCATATCTTTTTTTTTCATATAATTTAATAACATTACAAATTACCATATTATATAAATTTTTGGCTATTTGTACTTTATTAGAATCAGTTATAAGCTTAACAGCTATTTCTGGACCTACTACATCATATTCCACTAAAGCTTTTTTATACTTTTCATTTTGAATCAAGATGTTATTTCTAAACTCTCTTAATTTCATCATATCATCTGATTTATCATTTTGTTTTAATATATCAACAACCATAGTAGTAATAAAACAACCAGATGATCTTTGTGATTCCTCACTTTTTCTTCTTAATGAATCAGCTACACTATCACTTCTACTATATGCACGTGTAAATCTATAACAATCTTGTTCATTAGCATAATGATACTCTAGTCTTGCTTCACACCAATATTTACAATCATAAGATTTATAACAACTATCTGGATTTAAAAATGTACATTCTGAACATGTAGACATAATATTCCCCCTTTAAATTAGGTAATATTATATCACAAAAAATATTTATGTCAATCTAGTCTTCTTCATGTATTTTTTCAATTATATTTTCGATTTTCTTACCATATTCTATTGATTCATCATATACAAACTCTAATTCAGGCGTATGCCTCATTATAACTCTAGAAGATAATTCTTTTCTTATAAATCCTTTAGCATCATTTAATGCTTTTAAAGTTGTATTTATTTTATTTTTATCAAATACAGTTACATATATTTTAGCATAACTAAGATCAGGGGCTAAATGACAATCATTAACTGTTACAAATTTTATATCTTCATCTTTTACTTCATAAGCTAATATATAACTTAATTCTTTAACTATATTACTAGCAATTCTTTGTGTTTTTATACTCATTTTATCACCCTCTCATATATTATACCATTTATGAATTTGTATGTAAATTATTTAATTTTCGAAGTATAACATCAAGTCCAATACTAGACAATATTACTTGAAATACTTCTAAACTATAAGCATATCTTGGCATAACTTCTATAAGTAAGTATACAAAAAAATAAGTAATTAATATAAGCGTTGTTATTATTTGTGTATTATCAAGTTTTTTTAAATTAAATAAACTAACAAATGATAATAAAGTAAAAAATATAATAAATAATTGATTAATATAAGAAAGTATATTATATATTTTTACATTTTGAATATGACCAATAGACCAAGATAAATCAGAGTTAAGCCATAATATTTTAGATTTTTTTAAAAACAACATAGGAATTTTATCATATTCTTTTAATCTTTCTAATACTATTTTTTTTGATTCATCTTTATTAAATGCATATTTACTTGCATCAATATCACTGTACATACCATTAGTTTCATAATTAAAGCCTAATACAAATTTCCAGGTTGGATTCATATTTTTAAGTCCATTAGTACTTATATTGGTTTTAATAAGTATTGTTGAACTTATATTAAATATCATCATATATGATATAAAAATTATAACAAAACTAATAAATATGTTTTTATTATGTTTTTTAAATCTAAACAACACGCTGATAAATTAGACAAAAAATTAATCACCAAACTGGACAAAATCTTTCAATATTTTAATGCGAAAG
>ERZ859923.1221-NODE-1221-length-11257-cov-5.601678_pt1 | contig 11257 bp, 8 predicted proteins | sample MGYA00510116_ERZ859923 | MGnify/ENA primary metagenome ERZ859923 (study PRJEB30046, sample SAMN00715168) | human gut metagenome | study: EMG produced TPA metagenomics assembly of the A metagenome-wide association study of gut microbiota in type 2... | reverse complement strand
TGGGGAGAAATTGTCTTTTTGCCGAGGCGGCCCCCGGGCCCCAGCGGGGGGCGGGGTCGTTTTTACAGTTTTTTCAGCGCGGCGGTTATCTCAGCCTCAACGTCGTCCTTCAGCGAGCGTATACGCACAAGGCGGCCGCCGAAGATCGCGTTCTTCAGCGCGTCGTTCTTCTTTGCGCGCTCGGATTCGTGGCTGCGGTCGTCAAGCTCTATCATCAGCACGATGTTCATGTCGTAGTCGCACAGCAGGAAGTCCACGTGCTTCGAGCGTATCTTGTTGAACCACTTCTGCCAGTCCTTCGTGCCCTTCTTTATCGACACGATGTCCGCTACGCGCACCTTCGGGCATATCTGAAGCTCCAGCTTGTCCGCGATGGGCTTCAGAATGCGGTAAAACGCCCGCTCGCGCTCTGTCAGTATAGTTTCGTTCAGCTCGTAGGGGAGCTTCTCGTGCAGCCGTATGTATATCCATATCAGTATGGCAAGGGCGACTATACCAAGCCCCAGCAACAAAACCCAGTTATTCAGATTTATTTCTGACCAGTTCATGCAGTACCTCCGGAACGATGTAAAATAGAATTATACCACATTCGCCGGGGCATGTCAAGTGATTTTCCGGGTCAGTTTACTTCAGGACGCGGGGTATTTCGCTGTAGGCGTACCTCGACCAGAGATACCAGTTATCCCCGTCGCCGTACATAAGCCAGCACGCCTTCGGAAATCCTCCGCCTGGCAGGCTGTACCAGACATCCGGATCAAGCTGACCTATTGCCATGTCGTCAGTGTACCCCTCCCCGCGGAACTCTGCATTGATGTCCACCAGCCAAGATTCCCAGGACATTTCCCAGGTCTGGAGGCTGTCCCAGGGAGACAGCGCGCAGCTGTCCTCCCCCGCCGGAGCCTCCATGGCGCGCCCGAGTATCTCCGAGGTTACGCCGCGGTACTCCAGCACGGTGAAGCTGCGGTTCGTATCCTCTCCGGTGAGAAAATCAAGGTACTTTTCCGTGAGTACGTCAAGCGCCTCCTGCTGCGGGAGCGAGCCGTCGCAGCTTACCACCGCCGGGCATGTCGAGATAGTGTACTCCCCGGAGAGCTGCTCCGGCGGGAGCGTGAATCCCGCGCCCGGAGTGAGCATGCAGCGCTCATCGGTGTGACCAAGCGGGCTGAGATAGAATCCGTCCTGCTCGCCGCGCCTGCCGATGGCGTAGTACTCGCAGCCGGCGGCGCTGTCGGCGGAAAATCCGTTTATGCCGTAGTATGTCCGCGGCATGGAGGTATACCCTGCCTGCTCCTGCGGATTCGCAGGGTCGAATTCAAACGTGCCGTCCGGGGCTGCTAGGATCTGAGGAGCTTCGGTTATATCCTGCTCCACGCCGCTGACTGTCAGCCCTATGTACATGCGGGTGCAGTATATCTTCCCGCCGTCGGAATACGCGTCGTCGGCGAGCAGCCACACGCATACGTCGTCCAGGGAGTAGGGGCTGAGGGTCATTTTTACGCTGCCCTCTCCCTTCGCAGGAACCTCTGACAGCTCCAGCTCCGGATAATCCGAGCGGTTCCAGGGCGCTTCGTAGTCCGTGACTCCCAGCATTTCCGCAATAGTCGGGGAGGATCCCGCAGCGTCAGCGGAACCTGCCGAGGTCTCCGGTCCGGACTGCTCCGCGGTTGTCTGCGCATGTGCGTTGTCCTCCGCCGATGAATCAGCGCCGGTCTTCGGTGAACCGCTGCACCCGGTCAGAAGCGCCGCAGCGACTAGTAATGTTATGAGTTTCGTATTTTTCATATGATCACCCTCCTTGCCTTTAATGACAGCCGCACGGAATAAAGGTTACATCAGCGCCGTGAAATTCACCGAAAAAACCACTCCGGCGAAGAACGACGCCAGATTCGCGCAGATGGCGTAGAAAACCGCCCGCACCTTGCCATTTTGACGGCTGTACTTCCCGATGAACGCGCTGTAGAAAACAGCCTCGAACGTTACCACGATCAATTCCCCGAACATGTACGCGAACAGGAATAGCAGGAAGCCGTACCGGATATTGACCAGAGCCAGTATCATGTTCAGCAGCACCTGAGTAGCGAGGTTGACCGCCGCGAAGAACAGCAGCGTTTTCTTTTCCCAGTAGCCGAAGATCAGAGCCACGACAAGCTCCACCGCAATAGTGATGAGCACCCGCGCCGCGAATTCCAGCAGCCATATTCCGACATTATAGGACTGCTTGATGTACAGCAAACTGTCGGAGCGTGAGAGGTCGGCGGTGAAATAGCTGTTGAACATATAGGTGCGGCAGATATCGCTTGCGATCACCCTGCCGCTGTCCGGGAAGTACGCCAGCACTATGAAGTCATCTGGCGGCAGGTAGGTCATCTCAACATTCTCCCGGCTGACGTCCCACAGCCTGTTGAAAAGAGCGTAGCCGTCCGGTGCGGAGCGTCCGGCGTAGTCCGCAAACGCGCGCACCGCTTCCTGCTCCTGCGGGGTGAGTTCCCCGAACCACTCGGTGCTGTAGGCGTCCTCAGTCACAAGTTCCCCGAGCGAAGGCTGAAAACTCCCGCGTGCAAGAATCGCAGAATAGCAGGTCTGACCGCCTGCATTGCGGAAGCTTATACTCACGCTCGGTTTGGGCCCGAAATCTGCTGCGGCGTTCAGCGGAATCGCCAAAAACAGCGCCATGCTGAATAACAGCGCGTAGATTATCCTCAGTTTCTTCATGCTGCCGCCTCCTGTATCAGCCGATTTTGTTTGCAGCTTAATTATAGCATATATTTTTCTGACAGTCAATTACAGAGCGGTGACAATATGGTAACAATTCGGTAACAGACATAACCGAATTGTAATTATTGCTTGACTTTTATGGGTTGCTTTGTTATAATAAAAATTGGAAGTTTTTATATTTAAAAAGGAGGAAACTTATTGTGAAGCTGCTGCAAAAATTCGTTTCACTTTTCTCGGCTGCCGCGATGCTGTCAACGGCTGTGAGCCTCGGCGCCCGGGCTGAGGTTTCAGGCTCTGAAAACGACGCCCCGGAGGTTATCACGCTTGTAGCTGATGGCGACGCTTCTGAGTACGGCTATGTTCACTACAAGTACATCGACGAGAACGGCAACGAGGTAACGCCAAACCTTACCCCGACCGGGACGCTCGCCTATCACGGCACCCTGCCGTCCAAATACAGCATGGTCGACCGGGGATATCTCCCGGCGGTAAGAAACCAGGGTTCCGAGGGAAGCTGCTGGGCGCATGCCGGCATGGCTATGGCAGAATCAAGCATGATAAAACAGGGCTATGCGTCCGCTTCATCGGTTGATTATTCCGAGAAGCACCTCGCCTGGTTTGCTGTAGGTGCCACAGCACCGCAGGGTGACTCCCTCTACGGCGATTTCCCAGGTCTGGGCGCACCCACCGCTTACTCCGCAGGCGGCAACATGGTCGATATTATGTTCACCATGATGTCCTGGATAGGCGCTGAGGAGGAATCCAACGTTCCTTACGCGGACTTCAACTCCGGCGTTGACGAATCCTACCGCTATCATTCCTACGCGCACCTTCAGAATGTCAACCTGTATGACGAGAAAGACATCAACTCCATTAAGGAAGCTATCATGCGCGACGGCGCGGTACAGATCTCCTACTACGCATCTTCAAACTACCTTACAAAGAACTCCGGCGAGTACACCGCGTATTACTGCCCAAATGGATATACCTCCAATCACTCCATAACCGTGGTCGGCTGGGACGATAATTTCTCGAAGAGCAACTTCAGGACAGGCGGCACCCCCAACAACGACGGTGCATGGCTGTGCAGAAATAGCTGGGGCAGCACATGGGGCACAAGCGGATACTTCTATTTGTCCTACAATGACGCCACAGTAGGCGAGTTCGCATCTCTCACGATGGAACCTACCACTAATTACGGCAGTATATACCAGTATGACGGCGGCTGCCTTCGCCAGAACGGATACATATACTCAACCAGCCGGGTGTCGCATACCAATATCGGCGGAGGCGCGAATGTATTCACCGCCGACAAGAACGACGAAATAACGGCGGTCTCCTTCTACTCCGCAGAAGCGGGCTGGAACTACACCATTAATGTCTACACCGGTCTGACCGGCTCCACACCAGACACCGGCACGCTTGCCAAATCCGCGGTGATTTCCGGCACACAGGAGTACGCGGGTTATCACACGGTAGACCTCCCGGTGAGCGTTCCCGTCAAGGCTGGGGAGAAATTCGCCGTTGCAGTAGACCTCTATGACAAAAACGGAAAGCACTACGTCATCACTGACAGATACAGCCCGAGCACCGGACTTTCATTCTACAAGTTCTACAACACTTGGTCTGACTGCACCACAAACTATAAATCTAACGTAAGAATAAAGGCGTACACAAAGGCGGTAAAAACCACGGTTCCACAGAACGTAACAGCTTCCGCCGGCGACAACACCGTAAAGCTCACCTGGGATAAGGTGGACGGCGCTACCAACTACGTTATATACAGCTATGCAGACAACACCTATACAAAGCTTGGCTACTCCACCACGAACAGTTTCACCGCTTCCGACCTCATAAACGGCAAGAAGTACGGCTTCATCGTCAGGTCGTATGTCAGCGGAAAGTGGAGCGACTGGTCGAACGACGACGCGGTTTACGCAACTCCGAAGGCATCAGCAAACAAGCCGCAGAACGTAAAGGCGGTTCCCGGCGACAAACAGGTAACAATCACCTGGAACGCTGTGAATGGCGCTACCAACTACATCGTTTACAGCTATGTAGACGGCAGCTATCATAACCTCGGCACCACCACTTCCACCAGTTTCACCGCAAAGAACCTCGTAAACGGCAAGAAATACGGATTCATCGTAAAGGCGTGGGTAAACGGCAAGTGGAACAACTGGTCCGTTGCAGACGCTGTTTACGCAACTCCGGTTCAGAACACCAAGCCCCAGAATGTGCAGGCAGTCCCCGGAAACGGTCAGGTAACGCTCACATGGGACGCTGTGGAGAACGCGGAGGACTATGTGGTTTACAGCTACGTCGACGGCGGCTACCATAAGCTTGGATATTCCGACGTAAACAGCTTCACAGCTACCGGACTCACAAACGGAAAGAAATACGGATTCATCGTAAAGGCATGGGTAAATGGCGGCTGGAACGCCTGGTCGAATGACGACGCGGTTTACGCAACTCCGGTCGGCGGCACGGACGTCCGCAATGTAAAGGCAGTTCCCGGAAACGGTCAGGTTGCGCTCACCTGGGATAAGGTATCCGGCGCGACAAACTACGTTATCTACAGCTATGCAGATGGTAAGTACACCAAGCAGGGCTATTCCGATACCACGAGCTTCACCGTGACCGGTCTTACCAACGGCAAGGAATACGGATTCATCGTGCGCTCCTACGCAAATGGCACTTGGTGCGGCTGGCAGCCTTCCGACGCTATATTTGCAACTCCGGTGAACGCAAAGCCGCAGAACGTTCAGGCTATGGCAGGCGATAAGGAAGTCCACCTGATCTGGGACGATGTTGACGGCGCTGAAGAATACGTTATCTACAGCTATGTTGACGGCAACTACGCAAAACTCGGCTACTCCGAGTATTCCGGATACACTGCAGAGGGCCTTACCAACGGCAGAAAATACGGATTCATAGTAAAGGCGTGGGTAAACGGCAGGTGGAACGACTGGTCGAACGACGACGCAGTATACGCTGAGCCTGTCGGCGCGTTCGATAAGCCGCTGAATATTAAGGCGGCCGCCGGCAATCAGGAGGTTTACCTCACATGGGGCGAGGTAGATGGTGCTGAGATGTATGTTGTTTACATCTACGCCGATGGAAAGTACACCAAACTTGGCTACACTGAAGATACCGGCTACACCGCAGAGGGTCTTACAAACGGAAAGAAATACGGCTTCATTGTCAGGTCGTATCTTGACGGTCAGTGGTGCGGCTGGTCCCCGGCTGACCTAGTTTACTCCACCCCCAGGGCGTAAGTGATGTGCTAATTAAATAACTTTAAAGCCGCAGAGTTTATTCTGCGGCTTTTTCGACAGACTGAAGCATCTATACAGAAGCCTGTATAGGTGCTAACAAGATTGGCTCACCCTCGTCCTGCTCTAAAGGAAGATTGGGGTAGAGTGTTTTGTGCCCAAAGGGTAAACAGATATAGGACGTGAAGAAGATTAATATAAAAGCTTCACAGCTTGACACCTTCACACTACTCCTGCTCAGCCTGCTCCTCAATTATGAGAAGTACATTTCCATCAGCGATAAGCTTTTCAAGCTCTTCGGCAGATGAAACCATCACACTATGGTATACATAGCTGTCATTAATCAAACCGTATGTCAGGCAGTTGTCCAGGACAAAATTCTTGGTTACACTGTGATTCGCATTGCGCAGCTCCTCCCAGAAGCCATCAAAGCTATACAAACCTTTGAACTGCGTCCTATAAAACAATTCCGTATTGAAATAACCCGAGGCAGAATGGCTATACATCGTACCCGAATCCTTGCTCCATTTTACATCGGTATAGCAGGATATGCGCTCATAAACATCATCGGTTGCCGTTACCCCTCCCGAAACCACATCGTTTGCTGTTACAACGCACAATGTATTTCCGTAAAGGCTTGTTATCTTGTTCCAATCGGACACTCCAAGTTTTTTCTTATTCCCGTTGCTGACATATAGCTTGTCTGCTCCGGAAATCATTGTCTTGCCGTCGTTCACCGATTGAAACAGGAAGCGGCTGTCGTCAGAGAGTGACTCTATCTGCGCTTTCGTCAGCTCAGCCGAGAACGCGCCATATCCATTTTTCAGCGGATTGCGAATATACAGTTCATTAAACCCAAGCACTGTTAATTCATCATAAAGAGCTTGGTTCAGCTTATAAGCTATTTCGGTTCTTAGGCTGAACATACTGCGATAATCGTCGGATACAATATACTTATTGTCTGACGGATTTTCGGCTGAATTATTCTCAAAAGCAGGGTTTGGAATAATATTGCCGAAATAATCATTGCTCAAATATCGCCTGTACCCCTTTGAACCACCAAAATTAGTTTTGAGATAGCGTAGGAAAACGTCTGTTCGTTTATCAGACAAATCCTTGTATTCCTTATAGCTTCCGCCTTCATCATCGAACAACACATGAGAAATTACAGCGGGGATCGCATATTTTTCTTGTATCTCAAGGGATATTTCCAGAATGTTTTTGCCGTCAACCGTAGTGTTCCTGGCTGTTTCTGAGTCGTAAAAAAGAAAGTTGACACATATCTTTTCGTTTTCAGAAAATTCCGACAATTCCTCGGAAAGCTGATCCGTCACATTAACGGCAGCGGTGATATTTCCGTTCACTTTTGCTCCCGGGTATTTTTTGAACGAACCTGCATATACTGCGCGACCGTCCGCCGATACACTCACGATTCCCTTAACGCTAAGGCTTCCGGGAACCATAACATATACATGACCATAAACCTCAAGTCTGCCTTTTATGCTTATAGCGAGTGCCCCATAATCGTGAATATAACCGCTCTTGCCAACAGTAAGCGTACCATTCACAGGATTCACCTTTGCGTCATAGTCCACCAAAAGGTCTCCAAGAACGGTAAGCTTTGCGCCATTAGTGATTTTCAGCGTCTTTCTTATCTCCAGCGTTGAATTCTCCGGCAGTATTACATCACGGGATATCGTGACGGCCGAAGTAGTGTAATAATATGAGTTCTCTTTTAACTCAGTCTTTCCATTCCATTTTACAGCAGGAGTATTTTTTCTTGTGAAAGCATGAGGATTATACTGATGTATTACTTCATTCATGCTGAAATCATAAGCACCGACAGGTAATACTATTGCTGACATAAAAATTGCAATTGTTAAAATGCAAGAAATAAACTTACGAATCCAATGTTTCATTGTACATCCAACCTTTCATTTAGATAACCTACCGAAAATATCATATCCACTTAAAGGGATAATCCATACGATTTCAGGATTTCCGTATTCTGCGCTTTGCGGCGTTCGATCTCAAGCAGCACCTTGGGGTGTATCACAGGGTCGTTAAAGAATTCATAGTGCTCCACCGCTCTTTGATGTTCCTCCTCAGTGGTGGGTATGGTGCCGTTAATCTGGCTTTCTAGCATACCCTTCAATTCTTCGTCATCAGCTACAATATATAAGAATCCTTCATCAGCATTACCACAACCGCCAAAGCTTAAGTCTCTATCGAAATTGTTTATACAACAGTTATACCCTATTCTTTTGAGATAACTTAAGCTTGAGCGAATATCAACAGCGGTGCTAAGCTGTGGAAGAATATGCTTTCTCGTCAGTTCCAGCGTATAATTCACTGCATCGTACAATGAAGACTCACTATTCTCATCAAACATAAAATGACATATGCTTTGTCCATATTCTTTGTCATACTCAGATTTTGGGGTGGTCATCCAATAAAATTTAGCAATTGTATACAACCAGTCGCAATTATCTTTTGGCGACACACCCAAATCAATTTTATGCCTATAAACAGTGGCAATACCGCCTATAACATTAAATGCTTTCTTTCCCCGATCAGGGCACCACTCTTCCATATACGATATGATGTGAATAATTTCCCCTCCCGGAACAACCCTAACAAAATAAGGATATTTGCCCTTTATCAGCTTAAATCCAAGCGGTTCGAGAGCCTCACCGAATACCCGCTTAAATGCCGCTTTAAGCGTGACCCTTTTCCCTGCGGCATTTTTGAAGTAAAACGGCTGGACATTCTTATTTTCACCCGCCAAGTTCATCAGCTCATTGAAATCCGCGTAAATGTAATCCGGATCAATTTTGAGTTCCTCCGCCATCTCCACCAAAGTTTCCTCGACAAATACTGCATTTTTTGCCACTGTTTCGGAGAACTGCTCCCATGTTTTGCCTTCTGCCAGAAGCGGCTTCCAAAATTTCTGCTTTCCTCTTTTCGGTTTTTCAACGCCATATCCCGAGGTGTCCCCGACAGCAACCCCATCCTTGCCGCCGTTCGGAGCGAAAAGGTGAATATACGCAAAGTCGCTGTCTATCACATCCATCATAAACGCGCTTGTTTTCAGCGCCGCCGACATATTCATTGCGTCGTCACCCGCCTTCAGGCGGTCATCCTTGTAATCCTTGTTCACTAACGTAACCCAACCATCGCCGAATGCAAACACATACGACTGTTCCGCCTCGTCATCCGAACACGGCACAAACCCGTGATTTTTCATAATGCCACAGAAAGAATTTATAAACTCTATCCTTCCGACGTTATCTTTTACGTGTACTGTTGTTGAAAATCTACCCATAACGACCTCCTTATAAGTGTTAAACTGTGCCAAATACATTATAACAAATTATAACTAAATTTTCAATTAATACAGGAAGGTATGTAAATAAAAGCAGAAACAGCATAGACACATTCATTCAGTGCGTGGGCTTACAGAAGTTCCGGGAAATGCTCAAACACCGTGATTCCCTGCTGAACGCGAACCAGCAGACACTAATCGACGAGTACAAGCAGATAAACGCCGAGAAGCTCAAGGAGATACACAAGAAAATGCCCCTGGGCGGGTTGTCGTACTAATAATTAGAGATTAGCCTAATAGAGAGCATTATCTTGATTATTGTTACGACTCCGGTTCCGTCAATAAAAGAGCTTTGGCAAGTAGCAGTTGTAGATGATTTATCCAAAATACTGCTTTTGCGTGCCGAGTCCATATCAAAAAAACTAATAGCATACGCTGATACAGCGCATACAAAGAATACAACAAGCGCAAGAACAACCGATATATACTCACCTCCATTTTCTTTTTGAGGTTTCCCTCTATACAGTAAACAGCAATTTTCGACAGATACTTGCATATTTTCTTTTTCGAATCCTTTATTCTACTTTTTGCACAGTTTCAGCGGTCGATATCAGTTCATCTTGACCAATATTGTAACCTGACAAATAAATCACATAGTCGCCACAATCCCAAATTAACACGTTTATTCCATGATATGTTTGAAAAGTCAACCCTTTGCAGCCGTTTACTATTATTTCAGTAGGCATGGCCATAGCTTTCTCAGTATTAAGCCAACAGCTTTCACCTTGATAATGGTCTTTTATCGCTTGACTAAAGCCAAGCACGCGATTTCCATTGACTTCGTGATACTCAACCAGATATTCATATTCATTGTCAAGCAGGATATTCTCAGAATACCCGCTCAAATCAATGCCCAAGCGGTATTTATCCTCCAAAGTCGTCGGTGCGCCTTCAATATCCAATGCCACCAGAAAAGAATGCTCTCCCACGTCGTGGAGCTGAAATTTATCCCACATCTTATAGATGAGCAGGGTCGCTCCCGTAAGAAAAGCGAGCAGGATAACCGTGATAATCGCGAAAGTAACGGCTTTCCTAAGAGGGACACGCTTTGTTTCCCACTCTGAAACACCGCCCCCGAGCAGTTTCCTCATTCTTCTCCGAAACCGAAGCGAAAACCTGTGCTCGGGCATTCCGTCATACATGGCAAGCTCGGCGTCAAAATCGTTTTGGAGCGCTAGGGCTATAAGCTGATTGTTGTTCATTGGTTATTCTCCGTATGCTTTCGTGAAATGATTTTTCTTGCTCTGGATATTGAGGAATGCACCGTGTTTATCTTCATATCCAAAAGCTCCGATATCTCGCCCGCAGAGCAGTTTTCAACGAAGGACAGATACGCGATATCCCTTAACGCGGGCGAAAGAGCCTTGATGTTTTCGACTATCTCCTCATACGCCAGCTCGGATAACACGCTGTCCTCAACACTCATACCGTCAGGTGTTTCCTCGTCGAGCTCCGCTTGCCTGTTCGACTTCGAAACCATGTTCAGTGCAATGCCCCTCACTATAATAACAAGGTAAGACACGTTTTCCTTGCATGAATAGCTGCGGAATTTCGATAAATGGTTAATTACCCTCAAAAAAGCGTCGTGAACCGCATCCTCGGCGCTTTCCCTGTTGCGAAGAATCGCGTATGCCGTTTTGAACATAAGCTGTTTGTACTCATTGTAGAGAAACTCGACAAGCGCCTTGTCCTCCCCGCTGTTCATCATTGACAGATAGAATTGCAGCATATTGTTAACCCCATTCAATGTTAATATGATATATTTAATTATATCATTTCAACAATAAAAATGCAACGCCTTTCTCCGCATAGTCCAAAACATATAAAACTGCTGCCACTTAAGAAAAACGTGATGTTGTATAATAAAACTTGACACCCCACG
>ERZ859923.1219-NODE-1219-length-11289-cov-3.929144_pt1 | contig 11289 bp, 9 predicted proteins | sample MGYA00510116_ERZ859923 | MGnify/ENA primary metagenome ERZ859923 (study PRJEB30046, sample SAMN00715168) | human gut metagenome | study: EMG produced TPA metagenomics assembly of the A metagenome-wide association study of gut microbiota in type 2... | reverse complement strand
GTTCGCCCGTGCTCAGGATTTGCTGTAAATTCAGAATTGTCGGGGAGAATTTTTTGCTGACGAACCTTGTTGTTGCCGTGGGCTTATTACTTCGACGAGCGAACAGTGTTCGCCCGTGCTCAGGATTTGCTGTAAATTCAGAATTGTCGGGGAGAATTTTTTGCTGACGAACCTTGTTGTTGCCGTGGGCTTATTACTTCGACGAGCGAACAGTGTTCGCCCGTGCTCAGGATTTGCTGTAAATTCAGAATTGTCGGGGAGAATTTTTTTGCTGCCGAACCTTGTTGTTACCGTGGGTTTGTTTCTTCGACGGGCGAACGGTGTTCGCCCCTACACATACATTGAGCTGATACCGCAGGTTGAGTAACAATACCAGTCCGAAAAATCGTACATATACGCAAATTCAAAAAATATTGATAAAAAAGCCTTTACAATTAAAAATAAATGTAATATAATAATAAAAACAACTGTTCGATTGAGGAGGCATTTATGGATAAGTTTCAGCTTGTTTCAGATTATAAGCTATCGGGCGACCAGCCTGAGGCTGTGGACGCTCTGGTAAAGGGTATCGAAAGCGGTATGAGAGAGCAGACCCTTATGGGCGTTACCGGTTCCGGCAAGACCTTTACTATGGCAAACGTTATTGCTAGGATAAACCGTCCAACGCTGGTGCTTGCCCATAATAAGATACTTGCCGCTCAGCTTTGCTCTGAGTTCAAGGAGTTTTTTCCGAACAATGCCGTGGAATATTTCGTGTCCTACTATGACTATTATCAGCCTGAAGCCTATGTGCCAAGCAAGGACGTTTATATCGAAAAGGACAGCTCCGTTAATGACGAGATAGATAAGCTCCGCCATTCCGCTACTTCCGCTATCGCTGAACGCCGTGACGTTATTATCGTTGCCAGCGTTTCTTGTATCTACTCCCTCGGCGACCCTGAGGAGTATAAGTCCATGGTGGTTTCTATCCGCCGTGGTATGGAGAAATCCCGTGACAGGCTTATCGCTGACCTTGTGGGTATCCAGTATGAGCGTAACGACATAAATTTTGTGAGAAACAAGTTTCGTGTCAGGGGAGATGTGGTGGAGATATTTCCTGCAAATTCTACAGACACTGCAATAAGAGTGGAGTTCTTCGGCGATGAGATAGACCGTATCACTGAAATAAACGTGGTGACTGGCGAGGTGCTTTGCTCCCTTGCCCATGCGGCGATATTCCCTGCTTCTCATTATATCGTCAGCCGTGATAAAATGCACGACGCTATCGAAGAGATAAAGCAGGAGCTTGACGAGCGTATCAAGTATTTCAAAGACAACGATATGCTTATCGAAGCTCAGCGTATCGCACAGCGCACTAACTATGATATTGAGATGTTGGAGGAGATAGGCTTTTGCAGCGGTATCGAGAACTATTCCCGTGTGCTTGCAAGACGTCCTGCAGGCTCTACGCCATTCACTTTGCTTGACTTCCTGCCTGATGATTTTGTGCTTTTCGTGGACGAGTCGCACGTTTCTCTGCCGCAGGTAAGAGGTATGTATGCAGGCGACAGAGCGAGAAAACAGACCCTGGTTGACTATGGCTTCCGTCTGCCCTCAGCAATGGATAACAGACCGCTGACCTTTGATGAATTTTATTCTCATATCAATCAGGCGGTGTTCGTGTCAGCTACCCCAGGACCTATCGAGCAGGAAAAGTCACAGCAGATAGTTGAGCAGGTAATAAGACCGACAGGTCTGCTTGACCCTGAGATAATCGTCAAGCCGACTGAGGGTCAGATAGAGGATCTGCTCAGCGAGATAAATATGCGTACCGCTAAAAATCAGCGTGTGCTTGTTACTACTCTTACCAAGAAAATGGCTGAGGATCTCACAAACTATCTCAAGAGCTTTGATGTCAAGGTGAGATATATGCACCACGATATAGACACTATCGAGCGTATGGAGATAATCCGTGACCTGCGTCTGGGCGAGTTCGATGTGCTTGTGGGTATCAACCTGCTGAGAGAGGGTCTTGACTTGCCTGAGGTAACTCTTGTGGCTATACTTGATGCCGATAAGGAGGGCTTCCTGCGTTCTGAAAGCGCACTTATACAGACCATAGGCAGAGCCGCACGAAATGCCGAGGGCAAGGTAATAATGTATGCCGACACGGTGACACGCTCAATGGAAAAGGCTATCACCGAAACGGAGCGACGTCGTGCAATACAGATGAAGTTCAACGAAGAACACGGCATAGTTCCGAAAACTATAGTCAAGGATATAAGAGATGTAATAGAGATATCCACCAAGGAAGAGGTGGAATACGAGGCAAGGCAGAAAACAAAGCTTTCAAAGCAGGAAACTGCAAAGCTCATAGACAAGCTCACCAAGGAAATGAAAGAGGCGGCAAAGCTGCTTGAATTTGAGCACGCCGCATTCCTGCGTGATAAAATTGCGGAGTTAAAGGGCGAGAAGAAATGACAGAGCTTTATTTATCCGATTTGATGAAGCTTGGCGGTATCGACCCTGACGAAGCAGTGCTTATAAGGCACTCTGTCGGCGACATAGCATTTGCAAAATGCTATGAAAACGGCTCTGAGAGCATTGAACAGTATACACGCCTGCAAGCGGAGCATTTTTCTGACGGCTTTAAATATTGGCTGGTTTTCATTGGCGAAAAGGGCAGAGGTGCTAGATTTTTCGGGGCTTATACAGTAAAAGGCAAACACCCTGCCACGCCTGATAATATGCCCACAGGTTTTCCTGTGCCTGAGATGTTTGAAAGAAACGTTTATCAATATGACCTAGAAGCAAACGATTTTCTTTCGGATTATCAGGGAAGATTAGTCATAGATTGGGGCAACGCCGCAGTTGCATGGCACCAAAAAGCCACAAACCCTAAGAAAATAATAGCTGTGAACTCACAAGATTTTGTGGGCTATGATAACTTGATATTGAGCTTTGGACAGCTTAAAGATATTGTTGAAAAGCCTAATGTCTATGATAAATACATCTCAGCCCTGAGTGCTGTAAAAGCTGTTTATCTTATCGCTGACCGAAAAACAGGCAAGCAATATATAGGCTCTGCCACAGGTTCTGACGGACTTTTCGGCAGGTGGAAAGAGTATGTAAAAACTTTTCACGGCGGAAACAGCGGTATAAGAGATTATCTTGCGATATCATCAGATAGCTACAAAGATTTTCAGTTTTCCATTCTTCAGATATTTTCAATGAATGAGTCCAAAGAGAAAATACTGAATTGTGAAGCCTTGTGGAAAAATAAACTTCTGACCAAAGATTTTGGTCTAAATGATAATTAGTGAGAAAATGTAGTGGCGAACACCGTTCGCCCGCCTGCATACCAATATGTGATTTTTCAATACCAAAAGGAGAGTAAAGAATACCAATGCCAATTAACGAGATAGTTATAAAAGGTGCAAGAGAGCATAATCTGAAAAATGTTGATGTTACCATACCGAGAGATAAGCTTGTTGTTATGACAGGTCTTTCGGGTTCGGGCAAATCTTCTCTTGCATTCGATACCATATATGCCGACGGACAAAGACGTTATGTTGAGTCGCTGTCATCTTATGCGAGAATGTTTTTGGGTCAAATGGACAAGCCTGATGTTGACAGCATAGAGGGGCTTTCCCCTGCTATATCCATAGACCAGAAAACTACTTCCAAAAACCCACGTTCAACTGTTGGAACAGTCACGGAGATATACGACTATCTCAGACTGCTTTACGCCCGTATAGGCGTGCCACACTGTCCTGTCTGCGGAAGAGAGATACGTCAGCAGACTGTTGACCAGATAGTGGATAAGATAATGGAGCTTGAAGAAGGCACTAAGATTCAGCTTTTAGCGCCTATCGTCAGAGGACGTAAGGGCGAGCATACAAAAGAGCTTGAACGTGCCAGAAAGTCGGGCTATGTGAGAGTGCGTATCGACGGCATAACCTATGACCTTTCGGAAGAAATAAAGATAGAAAAAAATAAAAAGCATACTATCGAGATAGTCGTTGACCGACTTGTTATCAAAGAGGGCATAAAGTCCCGACTGACTGACAGTATCGAAACTGTTTCTTCGCTTACAGGGGGACTTGTGGGCGTTGACGTTATCGGCGGAGAGGAAATGCTTTTTTCTCAGAATTACGCTTGCCCTGAGCATGGCGTATCCATTGACGAGCTGACACCGAGAATGTTCTCATTCAACAATCCTTTCGGTGCTTGCGAAAAGTGTACGGGTCTTGGTGTGTTCAAGAAGATAGACCCTGAGCTTATTATCCCTAATAAAGACCTTTCCATAAGGCAGGGTGCGATAAAAGCCAGCGGTTGGAACAGCCTTGAAGAAGGTTCTATCGCCATGATGTATTTCAACGCAATTTCTGAGACCTACGGCATATCCCTTGACGAGCCTGTTAAAAACCTCGACAAAGACGCTATAGACGTTTTTCTGTACGGCACGCAGGGTCAGAAGCTTCACCTAAAGCGTGGCAATAAGTTCTATAAGGCTGACTATCAGGCTGAATTTGAGGGCGTTATACCGAACCTTGAAAGGCGTTACAAGGAATCCAACAGCGATTGGGCAAAGGCTGATATAGAAGCTTATATGAGCGATGAAAAGTGTCCTGCCTGCCATGGCGAAAGGCTTAAAAAAGAAAGCCTGAGCGTTACAGTTGGTGGAATAAATATCGCAGAGCTTTGTCACAAATCGGTGGCAAAGGCACTGGAGTTTTTTGAGAACCTTGAGATAAGCGACCGTGACAAGCTTATTGGTGAGCAGATAATAAAAGAGATAAGGTCACGCCTTGGCTTTCTCAAAAGCGTTGGACTGGAATATCTCACCCTGTCACGTTCTGCAGGTACTCTCTCAGGCGGTGAGAGCCAGCGTATAAGGCTTGCAACGCAGATAGGCTCGTCACTTGTGGGCGTGCTGTATATCCTTGATGAGCCGTCTATCGGTCTGCATCAGCGTGACAATGACAAGCTTATCGCAACGCTGAAAAGACTTCGTGACCTTGGCAATACCCTCATAGTGGTTGAGCATGACGAGGACACCATGCGTGCGGCAGATTTCGTGGTTGACGTTGGACCGGGAGCAGGCATTCACGGCGGCGAGATAGTCTGCGCAGGAACTGTTGACGATATAATGAAGTGCAAGCGTTCCATTACTGGACAGTATCTCAGCGGTGCAAAAAAAATACCTGTCCCTGAAACACGCAGACAGGGCAACGGCAAGTATCTGAAAGTTATCGGTGCGACACAGAACAATCTGAAAAACATAGATGTTGAGATACCTCTCGGCACTTTCACCTGCGTAACTGGTGTGTCAGGCTCAGGCAAATCATCACTTGTGAACGAGATAATCTATAAGGAGCTTGCAGGCAGATTAAACCGTGCGAAAATACGCTCTGGAGCGTTCAAGGAAATGCAGGGGATAGAGCATCTTGACAAGGTAATAGATATCGACCAGTCGCCAATAGGCAGAACGCCAAGGTCTAATCCTGCCACCTATACAGGGGTGTTCACGGATATCAGAGAACTTTTCGCTCAGACCGCTGACGCAAAGATGAAAGGCTACGGCGCAGGACGTTTCTCATTCAACGTCAAAGGCGGAAGATGTGAAGCCTGCGAGGGCGACGGTATAATCAAAATAGAAATGCACTTTTTGCCTGATGTGTATGTGCCGTGCGAAGTCTGCGGCGGAATGAGATACAACCGTGAAACGCTGGAAGTCAGATATAAGGGCAAGAACATCTATGACGTGCTTGAAATGACAGTGGAAGAGGGCGTTGAGTTTTTCAGCGCTATCCCTAAAATAAGCCGTAAGCTTGAAACACTGTATGAGGTCGGCCTTGGTTATGTGAAGATAGGGCAGGCGGCGACCACCCTTTCAGGCGGCGAGGCACAGCGAGTAAAGCTTGCCACAGAGCTTTCAAAAAGAGCTACAGGCAGAACTATATATATTCTGGACGAGCCGACTACAGGACTTCATACTGCTGATGTGCATAAGCTTATAGAGGTATTGCAGAAGCTTGCAGACGGAGGAAATACAGTGCTTGTTATCGAGCACAATCTTGACGTCATAAAGACCGCAGACCATATTATAGACCTTGGTCCTGAGGGTGGCGACGGCGGCGGAACTATCGTCTGCACAGGAACTCCTGAGGAAATTGCGGCTTGCGACAGGTCTTATACGGGACAGTATTTGAGGAAGATGCTGTAGGCAAGTTTAAGTGAGGAGTGAGGAGTGAGGAGTGAGGAATTGGCATAGCTGACCCTTGTGGCTCTTCAGTACGAAGTAAATGTATGCACCGAGTTTATTCTGCTATGTGGTGCAGAGGGGTGCAGAAATGAAACTACCAAACAAAAAATAATCAAAGCGGTGTCGAGAAATAAAACTCACACCGCTATTTCTATCCTACAGCATAACGTAAACCCGCAAAGAGCGTAGCGATTTTGCGGCATGGCAAACCATAGTGCCAAAATGTAGGGGACGGCGCCCTCGACGTCCCGCTATCCCTCGCCTGCGGAATTATTGGCAAACGTCACAATAATGTATCCCGAATAATTCGGCATCAGGGGTGTGATAATCACAGCGTTGCCCCTCCATTTAGCAACCAAAAAAATCCCAATATCGAAGATATGACAGTTATGGTGTTATCTCTCCGAGCGGGACGTCGAGGGCGCCGTCCCCTACACATTATTTGAGCAAATTCCGAATATAAATATTTCGGTGATGAACTTGTTTAAAATAAAGATAAAAAATACCACCTACGGCGTGTCGTTCAGCTTTTTCTTTGTGGCGGCGGTGTTTTCCATATGCAGTAATACTCAGGCTGATGAACTGCTCGTGACCCTTATGTGCTGTGCATTTCACGAACTGGGTCATCTCGTACTCATGACCGCTTTCGGAAGCTCACCGCAAGAAATTGTTGTCTACGGCGGCGGTATACGCATTACGCCCGACAGCCATCAGCTTGACCGCAGGCGTGAAACGGCAGTGCTGCTGGCAGGGGCAGGGGTGAATTTTCTGCTGAGCTTTGCGGCGTATCTGACGAACGGAAATTCTTTTTTCTGTCAGGTAAACTTTCTACTTGGTGCGCTGAACCTACTGCCCTTTCGCTATTTTGACGGCGGCAGGATACTCGCCTTGCTTGCCAATGGCAAGGTCTGCGAGTTTTTCAGAGCGGTGTTTATACTACTCTCAGCGGTGGCTATGGTTTATATGATTCTCCACGGCACTGTGAGCGTTTCTTTCGCCGCAACTTTTTGTTTTATCGTCCTCTCAGAAGTCATATATTAACACTTTGCTTATTGCTTTTGTAATAAATTTTTGGTATAATTAAAATGTATTGGCATTTGCACTTTTACTGTAGGGGCGAACAGTGTTCGCCCCGTTTGTGCTTGAATGCTTGTTATGTACATTCAATATCGGAGGATAAAACTTTGGAAGAATTAAAAAAGAAAATAGAAAAGTTGTTGCTTAAAGTGCAGCGTCCGTCTAGGTATATAGGCGGCGAGGTGGGCAGCGTTGTAAAGGATAAGGATAAGGTGGACGTGCGGTTCGCTTTCTGTTTTCCTGATACTTACGAGGTTGGTATGTCACACCTCGGCATGAAGATACTTTACGGTCTGAAAAATGCCCGTGAAAATTGGTGGTGCGAGCGTGTTTTCATGCCTGAGGAGGACTATAACAAACTCATGCGTGAGAACGATATCCCTCTTTACGCACTGGAGAGCCTTGACCCTATAAAGGATTTCGACTTCATCGGCTTTACGCTCATGTATGAGCTTTCTTATAATAATGTGCTTGAAATGCTCGACCTTGCAGGTGTGCCGGTGCTTGCAAAGGATAGAACTGAGCTTACACCACTTGTTATCGCAGGCGGTCCGTGTGCCTGCAACCCTGAGCCTATGGCTGACTTTTTCGACCTGTTCATTCTTGGCGAGGGTGAGGAAGTCAACGTTGAGCTTCTTGAACTTTATGAGAGAATGAAGCCTTTGAAGCCTACTAAGCAGGAGTTTCTAAGAGAAGCCGCAAAGCTGGAGGGTGTTTATGTTCCGTCTTTCTATGACGTGGATTACAATGAGGACGGTACTGTGAAGTCTATCACGCCAAACGTCCCTGAGGCACCTGCCAGGGTCAAAAAGCGTGTTATAAAGGATTTTGACAAGGTATATTACCCTGAGGGCTTTGTTGTGCCGTTCACTCAGATAGTCCATGACAGAGCGGTGGTTGAGGTACTGAGAGGGTGCATAAGAGGCTGTCGATTCTGTCAGGCAGGCTTTATCTACCGCCCGTTCAGAGAGAAAAGCATCGACACCATAAAGAACGAAACTAAGTCCCTTTGTGAGCAGACAGGCTATGAGGAGGTGTCCTTGTCGTCTTTGTCTACAAGCGACTATACAGAGATAAACAAGCTTTTGGAAAATCTTGTGGAATACACTGACGGCGAGCAGATAAACCTTTCACTGCCTTCGCTGCGAATAGACAATTTCAGTGAAGAGCTTTTGGAGAAAATAAAGTCCGTAAGAAAAAGCGGTCTGACCTTTGCTCCTGAGGCAGGCACACAAAAGCTTCGTGACGTAATAAACAAAAATATCACCGAGGAGGAGATAATGCGTACCTGCCGCACTGCCTTTGAGGGCGGTTACAGCACCGTAAAGCTTTATTTCATGCTTGGTCTGCCGGAGGAAACGCTGGAAGACGTTGAGGGTATCGCAAAGCTTGCTCAGAAAGTCCTTGACCTTTATTACGAAACGCCAAAAGAAAAGCGTGGCAAGAGCGTGCAAATATCAGTTTCTACTGCAACATTCGTACCAAAGCCTTTTACTCCGTTCGAGTTCGAGCCGCAGGCAACTCCTGAGGAGATAAAAGAGAAACAGGAACACCTTTTCAAAAGTCTTACAAGCCGTAAGATACGCCTTAGCACTCACCAATCCTATACATCTATATTGGAAGCGGTTCTTGCAAGGGGTGACAGACGTCTTGGTAAGGCAATATACACCGCATGGAAAAAGGGTTGTTATCTTGACGGCTGGGACGAGCATTTCAAGGCTGACAAGTGGCAGGAAGCATTTGAGGAGTGTGGGCTTGATACAAGCTTCTATGCTCACCGCAGACGTTCTTATGACGAGATAGCGCCGTGGTCGCACCTTGATTATCTTGTGAGCCACGAGTTTTTTGTTCGTGAGAACAAGAAAGCACATCAGGCAGTGACTACACGAAACTGCAAAGAGGGCTGTTCAGGCTGTGGCATAAAATGCGAATACGGAGGTGTTTACTGTGGCAAACGCTGAGCCGAAGAATGTAAATCTCCGTTTGGAGAGATTTGAATACAGAGCGGTATTTTCAAAAACAGGCAGAGCGAAATACATTTCTCATCTTGACCTTATGAGAGCCTTTCAGCGAGTGTTCAAAAGGGCGCACCTGCCCATATGGCATACTCAGGGCTTCAATCCCCATGTGTATATAATGTTCCCTCTTGCGTTGCCCCTCGGCACTGACAGCAGGGTAGAGATAATGGACTTTGCTCTCACGGAGGATATTCCATACAACGAGGTTTTGGAGAGAATGAACGCACAAACGCCTGTCGGTCTGGAGATAGTGAGCGTTTCAAAGCCTGAGCATAAGCATACCGATATTACAGCGGCGGAGTATGTGGCAAGGCTTAAAACAGACAAGAGCGTACATGAGGCGGCAAAGCTTTTCGGAGAGTTCATGTCACTTGACAAGATAGAGATTGAAAAGCGAACCAAGAAAAAGACTGTCAATCTTGTGGATATAAAGCCACATATCACAGTGCTTGACAGCAAAGAGCTAGAGGACAGCTTTGAGGTGACATTAAAGCTGCCCTGCGGAAGCTCCTTCAATCTTAATGTGAACGTAGTCATAGACACGTTCTGTGAGCGTTATGGTATAGAAATATCGGAAATTTATACAGAACGTACAAAAATACTCATGGCAAATGGCGAAAATTTTATATAAATATCCTTGCAAAAGGTTTTGAGATATGGTATAATATTAAAGCATTTGAATTACCGTCGGTTCTTCCGACGAGAGTTAATGCCACGCCTTTGAACGAAAGGCACGACATTAAAGCGGGCAGTCCTCTGGCTTTGCAGCGATAGCTGCCATAAAGCGAATGAATGTCTGAAAATATTAAGGAGGAATTTAAAGTGGACGCTTTAAAGCAGATTTCTAATTCAAGCCTTAAATCCGAGGCACCTGTTATCAACGTTGGTGATACAGTAAAGGTACACGTAAGAATTACAGAGGGTGACAAGTCCAGAATCCAGGTATTCGAGGGCACAGTTATCGCTAAGAAGCACGGTGGAATCCACGAGACATTCACAGTTCGTAGAGTAGCTCACGGCTGTGGAATCGAGAGAGTTTTCCCTGTTCATTCACCTGTAGTTGAAAAGGTAGAGGTTGTACGCAGCGGTAAGGTTCGCCGTGCTAAGCTCTATTATCTCCGTGACAGAGTTGGTAAGGCAGCTAAGGTCAAGGAAGCTATCAGATAATTCTTTCTATAAAAACGAGTCGGCTTTGGTCGGCTCTTTTTTTATATCCACGACTGAGTTGTTCGCACGATATACGGTAGGGGCGAACAGCGTTCGCCTGCATATATCGCCCTACAATTTTATGATATTCGTACATTCGTTATATTTTCACAAACCATGTAGGGCGTCGTCCCCTACAGTTCTGAATTTGTACAAGTTCTGAGCATGGGCGAACACTGTTCGCCCCTACAGATTATTTGGGATAGTTTGTCTTGCCGCAAAATCACATGACATTTCACCGTCAAATTGTACAAAATATCAGCACTTGATTTGTGCAAACAAATGATTTATATTTTAATTTGGCAACATTTCTGCAATTGTTGCATTTTTTATGCAACAAAAAAGGTCTTTTTCGGGATAAGTAGAGGGGGATAATTGCCCCCGATCCACAGAGAAAGGACGATAAAAATGGCAAAGAATTTTCACACAGACAACAAAGCGTTCATGCTTTACAAAGACTGGGAGGACATGTATGCTGAAAATTAGATTACAGGGTACTTTAAAGGATATTCAATGGTTCCGTCGTATTTTGGAAAAGCATAAAGAATTGGATGTTCTGGAAGTATCGGATGCTTATGCGAACAAAGGAACAAGCAAATATTTTCGTGTTTATGTTGAAGTAGAAGAAAAAGAGTAAATCGGAGGAAAGTATATATGTGTAGAGTAATTGCTATTGCAAATCAGAAAGGCGGAGTAGGAAAGACCACCACTTCGGTCAATCTCGGAATCGGTCTTGTCCTA
>ERZ859923.1218-NODE-1218-length-11290-cov-1.338051_pt1 | contig 11290 bp, 9 predicted proteins | sample MGYA00510116_ERZ859923 | MGnify/ENA primary metagenome ERZ859923 (study PRJEB30046, sample SAMN00715168) | human gut metagenome | study: EMG produced TPA metagenomics assembly of the A metagenome-wide association study of gut microbiota in type 2... | reverse complement strand
GAGCAGTTCCAGCAGCTGATCGAGAACGATCAGGTGGTGGAGCACAACTTCTACAACGGCAACTACTACGGTACCCTGCGCGAGGAAGTGGACAAGCGCCTTGCAGCCCGGAAGGTGGTCGTTCTGGTCATCGATGTGCACGGCGCAGCGAACATCCGCCGCATGTTCCCGGGCGCGACCACCGTGTTCCTGCTGCCGCCGTCGGTGGAGGAGCTGGAGCGCCGTCTGCGGGGCCGTGGTACCGAGACGGAAGAAAGCATCCGGGAGCGTCTTGCCACGGCCAAGCAGGAACTGGCCCAGCAGGACCACTTTGCCGTCAAGCTGGTCAACAACGAGATCGGACCCTGTGCCGAAGAGCTGTACCAGGTCATCTGCCAGCGTGCAGGACTGAACGCATAAAGGAGCCGCGCGAATGCCAAAAACGGTGGGCGTTGCCGTCAGCAATGCAACCTTTCATTTCGACAAACTCTATACCTACGCCGTCATGCCCGACCAGCAGGAGGCCGTCCGCCTCGGCAGCATGGTGCTGGTGCCCTTCGGGCGGGGGAGCAAGGCCCGGATGGGCGTGGTGCTGGCCTGCGACGAAGAGCCGGAGCATGCAAAGCTCAAGTACCTCTTCGACGTGGCCCCGGCCTCGGCCTGCCTGACGCCGGAGCTGCTGCGGCTGGTGCATTTCCTCAAGGAGCGCACCTTCTGCACCTACTACGAGGCCGTCAAGGCGGTCATCCCCTATGGGGCGCAGTATAAGCCCGCCCTCGCGGCGGACGGCGTGACGCCGGTGCTCCAAAAGCAGCTCACCCGCCACACAGAGAACAGCTATAAGCTGGTGGGGTCTTTGCAGCAAAAGCCCCGCCCCACGGCCAAGCAGCTGGCGGCGGTGGCCCTGCTGAGCGGGGGAGAGCGCACCCAGAACGAGATGGAGGCCCACGGCATCACCAAAGCCGTGCTGGACAACCTCTGCGCCAAGGGCGTCGTCGAATGCAGCAAGGTGAACAAATCCATCGACCTGTATGCCTCCATCCCGTTGCAGAATGAGCCCATCGTGCTCACGCAGGAGCAGCAGGCCGCTTATGACGCGCTGCTGCCGAAGCTGGAGGACGCCGCCCCGCATTCGGCCCTGCTGTATGGCGTGACCGGCAGCGGCAAAACGCTGGTATTCTTAAAGCTCATTGCCCGGTGTCTGGAGCTGGGCAAACGTGCGCTGGTGCTGGTGCCGGAGATCAGCCTGACACCGCAGATGATCCTGCGGCTCAAGCGGCAGTTTGGCCGTCGGGTGGCGGTGCAGCATTCGGCCCTCAACCACACCGAACGTCTGCTGCAATGGCAGATGATCCAGGACGGCGGTGCCGACATCGTGGTGGGCACCCGCAGCGCGATCTTCTCGCCGCTGGAAAACATCGGCCTTGTCATCATTGATGAGGAGCAGGAGCACACCTACCGCTCCGAGTCCGCGCCCCGGTACGCCGCCCACGAGGTGGCCCGGCAGCGGGCGGCGGAGAACGGCTCCCTGCTCCTTCTGGCCAGCGCCACCCCCAGCACCGAGAGCTTTTACGCCGCCCAGAATGGCCGCACTCAGCTCGTCCGGCTTACCCAGCGCTACGGCGGCAACCCGCTGCCCAGCGTCCAGATCGTGGATATGCGGGCGGAGCTGGCTTCCGGCAACCCGCGGGAGATCAGCCTTGCACTGGAAGATGCCATCCGCCGCAATCTGGATGCAGGCAAGCAGACCATTTTGCTGCTGAACCGCCGGGGCTACCAGACCATGGCCCAGTGCGAGGACTGCCGCGAGGTACTGAAATGCCCCAAGTGCAGCGTGCCCATGGTGTATCATAAGTCAGCCCACAAGCTGCTGTGCCACTACTGCGGCAGCCAGATGGACCCGCCCCCCAAAAACTGTCCCGCCTGCGGCGGAAAGCTGCAATACCGGGGCTTTGGCACACAAAAAGCAGAGGAAGAGCTTGCAAAGCTCTTCCCGGAAGCCCGCATCCTGCGGATGGATCAGGACTCCACCGCCGCCAAGGACGCTCACGAAAAACTGTTGGCAAAGTTTGCAAACCACGAGTACGACATCATGGTGGGCACCCAGATGGTGGCCAAGGGCCTCGATTTTGAGGACGTGACCCTTGTGGGCGTGCTGGGCATCGACTCGCTGCTGTTCGCACAGGGCTTCCGCGCCTACGAGAATGTGTTCAGCCTCATCACGCAGGTAGTGGGCCGCAGCGGCCGTGCAAAGGACCCCGGCTTTGCCATCATCCAGACCACCGACCCCGACAACCCCGTCCTCAACCTGGCCGCCGCGCAGGACTACGACGCTTTCTTCGAGCAGGAGATCGCCTACCGCAGGCTGGGCTTGTACCCGCCCTTCTGCGGGCTGTGCGTCATCGGCTTTGCCGGGCCAAAGGAAATCGAAGTGGCCCGGGCCGCCGCCCGATTCTCGGCATTGCTGGGGCAGCAGGCGGCAAAACAGCCCGACCTGCCTTTGCGGGTGCTGGGCCCTACGCCGGGCAGCATTGAAAAGATCAACGACAGCTACCGCTACAAGCTCACCGTCAAGTGCCGCAACGACCGACGCTTCCGTGACCTTGTGCGCAGTACGCTGGACTGTTATGAACAGGAAAAACTTCCGTCCAAGGCCACCGTTGTGGTGGACCTGCATTCGGACGGTGATATCTGATGATTTTTGGAGGTACCATTTATGGCAATCCGCAACATTGTAAAAGAAGGCGACCCCATCCTGAACAAGGTCTGCCGCCCCGTTACCAACTTTGACGATCGTCTGGCCACCCTGCTGGATGATATGCGTGAGACCATGATCGCCGCCGACGGCGTGGGTCTGGCCGGCCCGCAGGTGGGCATACTGCGCCGCCTGTTCGTGGTGTGGGACACCACCGATGCTCCGGACGAGATCCCCGAGGATTACGAGTACAAGTTCATCGACTTCGTCAACCCGGAGATCCTCGCCGTGTCTGAGGACGAGGAGACCGCCTACGAGGGCTGCCTGTCCTTCCCGGGCCACAACGGCGCCGTGACCCGCCCTGTTGCTGTCAAAGTGCGCGCACAGGACCGCCACGGCGAGTGGTTCGAGCTGGAAGCCGAGGGCCTGCTGGCCCGCTGCATCCAGCACGAGAACGACCATCTGGACGGCATCACCATCATGCAGTCCAGCGAGTATTTCTATGAGGATACCGAAGAGGGCAAAAAAGCTGCCCGCGAAGCGAAAGGAAACAAGTAATGCGCATTTTGTTCATGGGCACGCCGGATATTGCCGCAGAGTGCCTCAAAGCCCTGTATGCCGCCGGGCATGACATCTGCGCGGTATACACCCGGCGCGACAAGCCCGTGGGCCGCAAGCAGGTGCTCACCGCACCCCCGGTGAAGGAAGTGGCGCTGGCCCACGGCACCCCCGTCTTTCAGCCCCGCACCCTGCGGGACGGCGGCGAGGACGAGAACATCCGCGCACTGGCCCCGGAACTGATCGTGGTGGTGGCTTACGGCTGCATCCTGCCGAAGTCTGTGCTGGAAGCGCCGAAGTACGGCTGCATCAACCTGCATGTCTCCCTGCTGCCCAAGTACCGCGGCAGCGCCCCGGTGCAGTGGTCGGTGCTGAACGGTGACGCCGAGACCGGCGTTTCCATCATGCAGATGGACGAAGGTCTGGACACCGGCGACGTGCTGCGTTGCGAGAAGATCGCCATCGGCCCGGAGGAGACCAGCGGCGAGCTGTTCGACCGGGTGACGGCCGTGGGTGCCCGCGTGCTGTGCGAGGTGGTTCCGGCCATTGCTGCCGGGGCCCTGACGCCGCAGCCCCAGGACCATGCAAACGCTACGCTGGCCCCGATGCTGAGCAAGGAAATGGCGGAGTTCCGCCTGACCGAGTCCGCCGCCCACATCCACAACTGGGTGCGCGGCATGAACCCCTGGCCCTGCGCCTGGTTCGTGACCTCCGGCGGCAAAAAGGTCAAGGTGATGGAGTGCCGTGCGGTCGCCTCTCAGGGGAAAGCCCCGGGCACCGTGCTGGCAACAAAGCCCCTCACCGTGGCCTGTGCTGACGGCGGCATCCAGCTGCTGCAGGTGGTGCCGGAAGGCAAAAAGCCCATGGATGGCACCTCCTTTGCGGCCGGTCTGCGACTGAAAACGGGGGACGTCCTCTGATGGCGGCCAATCCGCGGGCGGCGGCGGTCGCCGCGCTGGTGCGGCAGGAGCAGGACGGCTTTTCCAATCTGGTGCTGGACGCAGAGCTCAAGCGCCAGAAGCTGGAAGGCCGCGACAAGGCCTTTGCCAGTGCCATTTTTTACACAGTGCTGGAACACCGGGGCACACTGGACTATATTCTGGAACAGTTTCTGCCCAAGGGTCTGGCAAAGCTGGATGCCCCGGTGCGCGAGATCTTGCGTGCTGCGCTGGCACAGGCCCGCTATATGCAGGTGCCGGTGTCGGCTGCCGTCAATGAGGCGGTCAAGCTGACCCGGAGCTTTAAAAAATCCAGTGCATCCGGTCTGGTCAACGCTGTGCTGCGCCGCGCCTGTACCTATGATCTGGACACGGCAGTGTTCAGGGATGACATAGAGCGCCTGGTGGTGCTGGGCTCGGCCGGGCGGGATGTGGCAGAATTCCTGCACAAGAACTACCCGGACGAAGCAGTGGACATCCTCACCTACAAGGCAGACGGCGGCCTGACCAGCCTGCGGGCAAACCCGCTCAAAGCGGACGCCGCTGCGCTGTGCGAAAAGCTCACTGCCCTCGGTGTGCGGGAGGTGCGGCAGGGCGTAGTGCCCGGCAGTGTGCTGGCCCGGTTCGAGGGCAGCCCCGCCGACCAGGAACTGTTCCGGCAGGGATATTACCATGTGGAGGGGCAGGCCAGCCAGCTGGCGGCCCTTTGTGTGGAGGCAAAACCCGGTGAGACCGTGCTGGACCTGTGCGCCGCGCCCGGCGGCAAGACCCTGCTGCTGGCCGAGGAAATGCAGAATACCGGCACGCTGTACAGCTGCGACGCGGCGGAGAACCGCGTACAGCTCATCCGCACCGCCGCGGAACGGATGGGCTTTACCAACGTGAAAACCCTGTGCAATGACGCAACGCAGACAAACCCGGCCCTGCCGCAGGCCGACCGCATTCTGGCGGATGTGCCCTGCAGCGGTCTGGGCATTCTGGCAAAAAAGCCGGACCTGCGCTATAAAAAGCTGGACCCGGCCCGGCAGGCTGAATTATTGGCCACCCAGGCGGCCATTCTGGATACAGCGGCCCGGCTGCTCAAGGCCGGCGGGCGGCTGGTTTACTCTACCTGCACCATCGAGCCGGAAGAAAACCAGCTGCAGATCCGCGCATTTCTGCAGCGGCACCCGGAGTTCTGCGTGGCAAAGCCTGCCGTGGCCTTCCCGGCAGGCATGACGGTAACCGAATATGGGGCGCTCTCGGTGCCCACCCGCACCGGCATGGACGGCTTTTTCCTCTGTGCGCTGCAAAAAACGCGCTGAGAGGTGCAATGCCGCCGTGTACTGGTTCGTATTGATCAATAGGAGAACACAATGGAACAAAAACGCTGTATTTCTTCGCTGACGCTGGCGGAGCTTTCCGCTGAGCTCAAGGCGCTGGGGCAGCCGGGCTTCCGGGCCAAGCAGATCTTCCACTGGGTGCACCAGAAGCTGGTCACCGAATTTTCGGCCATGACCGACCAGCCCAAGACCCTGCTGGCCAAGCTGGAAGAAGCCTTCTACATCGCTGCCCCGCAGATTGAGCGCCGTCAGGAAGCAAAGGACGGCACCGTGAAGTATCTGCTGCGCATGGCCGACGGCAACTGCATCGAAACGGTGGTCATGCGCTACCACTACGGCAACACGGTGTGCGTGTCCACTCAGGTAGGCTGCCGCATGGGCTGCCGCTTCTGCGCATCCACCCAGGCCGGGCGTGTGCGCAACCTGGAAGCCGGTGAGATCTGCTCCGAGATCTACACCGCCCAGAAGGACATCGGGGAGCGCATTTCCCACATCGTGCTCATGGGCATCGGCGAGCCACTGGACAATTTTGACGAAGTGATGCGTTTTCTGGAAAACATCACCTCGCCGGAGGGCGTCAACATCGGCATGCGCAACATCAGCCTGTCTACCTGCGGCCTGGTGCCCAAGATCGACATGTTGGCCGAAAAGAAGCTGCAGCTCACCCTGTCGGTGTCGCTGCACGCCCCCAATAACCAGATCCGCAGCAGCATGATGCCGGTCAACGATGCCTACCCGGTGGAGCAGCTGATCCAGACCGTGCGCCGCTATCAGGACACCACCGGACGCCGCGTCAGCTTTGAATACTCCATGGTGCGCGGCGTCAACGACTCCGACGCCTGTGCAAAGCAGCTGGCGGACCTGATCCGCGGCATGGGTGCTCACGTCAACCTGATCCCCATCAACCCCGTGGACGGCAGCCCCTACTCCGCCACCGATGCCGCAAACGTCCGCCGTTTCCAGCAGAAGCTGGAAAGTCTGGGCGTCAACGCTACGGTCCGCCGCCGTCTGGGCAGCGAGATCAGCGCCGCCTGCGGCCAGCTGCGCCGCGATGAAATGAACGGGAAGGCATAACAGAGGGAGAAGCCTATGAAACTTGCAGGAAAAACGGACGTCGGGCTTGTCCGGCAGGACAATCAGGACGATTACCGTGCTGGGCAGCTGCCCGGGGATGCGGCTTGGGCCCTGGTGTGCGACGGCATGGGCGGCGCACGCGGCGGGCGGGAAGCCTCGCAGTGTGCGTGCAGCGTCATCGAGCGCTGCTTTCAGGAGCAGTATGCTTCCAAGTGCCTGCCCGGCGAAGAGGAGACCTTTTTGAAAAAGAGCCTGCTCAGCGCCAACCGCTTTGTGTTCCAGAAGGCCCTGCGGGAGGAAGCACTGGCAGGCATGGGCACTACGGCGGTGTGCGCACTGGTGCGCTCCGGCAAAGCCTATCTGTGCCACGCAGGCGACTCCCGTGCCTATCTGTTCCGGGACGGCAGCCTGGCCCAGCTCACCCATGACCACTCCTATGTGCAGGAGCTGGTGGACTGCGGCACCATCACCGTGGAGGAAGCCGAGCATCACCCCCAGAAGAACATCATCACCCGGGCGCTGGGCGTGGATTACCGGCTGGAGCCGGAGTGCACCATCGTCAAGGTGCAGCCCGGGGATCTGCTGCTGCTCTGCTCGGACGGCCTGACCAACGCCGTGCGGGAGGCCGCGCGCGGCGGCTCCATCATCGCCCCGGACGTGGCGTCCAAGGTCTTGCAGATGTTCTCCCGCATGGCACAGGGCGACGTGCAGGTGCGCGTGAACAAAAAGAATGCGCTGGAGCTGACCAAGATGGAGTGGCAGGTCATCCGCGAGGTGGGCTGCGGCCTCTCCAACAAGGAGATCGCGGGCAGACTCTATCTCTCCGAAGGCACGGTGCGCAACTACATCAGCAGCATCCTGCGCAAGCTGGAGCTCCGTGACCGCACCCAGCTGGCCATCTGGGCGGTGCAGAACCAGAACAGCCAGCCGGAGGCAGACGTATGAGCCGGTACTGGAAAGCCGCGCTGCCCTTTCTGCTGGCAGCGGTCATCATTCTGGCGGCTGCCAGCCGTCCGGTGGTGCTGCACATCGGCTTCCCGTGTGACAGCTATTGGAATGTCCCGGGCGAGAACTACTATACCTTTATTGACGCCGCCATTGAAAAGTTTGAGGCAGAGCACCCCAACGTGAAAGTCGAGTACACCAGCGGCATCCGGGTCGAAGACTACACCGAATGGCTCAGCGGCCAGTACCTGCTGGGGCAGGAGCCGGATGTGATGGTGATCCTTCCCGAGGACTTTGTGATTTTCAGCGATACAGCTTCCCTGCGGGAGCTGGATCCGTTCATGAAGCAAGACCCGGAAGCGGATCTGAGCGGCTTTTACCCGGCGGCATTGCAGGCCGGAGCCGACAAGGGGAAACAGTATGCGCTGCCGCTGGAATGCGTGCCGCAGATGATGTTCATCAATAAGACGCTGCTCCAAAAAGAGCACATCCGCATCCCGGATAACGATTGGACGTGGGACGAGTTTTACAGCCTGTGTGAGCAGCTGACGAGAGACACGGACGGGGACGGCATCGTTGACCAGTTCGGCGTCTACGATTACGGCTGGGAAGAGGCGCTGGTGGCCAACGGCTGTTCGCTGTTCAGCGAGGACGGCCAGCACTGCCTGCTGAACCAGAGCGCACAGGAGTCCGCCATGCAGTTTGCACGGAAGATCTACCAGCTCAACGCCGGAACGGATCTGAGCGACAAGACCTTCGACGAGGGCAGAGTGGCGTTCCGCCCGATGCTCTTTTCCGAGTACCGCAGCTATGAGCCGTATCCGTGGCGCATCAAGCGCTCGTCGAACTTTGAGTGGGACTGCATCGCCATGCCCAGCGGCACAAGCGCCGGCGGCGGCAACTACTCCCGGCTGAGCACCCTCATGCTGGGCATCAGCCAGCGCACAAAGCATTCCCGGCTGTCGTGGGAGCTGCTGAAGACCATTGCCTGCACCGAAGAGATGCAGACGATGGTCTACACCGAGTTGAGCGGCGTGTCCGCCCTGCACAGTGTGACGGGATCGGATGAGGTCGCCCGGCTGCTTCAGCTGGACTCGCAGGACACCGCCTCCCGCGGGATGTCTACTCTGCCTGCCATCATGGAGGATACGCTTGCCACGCCCCGCTTTGCGCGGTATCATCAGGCGATGGAGAGCGCCGACCGCCTGATCACCGAGGCCATGTCGGCAGACAAGAACTTTGAATTGCAGCTGCTGCAAATTCAGCAGCAGCTCGACGTCACATTGACAAGCTGACAAAAAATCCACGCAAAAGCCCGTTTTTGTGCAAACTGCTGCATAAAAGCGGGCTTTTATTCGACTATTTGACGAAAGAAGTGACATTTGTCATGTTTTGTTTGGCAGAATGTCATATTCTGCTTGTGACATTCTACAGCTGTGAACAGGACATGAACATGGTATGATAAAGCCATGAAAATCAGATGGGCCTGCGCGAGGCTCATCCGAGAAGAGCAAGATCTGTTTGGAAAAATCAGGAGGAAAAATCACATGAAGAAGATCTCTCGTCGTTCGTTTCTCGCTGTCTGCGGCGCTATGGCTGCAACTGCTGCCCTGACCGCCTGCGGTGGTTCTTCCGCTTCTACCGCCGGCACCGCTGCTTCCGGCTCCACTGCCGGTTCTGCTGCATCCGGTGAGGTCTTTGAGCTGAAGCTCTCCACCACCCAGACCGATACTTCCATGATCTATCAGGGCCTGCAGGCTGCTGCCGACAAGGTCGCTGAGGACACCGACGGCCACGTGAAGGTCACCATCTATCCTTCCAGCCAGCTGGGCGGTGAGGAAGACATGATCGACCAGGCTCTGCAGGGCATGGGCATCGCCGTCCTGACCGACGCAGGCCGTCTGTCCAGCTACGTCAACGACATCGGCATCATGAACATGGCCTACATCGTGGACAACTACGAGGACGGCATGAAGCTGATGGCTACCGACACCTTCAAGGGCTGGGACGCTGACCTGGCCAACAACGGCATCTGCGGCCTGTGCTACAACTACTACGACGGTGCTCGTTCCTTCATGGGCCACAAGGCTTACAACACCCCCGCCGATCTGAAGGGCGCTGTCATCCGCACCCCCGGTGCTGACCCGTACGTTGAGTCCATCTCCGCTATGGGCGCTACCCCGTACAACATCGCATGGTCTGAGGTTTACAACGGCATCCAGACCAAGTCCATTGACGGCTGCGAAGTCCAGTACACCTCCGCTGTTTCCAGCAAGATCTACGAGGTCTGCGAGTACGTCAGCAAGACCGAGCACATCAACCTGTTCAACATGGTCATCTGCGGTCAGGCATGGTTCGACAAGCTGCCCGCCGAGTATCAGGAAGTCATGAAGAAGGACTTCAACGACTGCGCATACAACAATGCTCAGGACATCATCGCTGCTCAGGATGACATGGAGAAGACCCTGACCGACAACGGCATGACCATCGTCGAGGTCGATAAGGACATCTTCCGTGAGGCTGTCAAGCCCGCATACGAGAAGCTGGGCTGGACTGAGCTGCGCGAGCAGCTGTACAAGGAAGCCGGCGTCGAGGCCTGAGCCCTTAAAAAGCTGAATCGACCGTAACGTAAATGTCCTCCTGCATGGCGGCTCGCTGTGCAGGAGGTATTGTGAATAAGGACGACTTTCTATGAAGAAATTTTATGAAAAAGTCTGTAAGCTGGAAGAGCTGATCGCTCTGATCCTGGTTGCAGGCATTGCGGTCCTCGTCTTTGTTTCGGCGCTGATGCGTACCATTGGCCATCCGCTGAACTGGGCACAGGACGTTGCACTGATCGCCTTCGCATGGCTGATCTTCCTCGGCAGCGACGTCGCAATGCGCGGCTCCGGCCTGATCGGCGTTGACCTGTTCGTCAAGAAGTTCCCCGCCGGGGTGCAGAAGGTTCTGGACATCCTGTTCAAGGTCATCATCGCAGCGTTCCTCTGCGTGCTGATCTACTACGGCTACGGCATGACCACTTCCGGCTGGGCGCGTCAGATCACTTCTCTGCACATCAGCTACAGCTGGGTCACGATGGCTGTGCCTGTCGGCTCCTTCTTTATGCTCATCTCCACCATCCTGAACATCATTGAGCGCGTCAAGACGCCCGCTGGTCAGGAAGTCAAACACGAAGCAGGGAGGGACGTCGGCTGATGTTTATTGCAATCGGTATCTTCTTTGTGTTTCTGCTGCTGGGTATGCCCGTGGCATTCTCCATCGGTCTGTCGGGCTTCTCGTTCTTTATGCTCCGCGACCTGCCCATGACCGTTCTGGTGCAGAAATCCATTTCCACTTCTCAGAGCTTTACCATGCTGGCCATCCCCCTGTTCATTCTGGCCGGAAACCTGATGAACAGCTGCGGCATCACCAAGCGCCTGATGCGCTTTGCCAACGCCTGCACCGGCCATATGTACGGCAACATCGGTCAGGTCTCCTGCCTGATGTCCACCCTGATGGGCGGCGTCTCCGGCTACTTCGGCGGCTGGGTCGATAACCTCATCATGCGTATCGTGGACGTTTTCTACTGCCTGCCCTCCATGCCCATCATCATCATTCTGGGCGCTGCCATGGACGCTATGCGCATTGATTCCTGGACCCGTATGATGTACCTGATGCTGATCCTCGGCTTCCTGGGCTGGCCCGGCATTGCCCGCCTGGTCCGCGGCCAGATCCTCTCCCTGCGCGAGCAGGAGTTCATGACGGCAGCTGAAGCCTGCGGCATCAGCGCATGGCACCGC
>ERZ859923.1208-NODE-1208-length-11364-cov-2.053144_pt1 | contig 11364 bp, 9 predicted proteins | sample MGYA00510116_ERZ859923 | MGnify/ENA primary metagenome ERZ859923 (study PRJEB30046, sample SAMN00715168) | human gut metagenome | study: EMG produced TPA metagenomics assembly of the A metagenome-wide association study of gut microbiota in type 2... | reverse complement strand
AAAAAATGCGCACATTTCCAGCAGCAATTCTACATCCTTGCTCTCTTTATTCACACTTGCACCGACATTTCCGCTATACAATTCTCTCCATTTTGCTGATTCTTCATTTATCTGATACAGCATTTCATAAAATCTGCAATTATATATTCCATTTCTGAGTTCCTGTGAGGATAGCGGCGTACCACCCGTATTAAGATTTGCAAAGATTTTATGCAGTGTTTTTTCCCGGTATTCATCACTGTCAACATTTATTTGAACAAACGTAATCGTCATATAATCTATTTGCCGCTGTAATCTTTCATTTAACTTTTTATATGTTATATCTATCTGCCGTTCATTTCCTTCTTCATCTATATATTCCATAACATATGTCTTATCCACCAGATGACAGCTTTCTAAATACTCTTTAAATCCCATTTTACCGTTTGTGGCTTCTTTCATATTAATATAGGCATTCGCCTTAATAAATTTCCCAATATAATAAAAATACAAGCTCAATATACGCTGCTGCCCGTCCAGAATCACAAGCTGCTGTTCTTCATTTCTATAACAATAAATCGGAGGAATCGGCATTCCCCGAACTAAAGATACTGCCAGTTCCTGTGCCTGTTTTTCACTCCAGCGGTATACCCTTTGGAATCCCGGAATAATATAATCCCCTCTTTCCAGACCATTCATAACCATATTAAAAGAAAACTGCATTGATATTGTGTGTATCATTACATTCTCTGCCAGCCCTATTTCCTGCGTATCATCTATTGCATTGCGATATCTTTCTGCCAATTCAAGCGTTGTTTCCATTTCCTCTTTTTTCATAAAAGCCTCACACTCATTCTTTTTATAATTAATTATATATATAATAGCTTATCTTTTCATATTATTCAATACATTTGTAATATAAAAAAGACATCTTCGCGCGAGTACGCATCATCGGCACGTAGTGCCTTTTGTGTAATAGGGAATTCTATCGGATTTTTCTATTACACAAAAAGCCGGAATAGAAGTTTTCACTTTCTATCCCGGCTTTTGGTACTTATTCTTCTGAACTCTTTGCCTTTTCTACCTGTGCAATGGCTTTCTTCTGCATGGAGATACGGCAGTTTTTGTTGTTACCGAATTCTACAATAACATCATCATCTGTAATATCCATAATTACGCCGTAGAAACCGCTTGTTGTTAATACATAATCGCCGATTTCGATTGAATCCATTAACTGCTGCTGTGCCTTCTGCTGTTTCTTCTGTGGCTTGATTGCAAGAAAATACATCATCAGTCCTAATGCAACGACATAAATAACGATAATTCCGATTGAACCCATTTTAATTTGCCTCCTAAAATATACTTTCAAATGTAATAACATACGTGTCCCTGACACATACACTCTATAATAGCGGAATTTATTCTTTCTGTCCACTAAAAAACATTTTGTTTATAATTTTTTACTTTTTGTCATAGGTCTTTAACATTTCCAGACGTTCTTTCTTAAAGACACTGTATCTTCCTTCTTCAATCGCTGCTCTTATGTCTGTCATGAGATGGTTGTAATAGTATAAATTGTGAAGAACACAAAGACGCATTCCAAGCATTTCCTTAGCCTTAAGAAGATGCCTTACATATGCTCTTGAGTAATTCTGACAGCATGGACATCCACAGCCTTCTTCAATTGGTGCTGTATCTGTCTCATACTTTGCATTAAAAAGATTAATCTTTCCAAACTTAGTATACACATGTCCATGACGTCCGTTTCTTGAAGGATATACACAGTCGAAGAAATCAATTCCTCTATCCACTGCCTCTAATATATTGGCAGGTGTTCCCACTCCCATAAGATATGTCGGCTTGTCCTTTGGAAGATATGGCACTACATTATCAAGTACATCATACATTTCCTCATGTGTTTCACCAACAGCAAGCCCGCCTACTGCATAACCATCAAGATCTAACTCTGATATTCTCTTGGCGTGGTCAATTCTTATATCATTAAATACCCCTCCCTGATCAATACCAAAAAGCATCTGATCAGGATTAACCGTATCAGGAAGTGAGTTCAGTCTTGCCATCTCTTTCTTGCAACGCTCTAACCAGCGGTATGTTCTGTCAACAGAATTCTGGATATATTTTCTGTCAGCCTTTGCCGGCGCACATTCGTCAAATGCCATTGCGATTGTTGAGCCAAGATTAGACTGTATCTGCATGCTTTCCTCTGGTCCCATGAATATCTTATGTCCGTCAATATGACTGTTAAATGTAACGCCCTCTTCTTTGATTTTTCTTAACTTTGCAAGCGAAAACACCTGAAATCCACCCGAATCAGTAAGAATAGGCTTATTCCAGTTCATAAACTTATGAAGTCCGCCAAGCTCTTTTATCAGTTTATCACCCGGTCTTACATGAAGATGATATGTATTTGATAATTCAACTATCATATCAATCATTTCATCGGAAATAGAAACTGAGTGATATGCTTCATAAAGTGGTTTTAGTTTCTTTAAGATTTCTTTTGTTTTATCTTTATTTGGTTCTTCTACTAATATTATTTGAAATCTTCTATTTAAAGCTTTATCTTTTTCAATAAATTCTCGATATTCTGCTACCGTAGTAGCACCAATTAAATGAATTTTTCCCCTTGCTAAAGCTGGTTTCAAGATATTTGATGCATCGATAGCTCCTTCTGCACCACCTGCTCCAACTAAAGTATGAATTTCATCTATAAATATTAGATATTCATCATGTTCTTCAATTTCTTTTAGTATTTTTCCTACTCTTTCTTCAAATTCTCCTCGATATTTTGTACCTGCTACTAAGGAAGCCATTGATAATGAAAGAATCACTTTTCCCTTTAAAGAACGAGGTACATTATCGTTAACTATTTGTCTTGCTAATTCTTCTACAATAGCAGTTTTTCCTACTCCTGCTTCACCTAATAATAAAGGATTATTTTTAGTTCTTCTGCAAAGAATTTCTATCATTCTTTTGATTTCATCTTCTCTACCTATTACAGGATCTATTTCATTAGATACAATTCTTTTATTCAAATTGACAGAAAACTCTTCTATTAATAATTTTTTATGATTACTAACTTTTTTCTCACAAAATGAAGTAGAAAATTCTTGATATAAAGAATCTATATCTATATTCATTCCCATCAATAATCTTATAGCAATTCCTTCACCCTCTTCTAAAAGTGATAAAAATAATTCTGTTACTGATACTTCACTTTCTTTATTCTCTTTGCTATTAAGTATCGCTGTTTCTAAGACTCTTTTTAATAATGGTGTATATAAAAACCAATCATTAGTTGTTTTACCTATTCCTACTACTCTTATTAATTCGTCTTTAAATTTATCATAAGTTAGACCTAATTGTTTTAAATGACTAGTTACTTTTAACTCTTTCATTGAGAGTATTGCTAAGAGTAAGTGTTCACTTCCAACATATGGATGCCGTAAAAGACGCATTTCTTTTCTAGCTAATACTAAAGCTTTCTGAGCATCTTCACTGAATTTCGAAAACATAACCTTTCCTCCTTGTATAATTCTATTTTAACGAGGAAAAGTGGTTCTTTTCAACACTTTTAGTACCCTAAAAAATGACAAAAAAAATTAGTCCAAGACTAATTTAATTGTTCTACTGCTGATATTCTAACTTTTCCATAATATGATTTTCCGATAGCATCATTTTCTGCTGTTAAGTTTAGCCAAGTACGTAATTCAAAATTCTGTGTAGTATTTCCTGCTATTGAATATGAACCAAGTTTATTACTGCTACTTGCTAAACTTCCACTTGACACTGACGTTCCATCTTTCTTTAAATCATAAGATAAATAACTATACGTTACTAAGGAACAACCATTGCAAGATGTTGTATCATCATCTAAGTAAACATCATAATTAATTGTTCTTGTTCCTGTATTTTTTAGTGAAAAGTTATATGGGGTAGATGCTAAACCGTCGCTATCTTCTTGAGGAATAGCATTTGTTACACTAATAGTAGATGTTCCTTCTACATAATTTAATTGTAAATCTTTTGCTACTAGTGTGACATTTTGTGTTCCGTTTAACGTCATTTTTGAAAGTGCAAAACTAATACCTGCTATTAAAAAAATCAATATAAATAAGCCAACAATTAATAGTATGTTTTTACTATTATCAACTTTTATACTATCTTTCATTATCTCTACCTCACTTTATTATATATATTAAGTTTATAACCTATTTGAAAAAATGTATATATTTTATGCTTATATAGCATATTTTATTTGTAAAAAAAAAAGAGAAAATCTCTTTTTTAGATTAGAACTAAAATTGTAAAGACAATGAATGATACTGCTAGTAGTTCTAATAATATTTTCCAAATATATTTTAACCAATCTTTATATGATACTTTTAAGTATGCTAATGTTACCATTAAAGTAATACTTGTAGGTGCTACTAATGCAATTATACCATACAATGTTTGGAATATAACTGATACTACAGGATATGAATCTGTTGCTGTTACTACACTTACGAAGTAAGGTAAAACACTATAGAATGCATATACTGGGTCTCCGTTAATAATACTTGAAACAATTGCTACAAGACCAGTTGTAAATACATTGAATCCTTTGGTTAATCCTAATATAGCTTTATAAATAACTAATTGATAAGGATTATATGTAGTAAGAACTAAAATTAAGTAAACTACAAAAGCAACAAATGCTGGTAATAGGGCTTTTCTTAATCCATTACTAAATCCTACAATCATATCATCCCAAGTAATTTTATAAACATATTTAATAATTACAAGAGCAAGTAATAGTAGAATGATAACTTCAACTAAAGTCCAACTACCAAATGCTGGAACAGAGCTTCCTAGTATTTTTCCAAATATAGGGAAACTAGTATTTAAAGTTTTAGTAATTCCTGTAAAGAATTTAGCTTTTACTCCAAAACTACCAATTAATACTACAACTGTAAATAAAGCAACAAGTCCATCAATAATGATATATGTTTTTTTACTTGATTTTTTAGCAAATAGAATAACATTAATTATTACAAGTAATGCTAATAAAGCAACATAAGCTGGAACTGTAAATCCTGTAACAGCTGTTTTAATGTCTTCAAATAAGTTAACATTAAATGAATTAGTCCAAGAAATAAATCCTAATATAGTAACTACTAGAATAGTATCAATTATAGCTACTAATGGCCAATTTTTCTTTTTCTTCTTATCTTGTTTTACAGCTTCAGGAATATAGTCATCTTCATCTTTTGTTGATGTTGTACTTTCTTTCTTACCAAACTTCAAAACATTAGCTAATAAAATTACTAATCCTAAAGCAAGTAAAATTATTTTAGTCCAGATTTGAGTTGTGGTTTTTACTGATAAATATTGTTGTAGCATTTGTGTTGTGCTATATGCAAATGTTGTTCCCATTAGTCCAATAGCAACACTTCCTGCAGTTACAGCAGTAGCAGCTAATTTGTTATATCCTAGCATTAATACTAAAGAAATAACAAATGGGAATAGCATTAGTAGTGCAAGTTGCATTCCACAGAATGATGTTAAAATAGCAAATAAAGAAGCAATTATAATAATACAAATGTGTTCTTTACCTTTAAACTTTTTAACAATAGCATCTAGCATTTTTCTATATGCGCCAACTTTTACTAATACTCCATAGAATCCACCAATTACCAAGATGAATAATGATACATATCCAAAATAACCTAACACTGTATTTTGATAAGATAATAAATCAAATATTCCAACTTGTGATCTACCAATCTCTTGATAACTAGATTGATAAGTAGCCGCTGGTAAAATCCATGTCAAAAGCACAAATACAGATAGCGTAATTAAACTAACTTTCAATGCATTATGTTTTTTCATATTTTCTTCTCCTTCCATATATTAATTATACGAATAATAACTTTGTTTTACAAGCAATTAGCGATTTTTTTTGTGAATTTTTTGTGAAAAATTCTCTTCACATTTTAAGAAAAATTCTCTAAAAATTCGTCTTGAAGCCTCATCTTTTTCATATAAACTTTCCGGGTGCCACTGCACTCCTAAGAAAAAGGAATTATCTTTAATTTCTACTGCTTCAATACAATTGTCTAGACTTCTAGCACTAACATATAGTGATGATAATTTGGGAATGTAATCATTATGTCTTGAATTAACAAAAGTTTCTTCTTTTTTTACTATGTTATACAAAAAACTATCTTTTTTAATCGATATTAAATGTTCAGTACCATTGTGATTACTTATCTTTTTAGTTATATCTTTTTCCTCATTTAGTAAAAAAGCAGAAATTTCTTGCATTCCAAGACATACTCCTAGTATAGGAATATTGTTTTCCTTTGCATATTTGATTAGTTTAATGTCTTCTTTGTACCAACCATCTCCACCTGGTAAATAAAAGCCATCATATTTAGAATACTTGGCTTCTTCTTTTGGACTAAATATTTCATAATTAATTTGTTCTTTTTCAAACGGAATAAGTTTAAATTCATCACTTCGATAAGCTATTCCTATTAACATTTTTTCATATACACCTCAATATATAGTATAAAAAAAGAAGGAAATTAATTCCTCCTAATATAACTTAGCTCCTGCTGGTATATGTCCATCCACCATTAATAGATGTAACTTTTCTTCATTTTCTTCAGTATGAACAGCACTTAAAAGCATTCCACAAGAATCTATTCCCATCATTGTACGTGGAGGTAAGTTAGTAATTGCTACTAAGGTTTTACCAATTAATTCTTCTGGTTCATAATATGCATGAATTCCACTAAGAATAGTTCTATCAGTACCAGTTCCATCATCTAAAGTAAATTGTAATAATTTTTTACTTTTTGGAACAGCAACACAATCTTTAACTTTTACTGCACGAAAATCACTTTTACTAAATGTGTCAAAATCAACATAATCAGTAAATAATGGTTCTATTTCTACTTTAGAAAAGTCTATTACTTCTTTTTTAGGTTCAACTACTATATCTTTTTTTACTGTTTCAGTACCATTTAATGGTTTCATGGTTGGGAATAAGATTACATCTCTAATTGATTCAGATTCTGTAAATAACATTACTAATCTATCTATTCCATAACCAACTCCTCCTGCTGGAGGCATTCCATATTCTAAAGCTTCAACGAAGTCCATATCTATATCATTAGCTTCATCATTTCCTAAATCTTTTTCTTTTAATTGCTCTTCAAATCTTTCTAATTGGTCGATTGGGTCATTTAACTCAGTATAAGCATTAGCAAATTCACGACCAGCAATAAATAATTCAAATCTATCAACAAATCTAGGGTCTTCAACATTTCTCTTTGTAAGTGGTGATATTTCTACTGGATGTCCATATAAGAAAGTTGGTTGAATTAGTGTTTCTTCTACATATTTTTCAAAGAATAGGTTGATTATGTGACCTACTGTTTTTTCATGCTCTTCAACTACTATTTGATGTTCTCTAGCTAATTCTAGTGCTTCATCAAGTGTCATTTCTTGTTTGAAGTCTATTCCTGTCTTTTCTTTTATGGCATCCACCATACTTATTCTCTTCCAAGGTCCTTCTAGATTAATTTCATAACCATACCAGTTATAAGTCATTTTACCCATTACTTCTTTAGCAATAGTTTGATACATATTTTCCGTTAAATTCATCATACCTTCTAAATCACTATATGCTAAGTAAGCTTCCATTAAGGTAAATTCTGGATTGTGTTTTAAATCCATTCCTTCATTTCTAAATACTCTTCCTATTTCATAAACAGCTTCCATTCCACCTACTAATAGTCTTTTTAATGGTAACTCTAAAGCTATTCTTAAATACATATCTAAGTCTTGAGCATTATGATGAGTAATAAATGGTTTAGCACTTGCTCCTGTAAGTAATGTTGATAAAACTGGAGTTTCTACTTCTGTAAATCCTTGTTTATCCATATAATTTTGAATACATCTAATAATTTTTGGACGTAAGAAAGCTACTCTTCTTGAATCATCATTCATTATTAAATCAACATAGCGTCTTCTATAACGTTCCTCTTTATCTGTAAGACCATGGAATTTTTCAGGAAGTGGTTTTAATGCTTTAACTAGTGGAGTATATTCTAAGCATTTTATAGTTACTTCTCCAGTTCTTGTTTTCATTATCTTTCCACGTATTCCTACTATATCTCCAAGGTCAGCAGTTTTAAATAGACTGTATTTCTCTTCACCAATGTCATTAATTGATATATAAATTTGAATAAGTCCTGTTTTATCTTTAATAGTACAAAAAGAAGCTTTTCCCATCTTTCTAATAAACATTATTCTTCCTGCTACTATGGCTTCATCTGTCATATTTTCAAATGCATCATGTTCTACATCTTTATATTTTTCTTTGATTTCCTGTGCATAAGCATTTCTTTGAAAACTATGACCAAATGGATCTAAGCCTAATTCTCTTAATTTTTCTGCTTTTTCACGTCTAACAACTTCTTGTTCTGTTAATTCTCGCATAATTCTTCCTCCTCTTTATTTTCTACGGTATTAGTACAAACAACTATTGTTCCTACTAGCTTATCATGAAGTCCTTGTTTTTCTTTCGTAAATGCAATAAGAAAAAAGCTAACTAATAATATACTATATTGTACAAGATTTAGCAAACTATTAGTTGCTAGATATGTATCTTTATCAAGAAATAGTATTGTACAAAATCCTATGATACTTACTAAGGTTCCTTGTAATATCATAGTTCTAAATAATAAATCATTCATTGTTAATTGGTCATCGTTTTTCTTTTTGATTTTAATCTTCATCATCTTCTTACCAATCGTTTGTCCATCATTTTTATATACATATAAAACATAATACAAAAGTGATATTGCTATTCCTACTAATGTGGCTATTCCTGTTTGCTTGGCTATATCGTAACTAATATCTACAAGTTGATTTACATATTCTTCCATAGTTATTTTCTGACTTGTATAGTTTTCGATAATTTTTGTTTGTTGGTCATATAGTTTATCAATAGTACCATTTGTTGGAATAAATGTTGTCACTAAGGTAGTTAAAGCTGATACTAAAAACAAATCTATCATAAATGCTACAAATCTTTGTGAAAATAAGGCTTTTACTTCTTTCTTTTCTTTCATACAAAGTTCCTCCTAAATACTTCTAACATATGTAGTATATCACAAAGACTAGTCATTTGATAAATATTATTTTTTAACTGATTACTGCCTTCTACTCCTTTTAAATACCAAGCAATATGATTTCTAATTTCTAAGACTGCTACTTTCTCATTCTTTAATTCACTTAGTAGTTTTAAGTGTTTTATACACATATCTATTCTTTCTACAGGTGTTACTTCTTTGAAATATTTCTTTCCGTCAAGTAATGCTACAGTATCTCTTATCAGCCACGGATTGCCTAATACTCCTCGTCCAATCATTATAGCGTCACAACCAGTTTCTTCTAACATTTTCTTTGCTAATTCTTTAGTAGTTATATCGCCATTACCTATTACAGGTATTGATACATTTTCTTTAACTTGTTTTATTATGTTCCAATCAGCTTTACCACTATATCCTTGTTTTCTAGTTCTTGGATGAACGCATATAGCACTTGCTCCTGCTTCTTCACATATCTTAGCTATTTCTACAGCATTAATAGAATCACTATCCCAGCCACTTCTAATTTTAACAGTAACAGGACATTTAACATTTTTAACTACTGCTGTGACTATTTCTTTTACTTTTTCGGGATTTTTAAGTAGGGCACTCCCTGCTTGAGCTCGAACAGCTACTTTAGGAACTGGACAGCCCATGTTTATATCAATTATATCTGGATGCATAGTAGTTTCTATGTATTTTGCTGCTGTTACAAAACTATCTACGTCACTGCCAAATATTTGCTGGGTAATTGGTCGTTCTTCTTCACTCATATACAACATATCAATAGTTTTTTGATTATCATAGCAAATGGCTTTATCACTTACCATTTCAGCATAGATTAAACCACAACCCATTTCTTTAATAATTCTTCTATAAGCACTATTACAAATTCCTGCCATTGGTGCTAATACTACTTGATTTTCTATTTCTACATCTCTAATTTTCCACTTCATAAATACCCCTTATATTATTTTTTTTACTTTTGTTTTTAATTTTTGATTTTTGCTTTTGTAGTTTAATGATGCTTTTGCTAAAATTAAATTTTCTAATAAAACATTTTCTAATTCTAAGTTGCTTTTATTTCTTATTTTACTTATAGTGACATTTGTTAAAAATGCTAAACTATCATATAGTGAATATTCCTCTACTTTTTCTGGTAAATTTAAGTTATCTAGTTCATCACAAACATCATATGTCTGTATAATTCGACCATTACTATATCTCTCATAAAAACTATTAACATCTCTTGCTAGTTCTTGAACATTTACTGATTGCATAATAATTTTTCTATTATCAATTCCTTTGTGATAATTAGGATTAAGCGTTGGCATCTTCTTTCTAGTGCAAAAATCTGCTAATATCAGAGCATATGTTGTTTCATAAATAAGACTATCACCAGTATATACTTTTTTACCAACCATTTCTAGATAATCTGCTACTTCATTTATTTTAGAATTAGGTATGTTTAATTCTTCTGTTAATTGGTTAAAAATTGCAGCATTAAGGTTTAGTATTAAATTAAGACTATGTTCTTTGTCACCATATAATTCAGTCAAATGATACATAGTAACAGTAGTCATAACATTTATACCAGCTTTTTCTAAAAGTTTTATCATTGCTTCTTTTGTTCCTATTTCCTTAGTTTCATCTATTTGTTTAAAGCTATTTCTTATTAGTTGTGGAGCACTTTCAAAAGCAGACATTAAATCAACTGCTTCTGCTTTATAAAAGAAACCATAGACTATCTTTTTTAATTTATTTATATCTTTAACTTCTAACGATGGCACTTTTTCTAAAAAGTAATCATTCATATAATTATAGTATTTATTCCTTAAGTAATAACTTTTCTTACCATATAATACATCAGCAGATTCTATTATTTCTTTGATTGTTTTTAAAGTTTCTTTATCATAATTTCCTGCATTAAATTTATCAGGATTAGCCTTTAAAATTATCAATATATTTGCTATATTTTCATTAATCATTTTATCATCTACTTTCTGTCATGATATGTTAATAATTATGTTCTTTAATAACATTTTTCTATATTTATTGTTTAATTTATAATTTTTTTATTTTAAGTTTTAAGTTATTTTTTTTAGCTTTAGGTTCTAATATTTTTTTTGATAAAGCTAAATTTTGTAATAGAGTATTTTCTAGTGATATATTATTTTCTTTTGTTATTTTAGAGAGCGCAGTAGTTGTTAAAGCTGTT
>ERZ859923.1192-NODE-1192-length-11503-cov-1.698201_pt1 | contig 11503 bp, 10 predicted proteins | sample MGYA00510116_ERZ859923 | MGnify/ENA primary metagenome ERZ859923 (study PRJEB30046, sample SAMN00715168) | human gut metagenome | study: EMG produced TPA metagenomics assembly of the A metagenome-wide association study of gut microbiota in type 2... | reverse complement strand
ATTATGTCCGCGACCCTCTCCTTATACACCTTTCTCGAAGATTGGTATACAAAATAACTTTCATTATCAATCTTAATTAGTTTTATCTCCAAGTAAATTTTCTCCTCTCATATATAATTCTTGCATGCCCTTCTAATTATATATGATATACAAAATATTTCAATGGAATAATTGCGCATCACTATACACAATTTGGTCGAATTTTATTATCTCTGATAAACTATCTTTCCTGAAGATATAGTATAATGTATTTTACCTGGTAATTCCCATCCGATAAAAGGACTATTAGATGCCTTTGATGCAAAATCTTCTTTCCTTACGGTCCATAGTTCTTTTTCTCCAAAGATAACTAAATCTGCTGCTGCTCCTTTAGTAATACTTCCCGGTATCATACGATAGAATTCAGCAGGATTCTTACTCATTAATTCCATAAGCTTCATTAAAGATATATGTCCCGGTTCTACCAGTGATTTGATTCCAAGTGCCAGAGATGTCTCCAGACCTGTAATTCCACTAGGTGCATTTTCTAATGGTCTGGCCTTCTCTTCATCACTATGTGGTGCATGATCTGTCACTATCATATCAATCGTACCATCTTTAATACCTTCAATTATCTTAATTCTGTCTTCTTCCGTTCTTAATGGCGGATTCATTCTGGCATTAGTTCCATACTTAAGTACCGCATCTTCTGTAAGAGTAAAATGATGTGGAGTTGCTTCAGCATGCACATCAGCACCAAGCTTCTTGGCAGTTCTGACAATTTCCACTGAATTTCCTGAGCTAATATGCTGTATACATACCGATGCTCCTGTATGCAATGCAAGAATACAATCTCTTGCAACCATAACATCTTCTGCTGTAGCAGATGCACCTCCATATTCAAGCTGTTCAGCAACTTTCCCCTGATTAACTCCTGGTCTTATTATAAACTCTGGATCCTCTTCATGAAGACTGATTGGTAAATCCAACTCTGCTGCCTTCTTCATGGCCTCTACAAGAACATGTTCATTCATAATCGGAATTCCATCATCTGTAAATCCAACAGCTCCTGCATCAGCAAGTGCTTCCATATCTACAAGTTCAACACCTTTTAATTCCTTAGTTACAGACGCTGTCTGCAAAACATGAATTCCTGTTGTCTCACCTTTTTTCTGAATATACTCAAGAGTTTCAATATTATCAACTGCTGGTTTAGTATTAGCCATGCAGACTACACTTGTAAAACCACCTTTTGCTGCTGCTGCTGCTCCAGTAATAATATCCTCTTTATAAGTAAATCCTGGATCTCTGAAATGTACATGTGTATCCATAAGTCCTGGTGCAACAATAAGTCCCTCTGCATTAATTACTTCTGCACCTTCCATAACATTAAGATTATATCCAGTTTCCTCAATTATATTATTCTTAATAATGATATCCATAATCTCATCTGTTTTACTGACAGGATCTACAACTCTTCCACCTTTGATTATAATCACCGATGTATCTTTCGCATTATTATCATCATTATCCTGTATCTCCGTACTTTCTAATACTCCTATATCTTCTAATTTTGTTCCACATTCAGAACAGAATAAGGCATCTGAATTATTAGAAAAACCACATTTATTGCATCTCTTTTTAATTTCTGTCTGCTCATTTTTTACAGAAAATTGCATTGCAGACTCCAATCTGGAACCGCAGCCAATACAAAATACTGCATCAGGTGTTGTACTACGCATTCCGCAAACCGGACATATCTTTTCATCTCCACCACTCACACATCCTGTATTCTGTATATCAGTCTGCATCTGCACTGGAGCTGTATACATAACAGGCGGTGCTTGATGTGTAACCTGTACTGTTTCTGGTTGCTGTGGCTGTACCACATGTACCTGTGGCTGCATATTCGCTCTGCTTACTGCGGGTACATCTATAGAATCAGCATATTCACCGAGTATATCCCATGTCATATTCTCTGGCTGTTTAAGCAGTTCCTTTAACCTTACCATAAATGAAACATCTGAATTCATAGGTGTTCTTATCATTCTGAGTATCTCATCAAGAAAAACATTATAAAATTCACCATTATTGTAACCTGTAGCTGGATAATACAAATATAAAGCCTTTCCCGTAGCAGATTCAATTAATACAGTATCAAGTGAAACCATAACATTACCATATTCCATATTATATGCAGAAATGCCTGCTAATGCATTAACACTGCTCCTCATAAATACAGAAAAAGTATGCTGGTCTATAACCCTGTTCTTAAAAAACTCTTTAGCTGTCTCATATCCCGCTATTCCATACTCTGCTGTAAATCCATTATTATCTGACACTATATGAAAAGGGAGAAATCCTTCTACAGCTGTATTTGAAAGTAATTCAGCCATATTCTGATTAAGCTGTTCATCTTTTGTACTCTTAACCTTAACACTCACCTGATTATTCTTGGAAACAACCTTTACTTTTCCCATAAATGCATCCTCTCTTCCTAATTATCTGAATTATTATAGATATATTTCGTATTATACATCACAATTGCTTTATATGTCACTCAAAAGAAACTATCTTTGCCTTTCTGCTTATTATTCCATTAATATACACAAGAACATACTCCTTATAGGTTATTGAATCTCTTGCATACATAAATGGTTCTTCTCTATAAAGCAGGCACTTATATCCCTGTCTCTCATATTCGTTCAGATTTGCTATTGCTTTTGCATGTATCACATTATGAATTTTCTGTTCTTCTCTTGAAAAAGCTCTCTGTGGATAACCTGATGCCGCTTCCCTCAAATCTGCTATTATTGCATCCACAAACGCAGCATGTTTCCTCATTCCAAACATTGCCGCCAGCTGTATACTTCTTAACCCTGATGGTTTCTTCTTATAAGCTTTAAGTTTTCTTCTTATTAAATTATCTTCAACTCTCTCAGCTATATCTATAAGATAATCTACAGCCTCTTCATAAACACAATCTGGGTATGAAACATAATACTGGTCTGGCACAGACTGAAATCTCTTAATTGGAGGAAAATCCGCCAGTTTCATAAGCACACGTTCAGCATCATTGCATACCTCTTCTCCAAGATATCTATACTTGTCTCTTATATCAGCAAGCTGATATTCAAGCTGGCGTAAATATTCATATCCTTTTATCCAGAAATGCCCCATGCTGCCATAATTAAATAAATATGTTCTTAATTCCAGTCTGCTGAATTTTATTGTAAATATATTCTTATTCCCCTGATTAACTATAAGCATATATCCATCTTTTAACATCTGCACAGATGGTATCTGTTCCTCATCCACATCAATATATTTTCCAGTCATAACTGAATCTTTAAATACAAGAAAGCTCTCCACTGCATCATTCATAAGATAAGCAACAACCCAGTCCTTCTCCCCTTCCATATGAACAGGACAGAATACATTAAGTTCAAATACCTGTGAAAGTTTAACGAACGCATCATAATCAGAATCACGCACGTCATTAAGCATATCATTTTTATTATCTTCTGATACATAATCCACAATTTTACTCATCAATTACACATCCCTTAACATAAAGAATTGCGTGTTACTGAAACTCTGTTACATGCTTTCTCATCCACACTGGCATAAGATTTCTCTGACATTCAGGATTATGGCGATGCTTAATTGCTATAGTCTCAAAAAAGATTTTCCACATATCTGTATATTCATCCTTCACATCTTCTGTCTTTGCCAGAACTGACATATCATAATCTGTAAAATATCTTATATACATCTGCCCATCAGTAGTATGAACTACAGACTTTTTTCTGTTATCATCAATTATAAGCCAGTTCTCAGAAGGCATTCTGTCAGCAAAATGTAAAGAAACTTCATATATAACATCGCTCTCTGGTTCAAGATGACACACATATACTTTGTTATCAATTGAATTAAACCTTGCAAACTCCATAAAATATCTTGTCTCGTGCAAAACCTTCCTGCGTATATCCTTAATTCTCATAACATCAGGGTCATTCCTCATAAATGTTATATCTGATCCAATCTTAAATCCTTTTATCAGAAACCTGTAGGCTGTATCTAATGCATCCTGTTCTGACGATAAACATGCATAATACACACATGCATATGCCTCTTCAGATATCTTATGTTTTATTGAACGCACTACTTTCTTATACTCTCCTTCATTATACTCAACATATATATATTCATCGAATAAAGAAATCTGTTCTTCTCCACGCTTTTCAAGTCTAACACATCCATGGCCTACTTTCAAAGCTTTCTCCCATGCATGATATATGCAACACATCATATCTTCAAATGTATTGTCACATGTAAATATATACATAAACAGACCTCCATATAAAAACTCTTCATTACATCCATCATATATACCAACACTTTCTATTCAAAAAGTGAAAGCTGCTGATACTTTTCATTCTGATGCGTAATCTCCCAGTTCTCCTTGTGATTATCATCAGTCAGACATGCCGTTATATATGACTCCTCTATTGGTATTCTATACATCATTCTTCCATTACATGTTATAAAATAATGTGCTCTCTTAAGTACTACACCAATCTTCTTTAATATATCAAAATCAAGCTTCGCATATCTTCTAGTCTCCACTATTCGTCTGGCAGACTTATGACCGATTCCAGGAATTCTTAAAAGCATATCATATGATGCATTCTGTACCTCGACAGGAAACTGTCCAAGATGTCTTATTGCCCAGTCACACTTTGGATCAAGCTGTTCATTAAAATTAGGTCTGCTCTCTGACAATAATTCATCTGCCTGAAATCCATAGAACCTAAGAAGCCAGTCTGCCTGATATAACCTGTGTTCTCTTAATAGTGGAACATCTGCATCCAGCTGTGGCAATGCAGAATCCTCATTAAGTGGTATATAAGCAGAATAAAATACTCTTTTAAGATCATAATTCTTATATAAATGCTGCGTCGTTCTGATAAGCGTAAGATCAGTTTCCGGTGTCGCGCCTATTATCATCTGTGTACTCTGCCCTGCAGGCGCAAATGGACGCTTTACACACATATCCTTAGAAACCGCTGGAAGCGATAACTTATCTCCTGATTCCAATGCTGTCCTCTGTGTTCCTGATAATGCTGCTTGACCGTTATCCGTCCCATTCTGGTTGAATATGCTTCCCGTCAGATATCTGTTAATGCTGCTTCTTTCCATTCGTGCATCTTTTCCCAATGCCAGTCTGTTAGCCGCAATTGTACCTGTAATCTTTTCCATAGGCTCAAGAATAGTCTTAAAACTCTTATTAGGAGCAAGCTTCGAAAGGCTCTGTGCTGTAGGCAGTTCCAGATTAATACTTACCCTGTCTGCAAGATACCCAGCCCTTGAAAGCAGCTCATCTGGTGCTCCCGGTATAGCCTTAACATGTATATAACCATTAAATCTATACTTAGTCCGTAAAAGCATCAGTGTTTCACATATTCTTTCCATAGTATATGACGGATTCTTCAAAACCCCAGAGCTTAAGAATAATGAATTACGCTTATAAAACTCTATAACAAGCCTGCATAATTCATCAGGTGTAAATGTAGCCCGCGGCACATCATTAGAGCATCGGTTCATGCAGTATTTGCAATCATACACACAATGATTAGTCATTAAAACCTTTAGAAGCGAAATGCACCTGCCATCAGCACCAAAACTATGACATACACCGCATGCCACGCTGTTCCCAAGGAAGCCTTTCTTTCCCTTCCTGTCTACTCCACTTGATGTACATGCAACATCATACTTGGCAGCATCTGCCAGAATTTCTAATTTCTCCATAGTTGTAAGATCTGAATATAATTCGAACATATGTTTATTATAAAAACATATGTTCGACATGTCAAGCATTTTAATCAAAAAAATAAAGCCATACCTTATCAGTACGGCTCCGTCTTTTTCAGAACAAATGCATCAACTATTTTCTTTACTGTGGCAATTTCTTCCGAACTGCACATCTTCAATTCATCAATTATATCTATACTTGCTCTATTTCCACGCATATTTCCTAACATCAGATAATCTGGCGTTACATTAAGATAATTACATATATCTACAAACAAAGTTATGCTGCAATTGGTTCTTCCACCTTCAATATTAGAAAGATATGTCTGCGACACCCCAAGCTCTTTAGCCATTTCTGTCTGTTTTATACGCATTTCCTTTCTTCTCTGCTTAAGCCTGGGTCCAATATTTATAATTCGTTCTTTCATAACTTCCTCACACGAACTCTTTCAAATTATTGATAAAATTCATTATTATTTCCTGATCTTTCTGAGACATGCTGTCAAATATATAATCAAGAAGCCGGCCTCTGACATCATACAGATTTAAATACATAGATGGGACATAACCATACAAATCGTAAAGTCTTATAAGAACCATTGCATCCGGAAGTTCCTTATTATTCTCAATTTTGCTGTATTTAAATCTTGATATTCCCAGATTATCTGATATAACCTGTTGGTCAGTTATACCATTGACATCTCTAATACATTTTAACATAGAATCCTTAGTTGAATCCTTGTCAATAGATTTAAGCAGTCTGATATACTTTACAGTTTCATCTGAAAAATCAGCTATCTTCTTCTCACACATATAAAGAATATGCTCACTCACAACGCCTCTTACATATTCCTTCTTTGATTCTTCACCAAATGTCTCTATTTCTGAAGAAATCTCATACCTGCATGGCTTTTCATCGACATCAACTAACATCTTGTCAATATCCGCCCCTGAATCAGAAAATTTTCTGAGGTCAATGCCTGACACCATGCTCCTTCCCGCTTCCCTGTTAGAATACTCTGGTGTAGTCATGCCAACCCGCACAGCCATTTTCGCCTGATCGTAGTCCATTAATTTTCTATATATGCTCATTCTTTTGCAAAATGCTTTGTAACGATCTGTATACTCCATAGCAACCCCTGTACATTAGTATGATTACTATTAAATTTTAGTATACGCACATTCCGCACATATATAGCGTTTATTGCGAATTAGATTAGTGCAAATGTTTATGTGCAATTAATGATAATATTTTGATTTTAACATATCGGAATAAGTTTCTTAGTGTATAGAATAATATTTGTGACAGTTAATAAAAATGTTGCATAATATCACTAAAATACATTTAAGACATTCAAATGTACAGTTGAGACATAAGCCATTTAAAAATAATTTCTAACAAAATATAATAATAACTATCTTAAGAAGGAGGAAAAAAACATGAAAAAGGAAATTAAAACAACTTTAAGTAAAAGTGTAACAGCTTTACTTAACCGTACTTTAACTTCTAGTGCCAATGCTTCATCAAGCTTTTTTATTCATCAGCCTGTTGAACCATCTTCATTAAAGAAGTTTAAAAAAGCAAGATAATGGTAGAGAATCTATCTCGCCACATAACGTTATGGCTTATTAAATCAGGCATACTTAAAGATGACGACATTGAGTTATACATATATGCAATACAATATTTATTTTTGATTATTAATCCGACAATTATTTTCACAATATATTGTATAGCTACCAATAATACTTTGATTGGATTAATTGAAGTATTAGTTTTTCTGCTCATAAGAAAATATAGCGGTGGTTATCATTGTCAGTCATCTACAGTATGTCTGGTTTTTTCTGTTATAGTGCTGATTACGATGGCATGGCTTTCCTCTGTTCTTAAGCCTTCTTTATTCTTATTCATTGCTCTTATAATAGCAGATGTAGAATTAGTCATTAAAGGTCCTATTATATCTATTAATCATTCTGTTTCAGAATCAGAAAAGAAATATTATCACAGATACCTTGCTACTATATTACTATTACTCAACATTTTAATTGCTATAACCAATTTATGGCATTTATATCATATATCAATCTGTATATCTATCGTGATTATCTTTTGTTTCTTATTACACATATTATGTCTAACAAAGAAAAACAGGAAGTTGTATTATTAATGCAACTTCCTTTATACATTTCCTTAACTGCCGGTGTAACGCTGCTTCCTAAAATTACTGAAAAACTTTCCGTATTTGTATTAGGAGTACATGGATATGTACTATCATAATCGTGATACTGTCCATCTGTTCCTTTATAGAAAAAGCAGTCACAATATACATCAGACACATTGATTATTGCTTTTAGCGTCTGTATTATATTTCTTAAAAGTTTCTGTATCGACCAAATAAAAAAGACAGCCGAAGCTGTCATTTTATGTAATTTATATTCACATTATTCTGAATATTTTTCATATTCTTGTTATTCCTAATTTTAATGCATCATTATTTCATAAGCATTATTGATATCGTAAATTCATTCTCTTGTTCATCAAATTGCTCAAAATGGCTTCCATTATATTTACCAACAATATTTTGTATACTTTTCATTCCATATCCATGTTTTTTATCAGTATCTTTCTTTGCTGAAATATACCTGCCATTTATTATTTTAGGCGGAATAAAACACGAATTAATACATTTAATAAATATTGTTTCATTCTTTCTTTTAACAATTAGTTCTATATATTTACTACCATTTGATTTAGCACAATTTCTTGCAGCTTCGTATGCATTAGATAATATATTTCCAAATAAAGCAACTATGTCCGTTGCCACAATATCATCTATCGTATCTGGCCGTATATCTACAACAAATCCTATGTTTTCAGTATAACACTTTTCTGTATATTCACTTATAAGTCCATTAAGAACGTTATTTTTAGAAAATGTCGTACGCTTCTTTATGTTGTATTGTTCCATTATTGAGGTAATATATTCTCTTAAATCATCATCTGTCTGCATAGCAAGCATTGTGTTAAGATGATTATTCATATCGTGTCTTAATATTTCCAAACTTTCGTTCTTTTCATTCTCTAATCTGTAATACTTTGCATCTGCCTTTTCCTGTTCTAGCTGAATCTTAATGCACTCATTTTCAGCATTTCTCTCATCTATTCTTATATTTGTCCACAATATAAGTATATCTGAACACACTAATCCCACAGAACTTATCATCATCCATATAGATTCTTTTCTGTGCAGACTCCATGTCGTTCCAATAATATAATATGTCATAAATACAATCAATGATGTTGTTAATGAACCAATTAAAAGTATTTTTGACATATCATTTCTATCAAATACTACACTTCTTTTTCTAATAAAAACTAAAGCCTGTACTATAAGAAAATAGAATATATTACACAAGCATCCCATAAATATTATATCTGCCGGAGTATTCTTGCCTGCATTCTTAATTCCAACTATATACCTTGCAGTATAAAACATTATTAATTCTGATAATGCCATCATAACTATAAGTATAACACCCCAGAATACTGCACTTCTTTTATTGACATCATACAAGAACATAATCAGAAATATATAAACCAATAAGTTAATAACTGTTATTGCATATATATTATTAGTCAAAAACACAGCAAACATTACAATATGTCCAAGAAAAATTGAACACCCTGTAAATAATTGTTTATATTTTGTCTCATACATCTGTGACATGCTTATCCATAATATCAATGCCTCAACTATATGTGCAAACGCATTACTACCTAACATAACTAATTCCATATCCACCTACTCCTGCCCTGCCAGATACAGAAGCATTTTCTGCTTGAATGCAGTTCTTTTTTCTCTTGATAAATCTATTGGTTCTTCGATGCCCTTAAGTTCAATATACTTATCAGTAAATCGCTCAACTCTGTCTATATTAACAATGAAGGATTTATTGACAAGAAAAAATTTATCCTCATCAAGAACACTCTGCCAATAAGAAAGACTTTTGAGACTTATATACGACTGCGTATCTGTTTTGATATATCTTTTTCTAACCAGTGACTCTATGCATATAATCGAATCCTGTTCAATAATTACATTATCACCCTTATATTCAATATTGATTTTCTTGCTCTGACTCTTGCTACATAATAATAATGCCTTATGTAAACCTCGCATAATCACAGGTCTTTCCAATGGTTTATTAATATACCTGAAAACTCCCTCGTCCATTGCATCATCAAGATAGCCCATATACGAAGTTATTATGAATAACACAATATTCTTGTTATTATTTCTTAAACATTTGCCAGCTTCAATTCCATTAATTCCGTCCATCTCAACATCAAGAAATGCAATATCAATCTTTTCATTATTCTTAGCTGCTTCATCACCACTGTTATATTCATAAACCTTATAATCCGTTATCTTATGATCAGCAAAGAATTCATCCACATATTTTCTTATCATATCAATATAAAGCTTATCATCATCACATATTAATATATTCATGCATTATCCTCTTCACTTAACTAATTAATAATTCAATTATATCTTGACAATACATGACATGCAATATCAATAATCTCTTTGACATCTATGCATAATTTAATGAAAATACTTATTTTCTAATGTTTTAACATAATTATATAATGCACTGTTATGTTTTTTTACCGCATACCAGACATAGTCATATTGTATTCTGTCTTTACAAACCTCAAGCTTATGAGATACGCCATTCTCATCACTAAATGTAATATAACTTGACCAGCCCTGTGTTGGCTCGAAATTTTTTTGTTTTACCTTTGTATCATTTAATTTTTCAATAATATTATTACATTCTTCTTTTGATATATCATACACATTTCCGGTACTTCCTGAGGTTATTGTATATTTGGAAGTGCTTTCATACTTTAAATCCAGCGATTTGTATGAATTATTGTTAATCACCATATACAACACGATTCCTATAATGACAATTCCTATAACACATGACACTGTTATTATAATTTTATTTATCTTTTTACTCTTCATTCAAATACCCCCTTATTCTTCTGTTATTCACGAATCTGTTTCTTTAATTTAACTATACAGAAATAGATATATTTTTGCAATACATTTTTCAAGTATAATTAACGCAAAAAAACGGCAGAAATCTCATTCTGCCGTTTCACTAACATATATTATCAATCTAAGAAGCCTGCTCAAACTGTGAATTATAAAGGTCAGCATAGAAACCATTCTTCGCAAGCAGCTCATCATGAGTTCCCTGCTCAACGATATCTCCATCCTTCATAACAAGAATCACATCAGCGTCTTTAATAGTTGAAAGTCTGTGTGCAATAACAAAGCTTGTTCTGCCCTGCATAATCTTTGCAAAGGCTTTTTGAACACGAATTTCCGTAAGTGTATCAATAGACGAAGTAGCCTCGTCGAGAATAAGCATTGTCGGATTGGAAAGCATTGCTCTTGCTATACAGAGCAGCTGCTTTTGTCCCTGCGAAAGGTTACCGCCGCCCTCCGAAATCATAGTGTCATAACCATCCGGCATTCTTCTTATAAAGCTGTGCGCATATGCCGCCTTTGCAGCCTCAATAACTTCTTCGTCTGTAGCGTTCGGATTGCCGTACTTAAGATTTTCCATAATAGTGCCGCAGAACAACCAGCTGTCCTGCAAAACCATTCCGTACAGCTTTCTTAGCTCGTGA
>ERZ859923.1191-NODE-1191-length-11506-cov-1.782552_pt1 | contig 11506 bp, 7 predicted proteins | sample MGYA00510116_ERZ859923 | MGnify/ENA primary metagenome ERZ859923 (study PRJEB30046, sample SAMN00715168) | human gut metagenome | study: EMG produced TPA metagenomics assembly of the A metagenome-wide association study of gut microbiota in type 2... | reverse complement strand
ATTATTGAAGAAAAGTTAAAAAAAGCGGGATTTTACTACAGAATTGCTTACAGGGTGAAAGCGGTAGATTCTACAGTTGATAAATTGCAGTTTAAAGATTACAGACGTCCGGGGACGGAAAATGAAGATAAAAAGATGCAGGATTTAATCGGTATAAGAATCATGCTTTATTTTGTGGATGATGTATCAATATGCCGTAGTCTTCTGGACACACTATTTGCAACTCCCGGTGTGTGGGAGACGACAGAAACAAATGAATATGAATTTAAAGCGATGAAAATAAATGGTATTTTCAGGCTTCCGGGTTATCTTGCAAAAACAATAGTTAATCCTATGCTTTCGGATTATATAGATGACACGTTTGAAGTCCAGGTAAGAACCAATTCATTTGAGGGCTGGCATGAGATAGAGCATGATTTAAGATATAAAGGTTCGGCTTTCGGTGAAGGCAATGAAGCTCTTGCAAGAAAAATGAACAGTATTCTTGCAACTCTTGAACTGTGTGATGATTCGGTTGTCAAGCTTCTTGAAGATCTGGGCCATCAGCATTACAAAGATCATAAGTGGGGCGACATGATAAGGTGCCATTACAGACTCAAGATGACAAATGAGCTTATACATCCAGAACTTAAAAAGGTGTTTGATGAAGATACAGAACTTGCAAAAATATTTTTCAAGTTTGACAGAAAGCTTGCTATAAGCAGATTGTGGAATAATACGGCAGACAAGATACCTGAGCTTACAATCAATTACATAATAAAGATTGTCAATCAGATAGGACCTGATGATGAACGTCTTAATAAGGCCTTTGAACTTATAGATAATGAGTCAGGAACAGAAGATAATTTTACAAAGAGAAAGAAGTTTGAGCCGTTCCATATGCTTGGAAGTTACAAAGTATTTACGGCAGATACATATCTTGATACAACGAATCTATCTGAGAAAGATGCTTTTAAAAAGGCATCTTCATACATATATGCATGGATACATTCAAGATATTGTGAGGCATTTTCTGATTTACCTGATACAGTTGATAATTATTACCGCAGTGTTCCGGGATATACTGTCAATGTAGAATATAATGAAGATAATATGCACTTTTATGAATGTTCAACGCATATAGATTCAAAGATTGCAAGCAGGATATGGGTATCGAAAGCATCTTTGGTAAAAAATGATAATGGTATAGAATTTAAGGTGAGCAACGAGTATGCCGAACCAAAAGACAGGTACAGGGATAATGAAAATGTTCTGTTTTCACGCCCTAATTTTTATGGTGAAATTGCTGACAATATAGGTATCTGCGATGTTGTAAGACTCAAAGAAAATGTAAAATATGTTAGCAGTGATAATTATGATGAGATGTGCAGTCTTATAAATAATAAAGACAGAAAATTTCCTGTCATAGTATTTATGGCAAAGGATAATTCATGGATTGACAAGTTTGATGTTAATTATTTTGCATATCTTGTTGGATATTATGCACATATAAAAATGATTGACGGTGATGAGTGCTGCAGAAGATTTATAGAAGAATATGGACTTGATAAGGAAAGATGTGAAGATTCAATCACTGTTTTCTATGACACAGATAATCCGAAAACAAGTTATAAATCCGATATTATTGACACTACATTTGAAGTTATTAAGCTTGAACAGAAGAAGTATTGGAATGAAAATGGCTGCAGGGCATACAGACGCCAGCTTGTTGCTGAAATAAGAGAGAAAAATATTGAAAATGCGGACCTGTAATGATATAATAAATAGGTTTTGTATATGAATAAACGATAAATGGAGGAAAAAATGGATTATAATAAACTTGCACAGATGCTTTTTCCGGATGTAAAGAATTCACCGGAATATTACGAAGAAAAGTTCCCATACAGAAAACTTCCTGCAAAGGCTCAGGTTACACGTATGGCACCAAGTCCTACTGGATTTATACATCTTGGAAATCTTTACAGTGCACTTGCTGACGAGCGTATAGCACACAGACATGGCGGTGTATTTTATTTAAGAATTGAAGATACTGATGAAAAGCGTAAAGTTGACGGAGCAGTTGAACTTATTATTGATACACTTCGTTATTTCGATATCGAATTTGACGAGGGTGCAGGTTTTCCTGATGACGCTCCACAAAATATATACGGACCATATTTCCAGAGACAGAGAGTTGAGATTTATCATGCTTATGCAAAGAGTCTCGTAGAAAAAGGTCTGGCTTATCCTTGTTTTTGTACAGAGGAAGAACTTGAAAGCGTAAGACAGAAGCAGGAAGAGAATAAGGTTCTTACAGGATATTATGGTGAATATGCTGTATGCCGCAATCTTTCTCTTGAAGAGATTGAAAAGAACCTGAATGAAGGAAAGTCTTATGTGTTAAGACTCCGTTCACAGGGCAGTCCTGACAAGGAGATTACATTTGTTGACAGTATCAAGGGTGAGATTAAGCTTCCTGAAAATATACATGATATTGTTTTATTAAAACGTGATGGTATTCCGACATATCATTTTGCACATGCAATTGATGACCATCTTATGCGTACAACAGTTGTTGTAAGAGGCGGAGAGTGGCTTGCATCTGCACCAATCCATTATGAGCTTTTCCATGTGCTTGGGTTTAAGATGCCTGAATATGCCCATACTGCCCACCTTATGAAATTCGACGAGGAGACAGGTGGTAAGAGAAAGTTATCAAAGAGAAAAGATCCGGAACTTTCACTTGATTATTACAGACAGGATGGATATCATCCATATTGTATGAAAGTTTATCTTATGACACTTCTCAATTCTAATTTTGAAGAGTGGCATGAGCAGTTCCCTGATAAAGATATTAATGAATTTCCATTTTCAATTGAGAAAATGAGCCAGTCAGGTGCTTTATTTGATAAAGATAAACTTCATAACATCTGCAAGAATGAACTTTCAAAGCTTTCAGAGGATGAACTTTATGATTTCCTTTACAACTGGGCATCAGAAAATGCACCTGAAAAGAAGGATATATGGTTTGCTGATAAAGAAAAAATGCTTGCAATATTAAGGCTCTACATGGGTGTTGGCATGAAGAGAAGAAGAAAAGATTTCATGTATGCAAAGCAGATATTTAACATGATTTCATATTTCTTTGACGAGGAAAGCACTGACGAAAAAGATGAGTTCAGGCTTGATATGTCAGAGGTTAAGAATATTCTTAATGATTATATGGCAGCATATAACCATGATGATGATAATTCGGCATGGTTTAACAAGCTTAAAGAAATTGCTGACAAGCACGGCTATGCATCAGATATGAAAGCTTATAAGGCTTCACCTGAGAGTTTCAAGGGTAATGTGTCTGATATAGCTGAAGTTGTAAGAATTGCCGTTACAGGACGTGCCAATACACCTGATTTGTGGTCAATTGTTCATATAATGGGTGAAGAGCAGATGAAACAGAGGATTGAAAAAGTTATTAACAGATAAAGAATTATGAAATTTATAAGACATTGAATTATAATGGGAAAGCCGTTTATTTGGCTTTCCTTTTTTCTTGTTAGGCAAATCCTATATAAAGACAAAAAAATAACAGCATTAAATGCTGTCTGATAAAATAAATCTTAGGAGATATAGCCTGCAGCCGCCGGTATAAGAGGGGGGATGTGTAGGCGGCTGCCGCTATAATCAAAAATGAGAGGTTGTCATAATTATTGTTGCAGGTGGAGCAACATAATAATGAGGCGTAATATATATCACTGAATGAGATATATTACGTTATTAATGTTATACCACTATACAAAAACATTGTCAACACTTTTTAAAAAAAATTTTGTTTTTTGTCATTTTTTGAAATAATTTGGATATTTAACAAGAAATTCGTCAAAATGTTCAATGTATCTTTTGGTATGGCGAAGTGAAATTTCATAAGCCTTTTCTTTGTCATGTGCTTCAAATGCATCTACCATGTCAGAGTGATCTTTTATCAGTTTATCTGTATTAATTGATGAAAACATAAGAATTACGATTCTGTCAAACTGGTATGCATTTTCGCGTATTATATTATGCCAGAACTGCTTGCCGCAGGCACAATAGATATACTTGTGAAATTCTTTATCACATGCCTGTGTTTTTGCAAGATTATCATTTTTGAGATGATGTTTCCACTGGACAATATTTTCACGAAGATATGCAATATTATCAGGTGTAAGTTTTTCACATGCAAGTTGTGTTACTGATTGTTCCATCAGATTACGGAGTTCGAGAAATTCATCAATTGCAGCTGTATCTATGTACGATACGAATGTACCCTGTTTTGGATATATGTCAATCATATTCTGCTGATGCAGTTCCAGAATGGCTTCTCGTATGGGCGTTCTGCTTATACCATAAAGCTCACATAAATCTGATTCTGTAATTTTATCTCCTGGCTTCATTTCGAGATTTACAAGATTATATAGAAGAGCTCTTTTAGCGTAATGCTTGGCATTTTCTCCGGGTAATTGTTCAAATACTTCCATCATTAGCACATCCTTTTTCAAGTTTTATAATATATTACATGTATTTTAAGCCTTATAAAGAGCCAATGCAATAGCGTTCATGTTAAAAAAACTGTATTTTGTGTATTTTTTTTTGTAATTCTGTAAAATGCAAGCAAAATAAAGTAATAAAATTTAACAAAAGAAAGTGACATTTTAAATTTTGTGATGTAAAATGTAAAGCGTATTAAGAAAATCAGATTTATAAATACAGCTATAATTGGATAAAGGAATAAATGTGGAAGAAGAAATATTTAACGTAACGATAGACCGGCCAATAGGAAGTTCACATCCGGATTATCCTTCTTTGGTATATCCGGTGAATTATGGTTATATAGAAGGAGTTATTGCACCGGATGGAGAAAATCAGGATGCGTATGTAATTGGTGTTGATACACCGGTTGACCATTTTACGGGAAAGAGGATAGCTATTATTCACAGAAGGGATGATGTGGAAGATAAATGGGTTATTACACCGGAAAATGTCCCATATAATAAACAGCAGATTGAGGATATGGTATATTTTCAGGAACAGTATTTTGACAGTTATGTGGAAATGCTTGATGAAGAAATGTGGGATGCATATAACTGTAAAGGTGAAAAACTTGGATATCAGATTCCCCGAAGTATGGCAAAGTCATTAAGTGAAGGTGTATATCATATTGCAGTTATGATATATGTTAAGCGTGCTGACGGATGCATTCTTGCCACTCAGAGATCAAGAAATAAGACTAATCCTTTAAAATGGGAGGTTACCGGTGGTTCAATTCTTGCCGGTGAGACACCTGTTGAAGGGGCAGCAAGAGAACTTGCAGAAGAAACAGGAATAATAAAGAAAATATCTGAACTTCGTGAAATTTATAACTGTTATGATGTCAAAAGACATTGTATATATTATATTTATCTTGCAGAGGTTCCATCTGATATGCCAATACACCTTCAGATAGGTGAGACAATGGATTATGCATTTCTGCCATATGATGAGTTCAGGGAACTTGTATGTTCTGACAGATTTGTGGCTTCTGAACAGGGAAGATTTATTGCACATGAAGAGCTTATGAAAAGTGTGCTTGATACAAATAATATATAATATAGATTTATTATGAATAAAGGAAGTAAATGATATGGAATTATATGATGGCAGACCGGATAATACGGATGGCAGGCAGGATAATGAAATAAGAGTATATGATTTGCTTGACAGTCTGGGAATACAGTATAAGCGTACAGATCATGAACCGGCAACGACCATGGAAGTCTGCCGCGATATAGATGCTGTACTTGATACGCTTATCTGCAAAAATTTATTTTTATGTAACAGACAGAAAACAGCATTTTACTTGCTTATGATGCCGGGTGACAAGCCGTTTAAGACGAAAGAGCTTTCATCGCAGATTAACAGTGCGAGGCTTTCGTTTGCAGACCCGGAATACATGCAGGAATATCTTGATATAAAACCTGGTGCCGTAAGCGTAATGGGGCTTATGAATGATAAGGAAAATCATGTAAGGCTTCTTGTTGATGAAGATGTTTTAAAAGGTGAAAACGTTGGATGCCATCCGTGTGTCAACACATCAAGTCTTAAAATAAAGACAAAAGATGTATTTGATACATTTTTAAAAAGTGTAGGACATGATATGACTGTTGTACATCTTACAGGAGAATAAAATATAATGACAAAAATGGAAGCCGGACATGTTGTCGGACTTCCATTTTGATTTATTTTTTGCAGTCGCTTTAAAAATTATATTTAATAAAGCTTATATGTTTTTACAAGAAGCGGAACTTCCGCAATCAGCATGCCAACCCAGCCTGCAAGGTAAGAAAACGGAAGAGCTTCTATGCCGAGACCAAATATAAATACAAGTGGAAGTGCTGCAAGTACACGCACACCCATATTTACAAAACTGCTTATAAGTGTAATCTTCAAATCGCCTATTCCTCTGAAATATCCCTGGATACCATTGGTTAATGCCGGAAGAAGATACATTATTGAAATAAGATGAAGATATGTAACGCCGTGGCGTATGACTTCCTCGTCTTTGACAAACATAAGCATAAGAGGTCTTGCAAATATGAAACATATAAGGAATATTGCTATTCCGTAGATAATTTCGAGTGTTAGACCGCATCTGAAGCCTTCACGCATACGGTCATTTTTTCCAGCACCCTTGTTTTGTGCCATAAGTGCGGTCATAGCATGTGCAATATTCTGTTCGGGTGTGTATGCAAAATCATCGATCCTGTTTACGACTGCAAAAGCTGCTGCAACAGAAACACCCATTGTATTGACTATAGCCTGAATACCGATTTTTCCAAGCTGTACAGTGGCCTGCTGCATCGCTGAAGCCCAGCCGTATGCAATTGTGCGTTTTAAAAGGCTCATGTCAAATACAAGCCATTTTTTTCCGAGACGTAAAATTGGCACTTTTTTCTGTATATAAATTATACAAAGCAGGCAGCACAGAGCTTCACTGATAACAGTGGAAACAGCACAGCCGTTGCTTCCGGCTTTGAGTACAACTACAAAGAACAGGTCGCCGAAAATATTTAACACGGCACTTATGATAAGAAAATACAGCGGTGAGTTACTGTCGCCGAGTGCCCTCAATGTACTCGAAAAGAAATTATATAAAAATGTAAATACAAGACCGATAAATATAATTCTGAGATATTGTGTTGTCATATTAAGAATTGATTTGTCAACTTGCAAAAGTGTCAGGATTGGAACTGCGAATATAATGCATAGCAGGCTTAATATAATTGAAAATATTACGCCAGAAATCATTGTAGTGCTTATTTGACGGTGAAGTGTGTCATAATCTTTGGCACCAAACTGCATGCCCATAAGAATACTTGCACCCATACACAATCCGTTGAGAAACAGAATCATAAGAGTTGTGACCGGATTGCATATTCCGACTGCTGCGAGAGCTTCTTTTCCGACGAAATGTCCGACAATAATACTGTCCACGGCATTGTAAGTCAGCTGAAAAAGGTTGCCAAGTACAAGTGGAATTGTAAATTTTACAAGTATAGGCATGATTTTACCTGTGGTTAAATCTTTTGTCATATTAAATTTCCTTCTGCTTTCATTTGAAATTGTCAAACATATATTATGTATAAAAATTTATGAAAGTCAAGAAAAACAAACAAAATTAAGGATTTTAGAAATAAATTCCCGATTCTCTTACAATTCCTATTTGACTTGTAGGAATTATTTGTAGTATTATAATAAAGAACGATAGAAATGGAGTTGTAAAACTATGAAAGTTTCGTATAAAGATATGGAGTTGTATGCCATAACTGATAACAGATGGCTTAATGGAAGAAAATTAAGTGAAGTTGTTGAGGATATTTTAAATAATGGTGCAACTTTTTTACAGCTGCGAGATAAGGAAGCAACACATGAAGAGCTTGTTGCAGAGGCTAAAGAACTTAAAGTGATTGCAGCAAAATATAAAGTTCCGTTTGTGGTTAATGATGATGTGCTTGCTGCAAAGGAAGCTGATGCCGATGGTGTCCATATCGGACAAAGCGATACCGCTTATGAAGAAGCAAGAAAGATTCTTGGACCTGATAAGATTATAGGTATGACGGCGAAGACTGTTGAACAGGCACAAATGGCTGAAAAACTTGGTGCTGATTATATAGGTACCGGGGCAGTATTTCATACAAGTACCAAAACGGATGCAAAAGATATGAAATTAAAAACACTTGTTACAGTTGCGGACAGCGTTGATATGCCTGTTGTTGCAATTGGCGGTATAACCTATGATAACATGGACAAAGTCAAAGATACGGGAGTTTCCGGAATTGCAGTTGTTTCGGCTTTGTTTGGTGCAGATAATCCGGGAGCAGCAACTCGTAAGATGAAAGAAAAATGCGATAAGATATTTAATTATAATCCGCGTAATATAATTTTTGATATGGATGGTGTTCTGTTTGATACAGAAAATCTCGTCTTTTCATGCTGGAAATTTGCTGCCGGAAAATTTATGCTGACCGGTATTGAAGACGTTTTTTATCAGGTGATTGGTGTGTCATCGGAAGGGACAAAAAAGATATTTTCCAAAACGTATGGTGATAAATTAGATTATGCACAGTTTCGGGAGGAGACACACCGAATGTTTGATGAAAAAATAGAGAAAAACGGTGTGCCATTAAAAACCGGTGCAAGAGAACTATTGCAGTTTTTGAAGATTAATGGATGGCGGGTTGGTCTGGCGTCCTCGACACGTGTTCAACGTGTGGAAGAAATGTTAAAAGCGACGAATTTATACGATTTTTTTGATGTTATAGTTGGCGGTGACATGGTAGAAAAAAGTAAACCGGAACCAGATATTTACTTAGATGTTTGTGAAAAGATGAAAATAAATCCAAAGGACACATATGCAATTGAAGATTCGCACAATGGTGTCCGTTCGGCGGCTGCGGCCGGACTTAAAGTTCTGCATGTGCCGGATATGTTAAAGCCAACAAATGAAATGGAACAATTGTCTTACATGATTTTCCCGGATTTAATTGAAGTGAGAGAGTATCTTGCTAAAAATGCTTAAAAAAAATCCTCCTGCAAATATGCGGGAGGATTTTTTGTGTTATACCTGACTTTTATTAAACTTCAAACAGCATATCACCGTAAGATGGTACCGGCCAGTACTCTTTGTCAACAATCATTTCCAACTCATCGATTGGTGCACGTAAGTCTGCCATTGCGGTAAATACGGTGTCACGGAAGAATTCAGCCTGTTCTTTTCCTTCTTCCATGGCATTTGCCTTCTTGTCTGCATCTTTCAAAGCATACAGAGCAGTCTGTGCTTTTGCAAGAAGAGAAGAGCACGTAGTAAGCAAATCTTTCTGAACGGACAAGTCTGCTTCTGCACAAGCAGCAGAAATGCTGTTAATTGAATCACCAAGACTTGTTACATAACTAATGATGGCCGGGATGTATTCCTTAGAAGCCATATGAATCATTGTCTTAGCTTCGATGTTGATTGCTTTTGCGTAAGCTTCGTAGTTAATCTCTGCACGAGACTCAAGCTCAGTTTTTGTATAAACATGCTGTCTCTCAAACATCTCGATGGTTTTTGGATAGAGAAGAGAAGCAGTTGCATCTACCATTGTTTTTACGTTTGGAAGACCACGTTTTTCAGCTTCTGCAATCCACTCATCGGAGTAACCGTTTCCGTTAAAGATTACTTTCTGATGTTCTTTCAATGTCTCGTAAATAATTTCATCTACAGTCTTATCTAAGTCATCTGCTTTTTCCATGCGGTCAGCCATACTCTGAAGTACATCAGCAACTGTTGCATTAAGTACGGTATTTGCACCGGCAATTGACATGGAAGAAGCAACCATACGGAACTCAAATTTATTTCCGGTAAAGGCAAATGGTGATGTACGGTTACGATCAGTTGCATCCTTTTTGATTGGTGGGATGGTGTGAACACCGATATCCATACGCTCGCCTTTATTACTGTGAGTAGCAGTACCGTTTTGTAAAATCTGCTCTACGATATCCTCTAACTGCTCGCCGAGGAAAATAGAAATGATAGCCGGAGGTGCCTCATTTGCACCAAGACGATGGTCATTTCCAGGATTGGAAGCAGACATACGTAACAGTGCGGCATTATCATCTACAGCAGCGATAACAGCGGATAAAAACAGAAGGAACTGTTTGTTATCATATGGTGTTTTACCGGGACTTAATAAGTTCTTTCCTGTATTAGTAACCAAAGACCAGTTATCATGTTTTCCGGAACCGTTTACGCCGGCAAATGGTTTTTCATGAAGAAGACACTCAAAATTGTGACGGCGTGCCACTTTTTTCATTGTCTCCATAACTAACTGGTTGTGGTCAGTTGCAATGTTTGCTGTGCTGTAAATCGGAGCCATCTCATGCTGAGCAGGAGCCACTTCGTTATGCTGTGTCTTTGACAAAATGCCAAGCTTCCACAATTCATCATTTAATTCGCGCATAAATGCTGCCTGACGCTCGCGGATTGTACCAAAGTAGTGGTCATCCAGTTCCTGTCCTTTTGGCGGCATATGTCCAAACAATGTACGACCGGTAAAGATTAAGTCGTCACGCTGTAAAAACTGCTCTCTGTCAATTAAGAAATATTCCTGCTCCGGTCCTACAGAACATTTTACATTAGTAACATCCTCATCGCCAAGTAAGTTCAAAACGCGGACAGCCTGTTTGCTGATTGCTTCCATTGAACGGAGAAGAGGAGTTTTTTTGTCAAGTGCCTCTCCTGTGTAAGAGCAGAATGCGGTAGGAATACAAAGAACCGTACCGATTGCATCCTCACGGAGAAATGCCGGTGATGTACAATCCCATGCAGTATAACCTCTGGCTTCGAATGTAGCACGGAGTCCGCCGGATGGGAAAGAAGAAGCATCTGGTTCACCTTTAATCAATTCTTTACCGGAGAACTCAAGGACAGCGTGTGCATTGGATTCCGGACTTAAGAATGAGTCATGTTTTTCGGCTGTTACACCGGTCATTGGCTGGAACCAGTGGGTATAATGAGTAGCACCGTTTTTCAATGCCCATTCTTTCATTGCATGAGCAACCACATTTGCTACTTCAGGAGCCAGCTCCTCACCATTTTCAATGGTATCCCTCAACTGGGCGTATGTCTTCTTTGGCAGGTATTCCTGCATGACATCGTCGTTAAAAACTTTTGTTCCAAAAACATCTTCGATTACATTTTTTTGCATAGTTAATTCCTTCCTTCCCATGTTATTTGAATTGCAGACGCCTGACAAAAAAGAAAGGTGTCCCCATGAATGAGAACACCTTCGTTCTTGTAAAACGTACTATGCGTATACCATATCATGTTTACATTCAAAAGTAAAGAGTTTTTTTGAAAATATTTTTTTATGATAGGCAAAAGATATCCATCCATTGATTCAACACTTGTTCTATTGTATCAGAAAAACAAGATTTTTCAATGCTTTCTGACGGGAAAACCTCGGTTTTCTGAAGG
>ERZ859923.1175-NODE-1175-length-11624-cov-1.610165_pt1 | contig 11624 bp, 12 predicted proteins | sample MGYA00510116_ERZ859923 | MGnify/ENA primary metagenome ERZ859923 (study PRJEB30046, sample SAMN00715168) | human gut metagenome | study: EMG produced TPA metagenomics assembly of the A metagenome-wide association study of gut microbiota in type 2... | reverse complement strand
GGAGTTCTGTAATTATATACAGATGTCTTGATTCCTGTTGCTTCTGTACTTGCATGTACGATCATGCCGCCACCTGTATAGATTCCAACATGTCCGATATCTCCGTCTGTTCCGTAGAATAACAGATCACCCGGTTCCAGCTCTGAAAGACTTACTTCTGTTCCGTAATAAGACTGAGCAGTTGCGGAATGTGGAAGTGAAATTCCAAAGTGTGCATATACGGATAATGTAAATCCTGAACAGTCAGCACCATTGGTCAGGCTGGTACCGCCCGGCACATAAGGGTTTCCAACAAATCCACAGGCGTAGATTGCAATCTGTTTACCAATATCACTACCATTGGCAGCCAGGATTTCTGCTGAATTCACTGTTGCTGTTCCCTTGGGCTTACTGGTGGTCGTAGTAGAAGTGTTATTCTTATTCTGCGCTGCTTTTCTACGGGCTTCTTCCTCTGCCTTTTTACGGGCTTCCTCTTCCAGCCTGGCAATCTGGGCATTCTGCTGCTTAATCTGTGTCTTATAGACCTCTGCCTGCTGTTTCGCCTTACTGATCTGTAGTGCATAATCATCACTGACAGCCTTCAGCTCTGCCATTGCAGCCTCCATGCCTTCCTGCTCTTCCTTATATTCGTCCTGCGTCATTTCCAGCTCGGATTCTTCATCCTCCAGCTGTGCCTTCAGGTCTTCTATCTTTTGCCTGGTTTCCTGATAGCGTATCAGCAGCTGCCTGTCATAATCATATATTTTCTCAATATAATCAGCCTTGTTCACCAGATCTTCCATGGAACCGCCTTCCATAAGAAGGTTTATATAATTCATGTCGCCTTTTTCATACATGAACCGGATACGGACTATCATCGCATTATACTGGTTCTGCTCATCTTCCCTGGCAGCCTCCAGATCTTTCTCCGATTGTGCAATCTGTTCCTTCTTCTTCTGAATGTCTTCTTCGATCAGGCTGATGCTTGCCATAATATCTGCAATCTCAGCCTGCAGGGAATCCATCTCGCCTTTGATTCCCTGCTGTTCACCGGCTAATTCATCAATCTGGTCTCCAAGCTCGTCCAGCTTATCCTGATCCTGTTGATTTTTCTTCTTCAGATCACTGATCTGATCTGCATACGCACAGACACCCGACTCCATAAACACTGTGAATGCCATAACCAGGCACAACAGATGCTTCAAACGTTTCTTCATCTACTACTGATACCCCTTTTATATACCAGTATATACTTACTGTGCTGTAGTGGAGGATTCTTCTGTCTCTTCTACAGTCTCTACGTTTGTCATGGTTTTAAGCTTTGCCATAACATCGTCCTGAAGCATATACATTCTGTAAGTTGTCTTACCGACCTCATCAAGAAGTGCTTCAGCTGAATCATATCCATATTCCTTGGCTTCTTCTTCAGCCTTCTTGTTAATATCTTCGTCTGTTATCTCAATACCTTCCTGTCTTGCTACTGCTTCGATTACAAGGTACTGCTTTACTGTTTCCTGTGCCATCTCTGTCAGCTGCGCATTGTACTCATCCATCGTCATCTGATAATATGTGGTAACAAATGTCTCCAGATCACATCCATAGAAGCTGACACAGATTGCTTCCATATATTCATTATAATTCTGAACTTCCTCATCTACAAGAGGTTGTGGTACAGAAGTGAACTGACTGTCACTTACCAGCTGATCCATAATGGCATTATTGATATTGGTCTGGTAATTGTTCTCTGCCTCTTCTTCTACACTCTTCCTGGCTGCATCCCACAGAGCTTCCTTGGTCTTATATTCCAGTCCCATCAGCTCCAGCTGCTTTGGTGTTACATTCTCATAATCAGTAGACTCAAGAATATTCTGTACTGTAACAGTAAATACAACTGCCTGTCCAGCCAGATCCTGGTTTCTGCTGTAGCTTTCAGGGAAAGTCAGATCCAGATCTACAGTATCTCCCGGCATAACGCCAATCAAGCCTTCTTCAAAGCCATCAATAAATGTATTGGAACCGATCTTTAACTGATAGCCCTCTGCGCTGCCGCCGGAAAAGGCTTCTCCATCCTTCTTGCCTACATAATCTATTGTAACCAGATCGCCGTCTTCTACTGCTCTGTCTGTAACAGGATATGTAGTGAGCATATTGCCGTTGATATAATTCTCGATCACTTCATCTGTTACTTCTGTCTTGGCAGCCTGCACTGTCATGTCCTTATATTCGCCCAGTGTTACATACTCATCTACATCCAGATCAGCCAGCGCTACATAATCAGCTCTTTCGCTTACCTTGGTTTCCTCTTCGGAAGCTGTCTCTTGTGTTGCTGCAGTCTCGCTGCTCTGTTCTGTTGTCTGTGCTGCATCAGATCCTGTCTGTGTACTCTTATTACCACAAGCACATAAACTGACAGCCATAACACCTGCGATACACATCATTGCCATTTTCTTTTTCATTATAATAACTCCAATCCTTATATATAGTAATACCCTCAAAAAAAGATATAACAACTCATTTATATCACAAAAATCCGTTGTTGAAAAGGGAATCTCCTTGCACTTTTGCATATTTAATGATAAAATTCAAAGTGATTGCAGTGAATTGATTCACTGACTGGTAGGAGGTCAATTTATGAGTCCGGTTTTAAAAGTTATTTTGATTGTTTTGGTCGTTCTGGTAGCAGTCATTGCAATCCTGTATTTTCTTGGACGTAAAGCCCAGAAGAAGCAGGCAGAACAACAGGCTCAGATAGAGGCAGCCAAGCAGACCGTAACGATGCTGATTATCGATAAGAAGAAGTTGCGGTTAAAAGATTCCGGTCTTCCTGCAATGGTCATGGAACAGACGCCCAAATATTTAAGGAGAGCGAAATTCCCCATTGTAAAAGCTAAAGTCGGCCCACAGATTATGTCTTTGATCTGTGATGCATCCATCTTCGATACGGTTCCGGTTAAGAAGGAAGTGAAGGCAACTATAAGTGGTATTTACATCACTGATGTGAAGGGTATCCGTGGCAGCCTGAATCAGCCTACCGGCAAGAAGAAGGGCAAGTTCAAGGCATGGGTTGAGAAAATGCAGGAAAAAGCAGGTGCGAAACCATTAAAGTAAACAATAAAAAAGGAAAGCAGATCGGTTCTCCCGATGCTTTCCTTTTTTATTTATCACTGTTTGCAGTAACCACTACTTCAATATGACAGTCCGCTATATACTGGTAATTCGCTTCCAGCGTATAATCAATATGTATGCGAAGCTCATCCTGTGTCTCTTCTGCTACTTCTACTTTGGAGGTATCCAGTCCTATCAGGATTCCACCCATTGGCGTGGCATATTCTGTCATGGTTTTCTTACCCTGGGTAAAAATCATCTGTACGTTGACTCCACCACGCTTGGTCAGAGAAAATTCGTCCCCCCTGACTTTTATCATATTCTTAATGGGCTCTTCCATTCCCTCTACCAGTTCTTCATAAAGAATGTAGTGGGCATTGTTTCTGTAATAATATTCACCGGCACAGATCGTTTCAATCTTATCCAGTTCCTCATCATTTTGTGCTTCTTCTTCAAACTGCAGTCCCTGTATGCACAGCAATACATCTTTTGTCATACTGCAATCACACCTTTCTATCTCTTCTCCAGCCACTCTGCCAGCAAGCTTCTGTAAACTATCTCATGCTGAGGTTCTCTGTCTTTTTCCTCTGTATAAAACCATTCTTCCAGCAGCTGTTCTGTCTCTTCTTTGGTCAAAGCCCTGCCATTCCCGTCTGTCAGACATCCGGTTCCCTGTTCTACATATATCTCCGGTCCCAATATACCAATCCACAGCAGTATTCCAGCTATCATGAACCACTGTCTCCATATCCTGCTCCATTTCATATCCATACCTCCATTTACTGATATCAGTATGGACCGTTCTGATGGCTTTTATTCCACTATTGTTTATCTTTTCCCAGCTGAAGCTGTCTGGTGATGGCTTCCTCCTGATTGTCTACATGGCGGGTCACGACTCTGGCTGCAGTTCCCTTATCCTTGCGCATAATGCTCTCATATATATCATTATGCTCCTGGATAAGGCGTTCATACTGCGTAGCATCCTTAATATATTCAAAGCGGTAACGATACATCTGCTCAGCCAGATTATTGACCAGCTGAATCAGACGGTCATTTCTTGTTGATCTGACAATGATATCATGAAGGCGCACATCTGCCGCTGCAATCTTACGCCAATCCTGTGTCCTGGTCGCTTCCTTGAACTCTGTACATGCCTTGCCAAGCTCTGTCAGCTCTTCCTGTCTCATACGATCACAGGCAAGCTCAACTGCCAGAACGTCCAGTGCCCTTCTTACCTCCAGTACATCCTTGAGATTCTTCCATGTGATCTGTGCAACCTCTGCACCTCGTCTTGGTATCATTACTACAAGACCCTCAAGCTCCAGCTTACGGATTGCTTCTCTGATTGGTGTTCTGCTGACTCCAAGCTTATTTGCCAGATGAATCTCCATCAGTCTCTCGCCCGGCTTCATTTCACCCGTAAGAATCGCCTGTCTGAGGGTATTAAAAACTACATCTCTTAACGGTAAATACTCGTCCGTTCCATTTACCTGAAATGCATCACTCATATACTGCCCTACCTTTCCCCATTGTAAAACTGTGTTACTTTGATCTGCTTGGCCAGTCCCATCTCTCTCAATGCCTTCTCTGCGGCCAATGCCTCCTGTTCCTCTTTATATATACCAAATACAGTAGGTCCGCTTCCGCTCATTAACGCATTCATCGCTCCATGTTCTTTCATGAAGTCCTTGATCTGCGCAATAACAGGAAACTGCTCTACAGTAACGGTTTCCAGTACATTATCCATTCTGTCTGTAATTTCCTGCAGACTTCCCTGCTTCAATGCCTCTATCATCCCATCAATATCAGGATGGCTGCTCAGTTCATCTGCCTTTAAGCTCTGGTACACCTCTTTGGTTGATACCATAATAGGAGGTTTGGCAACCAGAATAGATGCCTTGGGCGGTGCTGGCAGTTCGGTAAGCTTCTCCCCGATTCCTTCTGCCAGTGCTGTTCCTCCCTGAATACAGAATGGAATATCCGCACCTAGACGCAATGCCTGTTCCATAAGCTGTTCTCTGGTCTGTCCCAGTTCAAAAAGCTCATTCATTGCCAGCATGGTAGCAGCGGCATCTGTACTTCCGCCAGCCATTCCTGCCGCTACGGTAATATGCTTCTTTAGATGAATCTCTATTCCTTCTTTGATGGAATAATACTCTTTCATCAGTTTTGCTGCACGAAATATAAGGTTATTTCCAATATCTCCCAAGGGATCTTTACTGTCTACGGATAAAATAATATCCGGATCTTTACGTTTGTTGAATTCCAGCTCATCATACAGATCAATTGTCTGCATGATCATTTTCACTTTATGATACCCATTGGGCAGACGTCCACATACATCCAGTCCTAAATTCACCTTGGCTCTTGCCTTATATTTCAATTTATCCATGTTTCTTCCTTCCATGTGCTGCATTGTACGTTACCGTAATCATTGTACTTCATTCAGTACAATATACATTTTGTATTCGATTATATACAATTTCTAAAGATTCGTCAATATCCATCATTTACTATTAAGTTTTCTTACAGACCTGTCGATATATAAGATGAGAGTTAATGTATCTGTTTCACAGTAATGCAAGGATGCAGTGTGAAATATTTCACACACAAATTTGTGCCCGCAGCTCAAGGTCTGCAGGCTACAGAAAGGTATGGTTATAATTATGGATGTAAACGGACTTACTTACACAATGTCAGCTACTGTATCTGATATCAAAAACGAGAAAACTGATACAGCTGCGAAAACCGACAGTACACAAACAAAAGATAACAATACAGATCAGGCAACAGCCACCACTCCAAAGCAGGATGATACAGCTGCTGTCTATGATAAGAGCAAACTCAGTGAAGATGACAGAAAAACAATTGTAGAACAGTTAAAAGCCGATCAGGAGAAGCGCCAGACTCAGCTTACTGATCTTGTAAAAAACATGATGTCCAAGCAGGCCACTACCTTTGGACAGGCTACAGATATCTGGAAATTCCTTGCAAAAGGAGATTTTACTGTAGATGCCGAGACCAAAGCAAAAGCCCAGAAGGATATCGCAGAAGATGGATACTGGGGCGTTGAGCAGACCTCAGACCGTATCGTTTCCTTTGCTACAGCATTGGCAGGTGACGACAGCAAGGCTCTGGAGAAAATGCGTGATGCATTTGTCAAAGGCTATAAGCAGGCTGAGAAGCAGTGGGGCGGCAAGCTTCCTGATATTTCCCAGAGAACTTATGATGCTGTCATGAAGAAATTCGATTCCATCTCTTCCAAAAAAGAAGAAAAATCCGATAGCAATGGCAAGGTCATCATCAAAGACAATACAACAACAGAAGATACCGCTAATTCGTTAGCTTAATCAAATACCACCAACAAGAACGGGGCTGAAAAAAGACGGGGGTTGTCCAAGGCCCCGTTCTTTATATTTCACCGGATTTTACGATCAGCAGTTTATCTCCCGGCGTGATATCTTCACTGGTAAGCTGATTGACTTCTTTTATTTTATCCACGCTGACATAATATTTTCTTCCTATCTGCCAGAGTGTATCTCCTTCTTTTACAAAATATATGGCAAAACCAGGAAGCTTCTCCAATTTGGAACTGTCCAGCTCTGTAATCTTCAGATCAGTCAGAATCTCTTCCTGTGCCTCACCGTAGAGCATCAGATGCAGGGTCAATACAGCCTGCCATTCTATCCTTTCCCCATCCTTCATAACCACATGCAGCTGTTCCAACTGTGGTTTCAGAGAACAGTTCTCTATATTATACTCCATATCCTTGCGGAGTCCTGATAACTTCCTGGTTATGGTAAATGGAAGTCTGCTCTCAGCCATGGCGAAATTATTACCATCTTCATTATTCAGATATAAGACCTGTACTTCGGCACTTCCCCTGATCTCTATCTCATCATCTCCGAAGATACAGTTCTCAATCTCAGGCTTTGCTTCGCTATGGCATATTTGTAATATTTTTGTATCAATTCCATCGGGTTTTATTGTTCCGGCCAGCTTCTCTTCCAGATAGGCATCCTGTTGCAGCTGTCTGAACTTCTTCGGACTGGAGATCGCAGCCACTTCACAGCTTACCCCATAGACGTCAGCTACGATAGGTGAGGATTCCTTCTGCAAAAGCTTGATTTCCAGTTCCAGTGCCAGCTCCACTCCAAGCATTCTGGCTTCGCCATCGCTGTCTTCCCGTACGGTAATCTCCTCATGCCCTACTTCATACGCAATGTCCGCTGTCATCATCTCTTCACAGCCCTGACATTCAATGTTTCCGCTAAAGGGCATCGTTGTTTCATACCAATTTGTCCTGCCACTGATATCCTCTTTATATATAAGGAAAAGAGACAGTTCACCACCTACTGCAATCTTTCCCGAAAGTGGCTTAAAATTTACATGTTGAATTGCCGTACTTCTCCAGATAACCGTTCCCACTGCCGGTAATCCTGCTGGCAACTTGTTTTCTTCGTGGATTCGAAACAGATCCCGCTTACTTACTGCTGTTTCCAGATAGTCCAGCGGCTTCTTGCGGTATTCCAGCTCTTTTCCACCTTTTGCCTGCTCCTTCTCTGCTCCATTCAGATCTACACATACTTCTTCCTGGGTATTCTCTTCTACTCTGGGCATGAGACTGATCACAGCCTGAATACTTAGCTTTCGTGAATTGATAAGATTCACTCTCATATCTTCCAGATTCGTGTTACAGATAGCCCTGTCTGTGCTTTCCACCATATCCATATAGATTTCTTCCATGAAGGGCAGTTCACCCTCCATCCCGGCAAGACCGGAGTCTTTTCCTTCTGCAAGATACAGAATCTGATACACAAGTCTGCCTTTTACCCAGACCTTATTGGTTCCGGACTTTACTTCATCTACCTTGATTTTTCCTCTGGTAAATACAGGCTTGCCAACATCCGGTCTGCTGTCCGATACATTAATATCCTCTTCCAGCGGAATCTGCAATAATGCCTTTGCCTTGATCCGTTCTGTATGTATATTCTTTTTCACAAGTTCCATATTTAAAAAGACCTCTCGAAGAATCCTGACTTATCACATTCTATTCTTCGAAAGGTCTTAATATGCGTATTATGCGTATTATCTGACTGCACCGACCAGTTCTGTCAGATTCTCCACATGATAACGCTCCATGTACTCTTCTATTCCTTTCACAACTTCAGCAGTTGTATAAGGATTTACAAAATTCATAGCGCCTACAGCAACGCCGGTCGCTCCTGCCAGCATGAATTCAATGGCATCTTCTGCGTTGGCAATACCTCCCATACCAATAATAGGAATCTTTACTGCCTGCGCTGCCTGATAGACCATACGAACTGCCACAGGCTTAATAGCAGGGCCTGAGAGACCACCTGTCTTATTTGCCAGTGCAAACGCTCTCTTATGGATATCTATCTTCATACCTGTAATAGTATTGATCAGTGAAAGGGCATCACTTCCTGCTGACTCAGCCGCCCTTGCCATCTCTGTAATGTCTGTTACATTAGGCGAAAGCTTCATAATAATGGGCTGTTTTGCCTTGGCTTTGATCTGCTTCGTAATATCATAGAGACAATCAGGATTCTGTCCAAAGGCAATGCCGCCATGACTTACATTAGGACAGGACACGTTGATCTCCAGCATATCAACCGGCTGATCCCCCAGCTTTTCCACAACCTCTATATAATCTTCTACTGTTCGTCCACATACATTCACAATAATTTTGGTATCGAACTGTTTTAAGAATGGAATGTCTCTTTCAATAAAGACATCAATTCCCGGATTCTGTAATCCTATTGCATTGAGCATACCGCCATATGTCTCCATCACTCGTGGAGTAGGATTACCTTCCCAGGGAACATTGGCAACGCCCTTGGTCACAACTGCGCCCAGACAATTCAGATCTACAAATTCAGAGTATTCCATACCGGAACCAAATGTTCCTGATGCTGTCATAACAGGATTCTTAAATTCTACACCTGCAATCGTAACTTTTGTATTTTTCATCAGATATCCACCTCACTTGCCAGATATACGGGGCCATCCGTACAGATTCTTGCATTCTTCACATGGGAATGTGCGTCTACGTTTTTGGTCTTCACTACGCAGCCATTGATGCGTCCTATAAGGCGCGCCACATGCCATTCTCTCTTCCAGGGAAATATAGGCTGGAATATTCTGCTCCTGTGCATATTTCTTAATTGCACGAAGCATCGGCATAGGTCCACATGCAAAAATAACATCTGCTTTTAAATTATTCTCTGCAATTGCATTCATGACATTGCCCTTAGTCCCCTCACTGCCATCTTCCGTTGCCACATACAGATTACCATATTGCTTTAATTCGTCTGCCAGGAATAATTCAGAATTACGATAACCTGCAATAATATCCTTCTCACAATCCAGCTCCTTAGCCAATTCAAGCATAGGAGGAATTCCAATACCACCTCCCATTAAGAAAGCTTTTTTGCCTTTGGCAGCTTCAAGAGGGAAGCCATTGCCCAGTGTACCTAAAATATCAATCGGTGCTCCTGCATGATATCCTGAGAATTCTGCGGTGCCCTTACCTGCTACTCTGTATACAATCCGAATTCTGCGATTCTCCCTATCTACCTCACAGATACTGATGGGGCGTGGCAATAACGTTGATTTATCCTGTGTATATACACTGATAAACTGCCCCGGCTTCGCCTGCAGACTTAAATCCGTTGCTATCCACATATCATAAATGTCCGTTGCAATTTCCGTTTGACTCACTACAACAGTAGTTTCTTTCTTTTTCCCTGACATGCTCTTCCTCCAATTCCTTACATGGTATATTTCACACTAACTACAGTATTAGAAAAAAAGGGAGGGGTGTGCGACCACCCCCTCCTCCCCTTCTCTGTACGATAACCTATTTCTTTTTCATTCAATGTCTCTTCTTCTACGAGAAGATCTGCATAGACACCGCCAGCTTCCTGCAAGCCTTTTGCAATCAGTCCGGCAAACAATACTGCCCCATCATAACGAAGATGTGTATTATCGGTCTTGCCATCAGGATAGTTCTTGTACTCTCCCTTGGAGAAATACATAAACCACTTACGGCTGCCCATTTCACCAGCCTTCTTTAACTCCGTACGGCTCATGCTGTAGAGGTCTGCCAGCGGAACATTACATTTCTCTGCTGTCTGCTTCATAGCTGCTACATAGTCAGAATGGGCACCTATGCCAAGGTGCTTATCATCCACAAAACATCTGCGTTCCAAAGGTGTAATCAATACAGGGTAAGCACCATGCTTCCTTGCCACGTTGATAAAAATCTCCAGATTCTCCATAAATGTGGAAAAAGGCTCTGTATATCTAGCAGGGTCCTGACTCTTCTCATCATTATGTCCGAACTGGATAAACAGGAAATCTCCTGCACCGATTTCTTCATCAATCCTCTGAAGTCTGCCTTCGTCAATAAAGCTCTTGGTACTTCTTCCATTTTTGGCATAATTTACTACCGTTACATCGTCTTTTGTATACAAGGAAAATACCTGTCCTATGCCAGTCTGTGGGTAGGTCATAAACTTATTAGTCTGAACTGTTGAATCTGATGCCCAAAAAATTTTCCTCATTTATTCTCCCTCTCCTTTATTTCAATAAGAAAGGGGGGACTTAACGCCCCCCTGGATATTACTCTTTTACAGCTCCGATATTAACACCGGTTACAAAGTATTTCTGTAAGAAAGGATACAATATCATGAATGGCAGGATTGCTGCAATGATACCTGCATTGAACAGTGTATTCTGTGATACATTGTAAGCCGTTGTAGGCGTATCACCGTCCATAATCATGTTTCTTAACTTATACTGGAAGTTAACCTGATCAGGGTCTGTAATGTAAATCTTAACTGTTGTGTAATCATTCCATACTGTTACGGCAAACATCAGACCAATAGAAGCAAGTGCTGCCTTAGACAGAGGAAGAACGATCTTGAAGAAGATTCCCATAGGAGAACATCCATCGAGTTCTGCTGCTTCATATAAGGAATCAGGAATACCTTCAAAGAAGTTTCTCATAAGTACAAGGTTGTAAACGTTCATACCATGTTTGAATACAAGGAGCCACATATTGTTTACAAGACCAATCTTCTTCATAACGAGGTATTCAGGAATCATACCACCGGAGAAAATCATTGTAAACAAAAGCATGTATGCAAGGAAGTTACGTCCAGGCATGTTGAACTGTACAAGTACATAACCACCAAGTGTAGATAATACCAGACCAAGTAAAGTTCCGAGAATTGTTGTTACTACGGAGTTAATGAATGGTCTGTAGAGTGCAGATGTCTGAATAATGGTCTTATAACCATCAACAGTAGGATGGCTTGGCCATAACTGGAACTGATATACACCAACCGCATTGAAGGAGTCTACCAAAACTTTCCAGATAGGAACCAGAACCAGTAAACCGATTAAAATAAATACGATGTAGTTTACAACGTCAAAAGCGTGTAATCTTTGTTTACGACTAGGTTGTTCTTTTGCCATTTTCGTACCTCCTATACAATACCGCGGCCACGTGT
>ERZ859923.1174-NODE-1174-length-11635-cov-2.493696_pt1 | contig 11635 bp, 9 predicted proteins | sample MGYA00510116_ERZ859923 | MGnify/ENA primary metagenome ERZ859923 (study PRJEB30046, sample SAMN00715168) | human gut metagenome | study: EMG produced TPA metagenomics assembly of the A metagenome-wide association study of gut microbiota in type 2... | reverse complement strand
TTATTTCCTCTATATAAGCATATTTTCTATCTTTAAAAGATATAAAACTCTGATAAATATTACTAGCATATTCTGATACTTCATTGATTCTAGATATTTTAGTTTTTACTTTTACAAGCGGTATTACATTTCTTTTCTTAGTTTCAAAAGATACAAAAAAATTGTCTTTAGGCAGTTCATTAGTATTTACTAAGATAGTTGCATTTTCAAAAATCTTCCAAGATAAACAAGTTTGTTCTGATTATTTTACAAATCTCCCTTTCTTTTAGCGTATAAAGGTCTTCATATGAAATTAGATTTCTAGCAACTGCTATTTTTATTACTTCAGAAATGTATTTCATAACATATTTATCAGTATTTTTCTGTAATTCAGTTGCATAATTAAAAACCATATCCACAAATTTATTAGCAATTTCTATATTTTGAAATCCTATTTCAAATATACCATCTTCATTTTCTAGAACTTCTATATTATCATACACTTCTTTAATTGCTCTTAATGAATGCGTTTGTAACCAGATATAGCAAGTATGAAGAACACCATCAAGACGATCAGTACAAAGTTTAGGTGATTTATTCTCTAAAATATGATAATTATTTAATACTTCTAAATCAGTAAGTTTTATTTCATCAGTTTTTAAATAAGCAAGTAATTCTGAATCTTTTTTTATTATATCAACTATACTTTTTTCAGAACTTTCTTGATTTATATAATCACCAAATACATAATCTATACAATGTGCAAAACAAGGTGTTCCGACATCATGAAGTAAAGCAGCAATAGTTTCATCTTTTTGGTGAGTAAAATGCCAAGTCATATGTGCGACAACCAATGAATGATTAAATCTCGTATATAAAAATTTTGGAGAATATAATTTAGTATAATCACAGCCACAAAACTGAGTTATATTTTTAAGTCGATTTAGAGTTTTTGTATTTAAATACTTATCTATAAATGTTGGATATTCTTTATCAATGAAAATGTTTAAGTATTCATCCATTTTAGTTTCACCTCTTTTTAATAGTTAATTGTTTCTTCTTAAGAACTTTCAATTTAATTTAGATTTTCCAAGGTTTAAAAACTTTTCCAGTTTTAAAAGTAATCCTTGCAATTGATTGTAAAATACCGCAAATACATCTTATTTCATTTTCTTCATTCTCATATAATCTGATAAATAATAAGTTATAAAATGCCAGTAGCTTCTACCATCACAGACACTCTTATTCCTTATAAATGGGCTTTTCCATCAAACTGATAGCTTATTAAAGTGTCATAATGAAACGTTATCTTATCATTTTTGAAGAAAAATCATTATAGTATTAATTAAAAGTAAATTCAAATTCTTCTATAATTTTATCTAGACATTCTTTATTTCTAAGTTTAGCTAACCAGTTAGCATTAATATTATTATAGCCATATAATATTCCAGCAATAGAACCAGTTATTGCTCCAATTGTATCGGTATCTCCACCAAGATTAACTGCGCCAATAACTGATTCGTTATAATTATTACAATTAAGTATTACCCACAAAACGGTTTCTAGTGTTTCAACAATATATCCAGATGATTTAATACTATCAAGATCAAATTTAGTAATATCTTCCTTTAATATTCTTTCATATATAATATTTGTTTCTTCAGAAAACATACTATAATCTAAACATTTAATCATACTATAAGCCACTAATTTATCTTTACCATATAATAGAAACATCACATATCTAACATAAATATAGCAACCCATAATACTTATTTCATGAGCATGAGTGATTGAAGAAACTTTTCTAATAATTTCTAATATTTCTTTATCATTTAGTTTTTTATAATAGCAATATAAAGCGATTGGTAACATACGCATCAAGGAACCATTACCATTTTCGCTTAAACTTGTTCCTCCACATTTAGGGGCATCAACTTTATCATTCCAATATCTCATCAAAGCGTATTTGGTTGTTATACCAACATCAAAGACTTTATTTGTAGCTGTATAATCGGCATTATTTAACCAATTACAAAACTTATCAGCTATATCGTTACAATTAATTGTTCCTTCTTGTTTAATAATAGAATCCATTGTAGCTAAAGTCATCGAAGTATCATCAGACCAAGTTCCTTCTGATACATCATAACTTCCATAACCTTTCATTGTAGTAACAGGACTACTCATTAATTTCTTTCTATCTTCAAATTCTATTGGGACACCAAGAGCATCTCCTATTGCAAAACCATATAAAGAATCTTTTACAAATGACATATAAACACCTTCTAACAGATTTTATTATACAGTATTAGTTTGTTTTTTGAAACCAAGTCTAGCAGAACCGATAGTTTTATTTATTAAAATCTTTTGCTCTACATTTGGATAAAGTCTAAAAGCATACCCTTTAAGTACTTTCATATGATCACCTCAATTCATTAGAATATAGCGTATCACACAAAACAATTGTTTGTAATAACTATTTAAAACTTTTTATAAATTTCCTATTGTATAAAAAAAGAAGAATCATTAAAGATTCTTGATTATAATTAAGATATAGATACTTTCTATCAAACTAACTGTTTCAGAAATTATTAAGAATGAACCAGCTAATGTTGCTAAAGCTATCATTGAACTAAATGGATTAGTGATTAAAACCACTCCTAGAATTACCATTAGTATTTGCATGATAAGAAGTAAAAACCAATTACTTTCTTTAAAGACACTTAAGTTGATAGATAATTGCATTTTAATTAAGTTACTAGCAATAATCCAGATACCAAGTATTACTGGGAAGACACTAATAAGGTCTGCTCTATATAGATACATTAAAGTACCAGTTAAGATGGTTACTATTCCAGTTACTAGTTCAAGACTAAATAATCTTTCTGCGCTATTCAACATAAAATAAGAAAAGAAACTACTTATTCCATTGATAATCATAATTACAGCAAAGAAAATGATTGCTACTTCTAATGATTTAAGCGGTTGAACTAATAAAAATATACCTAGTATTATTAGTAAACTCGAAATGAGAATAGAATATTTTTCAAAATTCTTTAAATAATTTTTAATCATTAAATTTCCTCCTTTATTATCATATTCTCACTTATTATTATACCTTTTAAGGAGGAAAAAGGAAACTACTAAAAAATGACTATTAGCGCTTCGCAAGTTATCTTTTCAAAAAATCATTGTTACGATAGGAAACTAAGTTTTTAAAACTACCTTCTGAATAAGGTGCTATTTGATATGGTGGAAAGAAAACTAATATTCCTCTTGGTGTTAAGGCAAATACTTGATAATTCCAAGAAACTGGTTTAGTTCCTTCTAAGAACATATTCTTATCAACTATTCTTTTATCATTAGCAAATTGTTTTCTTATATTTGTTGATAAGTAATTTAATATAAAGGGGTCTTTTTTTAATAAAGTATCAATAGTTATCATTTTGTTAGTTAAAGTATCATAAGTAAATGACACTATTTTGTGGTCAGGATGGGCACCAAAAACAAAACTTTCAATGTAAAATACGTAACTATCATAACTATCGTAAGTATAGTAATCATAAGTTATTGTTAAATATCCTGGTATTTTAATTGCATAATTTTCTTCTGAAGCTATTAAGAATTCAGTTATCTCTTGATTTAAAAACTTAGTTATTTCTTTTGCTAAATCTTGATATGTTATTTTAGGAAATACAACATTTATTTTATTTTGCAAACTTATCACCCGTTTCAATATATGTTAGTAAAGATTATTTTAGAATAATTAAATTATTTTGTTCCATACTAAAAATGGTGATAGTTATGAAAGTACGACTTGGTTATGTTGCTAGTCCCTTGACTTTAGATAAGATTACTTATTCCCATACAATGACTTATAAGACCTACTCTAATCTTAGTAGCAATGAGGCACAAAGAAAACTAAAAGAAATTGTCAATAGAAATTTGTTTATCTTCAGTCAGGTACTTGATTATAACTTTATCAATGGTGTGCACTTTTATCGAATGTCACCTAATATTGTGCCACTTGCTACTCATCAATTAGTTAATTTTGATTATATTAAATTATTTTCAGAAAGATTTAGTGAAGTTGGAAGAAAAATTAAAAAGTATAAGATAAGAGTTGATACTCATCTTGATCAATTCTGTGTTTTAAATAGTATTAATGACGAGGTGGTAAAAACTTCTAGATTACAAATTGAATATCATTATAATCTTTTTAAATTATTAAGAATTGAAGGAAAAGCCATTATTCATATAGGTAGTGGTAAAGAAAATAAAGAAGAAGCTTTAGCAAGATTTATTACTAATTTTAGAAAGCTTCCTAAACATTTGCAAGATATTATTATTATAGAAAATGATGATAAGATTTTTACTTTTGAAGATACTTTAAAGGTTTGTAAGGAATTAAATATTCCAATGGTACTTGATTATCATCATTATAGATGTAATAAAAAGAAGAAGTTAACAGTTAAAGACTTAGAAGAAATATTTGCAACTTGGAAGGGAACTAAAGATAATCCTAAAGTTCACTTTTCTTCTCCTAGAAGTAGAAAGGATAAGAGAAGTCATAATAACTATATAGATGAAAAAGATTTTATCAAATTTCTTGATTTAGTAAAAAAAGTTGATGTTGATATTGATATAATGCTTGAATGCAAAATGCGTGATATGGCATTATTTAAGTTAATCAGGCAATTAAAGTGTCATAGTGAATATGCTTTTCTTAATGAAACTTCATTTAAATTTTAGATTTCAACCAATTTTCCTCGAAAATGAACAATAAATTTTAAAAAATATATTGACGTGGTTCGTTTATTATGATAATATAAGTTTGTCTTTTGAAGAAGAGCTTATGCGCTCGTAGCTCAGTTGGATAGAGCGTTTGGCTACGAACCAAAAGGTCAGGGGTTCGAATCCCTTCGAGTGCACCATATATCGGGAAATGGCTCAACTTGGTAGAGCACTTGGTTTGGGACCAAGGGGTTGCAGGTTCAAATCCTGTTTTCCCGACCATTTAGTTTATAAACCCTTGAAAAGGGTTTTTATTTTTGAAAAATATATTAAATTAGTTATTAATTTGAAAGGTGATTATATGATAGAAAGATTACAAAATATAGAAAATAGATATAATGAGTTAAATAATTTATTAATGGATCAAAGTGTTATTTCTGATATAAAAAAAACAATGGAACTTTCTAAGGAACAATCAAGTTTAAGTGAAGCATATGAGGCATATCAAGAGTATAAAAAAATACTAGAAGATATATCTAGTTGTAAAGAAATGATGAAAGATGCTGAAATGCAAGAATTTGCTAAAGAGGAGTTAGAAAATTTAACTAAACAAAAAGAAGAACTAGAAAGTAAAATAGAAATTATGTTGTTACCAAAAGATCCTAATGATGGCAAGAATGTTATAGTTGAAATAAGAGGAGCTGCTGGTGGTGATGAGGGTAATATTTTTGCTGGAGATTTGTATGAAATGTATCGTAGACTAGCAGAAAAAGAAGGCTGGAAAATAGAAATAATCGATGAAGAAAAATCAGAAGCTGGTGGTTATACATTAATTAGTTTTATGGTTAAGGGTGAAAATGTATATTCTAAATTAAAATATGAAAGTGGTGCACACAGAGTTCAAAGAGTTCCTGTTACTGAAACACAAGGAAGAGTTCATACATCAACTGCCACGGTTTTAGTTATGCCAGAAGCTGAAGAAGTTGATTATACACTTGATATGAATGAAGTTAGAATAGATATTACAAGAAGTTCAGGATGTGGAGGACAAGGTGTAAATACTACTGACTCTGCCGTAAGACTTACTCATATTCCAACTGGTATAGTTGTATATTCTCAAACTGAAAGAAGTCAAATAAAAAATAAAGAAAAGGCTATTAAATTATTACAAACTAGATTATATGATTACTATTCTAATTTGGAGCAAGAAAAATTAGGTGCTGAAAGAAGAAGTAAAATCGGAACTGGTGATAGATCTGAAAAAATAAGAACATATAATTATCCACAAAATAGAGTAACTGATCATAGAATAGGATTTACCTTAAATTCACTAGATAAAGTAATGCAAGGTGATATTGATAAAGTAATAGAAGCTTTAATTACTGAGGATCAAGCTCGTAAATTAAGGGGAGAATAGTGAGTCCTTTAGAATATTTAAAAAAATATTTACCCCCCGAATTATTGGAAGATGGCATAAAGAAAATGGAAAGTGGTATTCCTTTACAATATATTATTGGAAATGTTGATTTTTACGGCTTAAATTTTATTGTAAATGAGAATGTATTAATTCCTAGATTTGAAACAGAATTATTAGTAGAAAAAACTATATCTTACATTAATAAATATTTTACTAATGACTTAAAAATAGTAGATTTAGGTACTGGTTCAGGTTGTATTGCTATAACGTTATCTAAAAAATTAAATGTAAGAGTAGATGCTGTTGATATAAGTGCTAGTGCATTGGAAGTGGCTAAAAAAAATAATATAATTAATAATACGAATGTTAATTTTTATCTAGGAAATATGTTAGAACCACTTAGTAAAAAATATGATGTTATAATAAGTAATCCACCATATATTGCATATGATGAAGAAATCATGGACATAGTTAAAAATAATGAACCAAGTATTGCTTTATATGCAGATAATAATGGACTATATTATTATGAAGAAATAATTAAAAATTGTAAAAATTATTTAAATGGAAACGGATTACTTGCTTTTGAAATAGGATATATGCAAGCTAGCAGTATAAAAAAGTTAGCTAAAAAATATTTAAATAAAGAGGCAATAATAGAAAAAGATTATAGTAATAAAGATAGATTTGCATTTATAAAATTATGATTAATTTCATAGTTTTTTTAATTAAGTCTTTTTTAGATTGTAAAAAATGTCTTATTTTGATAGAATATTATTGGTGGTTAAAATGAACGATAAATTACTTATTTTATTAGATAAAATAAAGCTTGATAATTCTTATTATCATTTTTTTGAGGGTGGTGTATTAGATAAAATAGTTGGTAACAAAGAAACGCGTGAGTATAAATTTTTTATTACTCTTTTATACAATTTACCACTTAATGTATATGAGGATTTTTTATCTAAATTAAAGCTAGGTTTTAAGGATTATGTTGTTTCGGTTCATTTTAATATTATAAATAAAAATTATAATTTAGTAAGTGAGTATTACGACTATTTATTAAAAAATAATGCTATAGAATTTCCTTTACTTAATACATTTTCTATTAATGATATAAATGTTTTAGATAATAAATTAAGTATATTACTTGCTAATAAGGCAGAAGAAATGAAGTTTAATTCGATAAAAGATGATTTAGTTAAATTATTAACTTCGGTAGGCTATGACGATTTAATAATAGAAGTTTTAATAGATGAGGCTAAAAGTGAGGAGATAAGAAAACAAATAGAAATAGATAAAACTAAGGATATACCTCATGAAGAAAAAGTAGAACCTGTTGAAATTGTTGGAAGTTTTATTCAAAAAATAACTCATGAAATTGAAAATATTTTTGCAGAGGAAGATAATGTTAGTATTGAAGCATATATATTTGGTATTGATTTATTTGAATCTAGTAAATCTAACTTTAAAGTTTTTACATTTAAACTTACTGATTTTAAAGATAGTATGTATGCTAAATTATTTGTTAAAGATGATAAAGAATTTGAATTTTATAAAAGTAAATTAGTGGAAGGAAAGTTTTATAAATTTAGAGGATATACTAAATATGATAAGTATTCAAATGAAATAGTTTTAAATATAAGAGATGTAAATAAATCCGATAAAAAAATAGAATCAATTAAAGATGATGCTGTAGAAAAAAGGGTTGAATTACATACTCATACTATGATGAGTCAAATGGATGGAGTAGTAGATGCAAAAACACTTGTAAAACAAGCTTATAAATGGGGACATAAGGCAATTGCTATAACAGATCATAACGGATGTCAAGCATTCCCAGATGTATATCATACTGTATGTGATTTAAATAAAGGAAAAGAAGAAAGCGAAAGATTTAAAGCTATATATGGCTCCGAGTTAATTTTAATTGATGATTCAGTTAATATAGTATTAAGAGAAAATAATACTAATTTACTACTCAATACTTATGTTGTATTTGACTTTGAAACGACTGGTTTTAATGCCGGTGGAGAAGATACTATAATTGAAATAGGTGCTGTTAAAATATGTAACGGTGAAATTATAGACAGATATGATGAATTAATAAATCCTAATAGAAAATTGCCTTTAAAAATTATTGAAGTAACTAATATAACAGATGATATGTTAGTAGGTAAAAGATGTGAAGAGGATGCTATTAAAGATTTTATAACTTGGTTTTCAGATTTACCAATGGTAGCTCATAATGCTAAATTCGATGTGTCATTTCTAGAAATGTGTTATAAAAAATATAATTTAGGTGAATTTAAAAATCCTGTTATAGATACATTAGAATTATCAAGAGTTTTGGATAATAACTATACACGTCATAGCTTATCTGCACTTGTAAAAAGATATGATGTACCATGGGATGAAAATGCACACCATAGGGCAGATTATGATGCTGAAGGAACAGCTTTAGTATTACATAAGATGTTAAATAAGTTAAATAATCAAAATATTACAACCATGGATCAATTAAACAAAATGGTTGATAAAAGTGAAATACATAAATATGGAAGAAGTTACCATGTAAACGTATTAGTAAAAAACAAAACAGGTTTAAAAAATTTATTTAGAATAGTTTCTTTAGCTAATACAACATATTTATATAAAACTCCAAGAATACTTAGAAGTGAAATAGAAAAATATAGAGAGGGCTTATTAATAGGTAGTGGATGTTATGAATCGGAAGTATTTGTAGAAGCTAAAAGTAAGAGTGAAGAAGAATTATCTAATGTAATTAATTTTTATGATTATGTAGAAGTTCAACCACCAGAGGTATATTCACACTTGTTACAATCACATGATTTTGATTCGGAAGCTGAGATATTTGAACATATTAGGAAAATAATAAAAGTTACTAAGGAGTCAGGTAAAATAATTGTTGCAACTGGTGATGTTCATCATTTAACTCGTGAAGATAAAATTTATAGAGAAATTATAGTTAATCAAAAAGTTCCAGGTGGTGGAAGACATCCACTAGCTAGAAATGGTATTACTAGTATACCTAGTCAACATTTTAGAACTACTAATGAAATGTTAGAAGATTTTAGTTTTTTGGGCTCAGATCTAGCTCATGAAATAGTTATTGAAAATACTAATAAAATAGCTGATATGATTGATATAGTTGAAGTTATTATCGAAACTGGTGGTGTACCATTTTCACCACACATAGATAAATCAGTTGAAACTGTTACTGATTTAGTTTATACAAAAGCTAGTTCTTGGTATGGAGAGGTACTTCCATATAATATAGAAGAGAGGATTGCTAAAGAATTATATGGTGACGGATTATATTCTGCTATTAAAGAAAAATTATCACGTGATAATTTCGAAGGTGATATTCTAAAAGAATCATATAAAATACTTCATGAAACTATACTTAAAGGTTTTGATGCAGTAAAAGAATATATTACAAATAATGCTAAAGAAATTGATCCTGAAATAACAGAAGATGGGATCAAAGAAGCTTTAAAAAAAGGCCTTGGAGGTATTATTGGTGGAGGATTTGACGTTATATATTTAATTGCTCAAAAATTAGTTAAGAAATCAAATGATGATGGATATTTAGTTGGTTCCCGTGGATCTGTTGGTTCTTCATTTGTTGCAACTATGATGGGAATAACAGAAGTTAATCCACTTCCTCCACATTATAGATGCCCAAATTGTAAACATAGCGTATTTGAACTTGATGGTAAACCATTAGGTAGTACTTGGTCTAGTGGATTTGACTTACCTGATTACGTTTGTCCAAAATGTGGAACTAATATGTTAAAAGATGGTCAAGATATACCGTTTGCAACTTTCTTAGGATTTAATGCAGATAAAGTTCCAGATATAGATTTAAATTTCTCAGAATTAAACCAAGCTGCCACTCATGAATATACAAAAGTATTATTTGGTGTAGATAATGTATATAGAGCAGGTACAATTGGTACTGTTGCAGATAAAACTGCCTATGGTTATGTTAAAGGGTACTGTGAAGAAAAAGGCATTACAAAAAGAAGTGCAGAGGTTGAAAGACTTGCTTTAGGATGTACTGGTGTTAAAAGAACAACAGGTCAACATCCAGGTGGTATAGTAGTAATTCCAGGATATATGGATGTATTTGATTTTACCCCTTTTCAATATCCAGCTGATGATCCAACAAGTGCATGGAGAACAACACATTTTGATTACCATGCAATAGATCAAGATGTATTAAAACTAGATATATTAGGGCATTCTGATCCTACACAATTACGTATAATACAAGATTTGTCAGGTCATGATATAACTAAAGTACCTCTTGATGATAAAGCTACTATGGGTATATTCTTATCACCTGAACCATTAGGTGTTACTAAAGAACAAATTTTAAATGAAACAGGAACACTTGGTATACCAGAATTTGGTACACCATTTACAGTAGGATTAGTATCAGAAACAAAACCTACTACATTTGCTGAGTTAATTAAAATTTCAGGACTTTCACATGGTACCGATGTATGGTTAGGTAATGCACAAGAACTTATTAAAAATAATATAGTACCATTTAAAGAGGTAATAGGTTGTCGTGACGATATTATGGTTTATTTAATGTATCATGGAATGAAACCTATTAAAGCTTTTAAAATAATGGAATTTGTTCGTAAAGGTAGAGCAAGTAAACCAAAAGATCATGAACAGTGGCTAGAATATGAACAAGATTTAAAAGATGCTGGTATTGAAGAATGGTTTATTGATTCATGTAGAAAAATTAAATACATGTTCCCTAAAGCTCATGCAACTGCTTATGTAACAAGTGCGTTTCGTATAGCTTATTATAAAGTACATTATCCAGCCTGGTTCTATGCTTCATGGTTTTCAACTAAGGCAACCGATTTTGATATTGAAACTATGATAAAAGGTTATGATTCTATAAAAAATAAAATGGCTGAAATATCATCTAAAGGTTTTGATGCTTCTAATAAAGAATCAGGAATACTTGAAACTTTAAAAGTAGCACTTGAAATGACTGCAAGAGGATTAAAATTTGGTAATATTGATCTAGAAAAGAGTCAAGCTACAAATTTTGGTGTTACTGATGATATGAAAACTCTAATTCCACCATTTTCATCTATTGATGGACTTGGTGATACAGTAGCTAAATTAATAGTAGAAGAAAGAAATAAAGGATATTTCTTAAGTATTGAAGATTTACAAAAAAGAGCTAAAGTTTCTAGCACTTTAATAGAAAAAATGAAAAGTATGGGAATACTTGATAATTTAGATGAATCAAGTCAGCTAAGTTTATTTTAACAAAGAATTAATTTTCTTTGTTTTTTTTAATTTTTTTAAAAAATTTGCTCTAAAAAAAAGGATTTTAGACTTTTTTTTCGTATATAACTAGTAGGAGGTGAAAAATGAAATTTAGAACATGCAAGTATGAAAAAGTATTTTATTATGTAATATTATCTAATAAAGACATATTAAAAA
>ERZ859923.1173-NODE-1173-length-11641-cov-2.191438_pt1 | contig 11641 bp, 9 predicted proteins | sample MGYA00510116_ERZ859923 | MGnify/ENA primary metagenome ERZ859923 (study PRJEB30046, sample SAMN00715168) | human gut metagenome | study: EMG produced TPA metagenomics assembly of the A metagenome-wide association study of gut microbiota in type 2... | reverse complement strand
GTGGAATAGAAAAAGGGATTGTCCAAGGAGAGGCGCGTGGAATGGCAAAGGGAATTTCGCAAGGGATCGAGGAAATCAACACATTATATCATTGTTTATTAGCAGATCATCGAATGGAAGATATACAAAAAGCAATCATGGATACAGAATACCAAAAGGAATTGCTGTGTGAATATGGGATAGGAGAGTAAGAGGAGGATACCATTTGGGAGCAAAAGATTTAGCAGAGAAAAATTTACTACAATACAAAGATGTATTTTCAGACATTGTAAATGTAAACTTATTTGGTGGCAGATGTTATGTGTCAGCGAAAGAGTTGTCGCGGGAACCCGGCGAGTTGATTACGAAAGCCGTATCAGATGATAAACTTCGGCAGTTACAGATGGATGTGCCGATGAAGTGTAAGAAGCACAATAGAAGTTTTTTCTTATGTCTGGAAAATCAGAGTGACAAAAATAATATTATGCCGGTGCGCGATATGGGATACCAGCACGCCAAATATATGGAGCAGATAAAGGAAGTGAAGGAAAGCAATCGAAAAACCGGCAATTATCCAAACCCGATGACAAAAGAACTTAACGATTCACAGAAATTAAGTCCGGTCATCACTCTGGTTTTGAATTACAGTCAGAATGAATGGGGAAAGCCAAGATGTCTGAATGATATGCTGGAGTTTCCGGAAGATATTGGTGAGGAACTTACAAAATGGATTCCTGAGCATCCCATTTGTATTATTAACCTAGCAAGCCAGCCGGAAACGACAATCCGCCAGTATCAATCAGATTTTAAATACATAGTCCGTTATCTGTGCTGTGGAAATGACAGAAAAAAACTGGATGAATATTTTCAAACAACAGAATTTGAATTAGACCATCCGGAGGCGTTTTTAGACTGGTTGTCTGCGGTGACAAACGACACGAGATATCGGAAAGCAAAGGAATTAATTGAAGAAACTGAAGGAAAAGGAGGAAAAATCAATATGTGTGTATTATTAGATATGTATGAGGAACGAGGAATAGAGAAGGGAATTTCACAAGGAATCGAGGAAATCAACACATTATATCATTGCCTATTAGCAGATCATCGAATGGAAGATATACAAAAAGCAATCATAGATACAGAATACCAGAAAGAATTGTTACAGGAGTATGGGATTGGAGAGTAGGAAGAAAGAAAACTCCACGGAAAATATGTGGAGTATCCTATGTTGATTTTATAATTAGTTCTCTTTACAGACTTCTTTTGCCATATTAAAGGCAGCCCAGGCTTTTGGCCAGCCGGCATAAAAAGCGGCGTGTGTGATAATTTCAGCAATTTCTTCTTGTGTTACGCTATGTTTTTTTGCATTTGCGAGGTGAAATTTCAAAGAACTATCAAGGATACCGCTTGCCATTAGGGTGGTTACGGTTACGATGTTTCGGTCTCTGGAAGAAAGTTTGTCCTCTCTGGACCATACCTATCCAAACAATACATCATCGTTTAATGCAGCAAATTGTTCAAAAAAAGTGAAGACGGCCATCGGCATGGTGCCCCAGTAATTTGGGTGGCCAAGGTAGATTACATCATATGAGTCGATACTTTTCAGGTATTCTGCAAGAGCAGGTTTTGCGTTTTAGTATAACATTGCGAGTCTTGACAGAGAATTTCCAATATGTTATTGTTGCATCAACTAAAAGTTTACACGAAGAGAAATCGTTATTGCATGAGGGGAAAGCAGTATGTATGAACCAATGTTGGATACATTTCTTGCCGTTGCGGATTGTGGAAGCTTTACGAAAGCAGCGGAACAATTATTTATTTCACCGACAGCAATTATGAAGCAGATGAATTCGTTAGAAAATTTAGAATTATAAGCTGCATTTGATTCCTTTTGAGGATGACCACAATGGTATTTTGTTGGAGATTGAACAGCTTGGCGAAAAATTTGATTTTTTAATTGGCGTATGTGATTCGCAGACATGGCTTTCTATGTGCGACTTTCTTTCGATTTGACGTTATAAGAAAAATATATTTAAAAAAATTAGAAGTGGAAAGGAACTGACGATGAAAGCAAATTATCATACACACACAACACGGTGTCAGCATGCGTTCGGAGAGGACAGAGAGTATGTAGAAGAAGCAATTCGGGCAGGACTTCGGATATTGGGATTTTCCGACCATTGTCCGTGGATTTATAAAAGTGATTATGTGTCGAATATCCGAATGACGCCACAGGAAACGGATGGTTATTTTTCATCACTTGAAAAGCTTCGCAGGGAATATGAAAAAGATATTGATATTTTTATCGGATTTGAATCCGAATATCTGCCGGAACTGATGGAGAAGCAGGATGCTTTTTTGAAGGATTACCCGGTGGATTACATGATACTTGGACAACATTTTCTTGATTCTGAGAGTGATTTTAATTACAGTGGACGTATGGCAGATGATGAAGATAGATTGATTCGTTATGTGGATTTGTGTATTGAGGGAGCAAGGTCCGGACGCTACTTATATTTGGCACATCCGGATTTGATATACTATACCGGTTCTGATAAAATTTATCAAAGAGAAATGAAACGATTGTGCGAAGCAATGAAACAGATGAATATTCCGTTGGAATATAATTTGCTTGGTTTGGCAATTCACCGCAACTATCCGGAGGAGCGATTCTGGCAGATTGTACGAAATACAGGTAATTCAGTGATTTTTGGAGTAGACGCTCACAGACCGGAACAGTTTGCCGATAGACAGACATTAGAACTGGCGAAAAAACAGTGTGAGGGAATGAATGTTGTGGAACAATTGACGCTTGACAGATGTAAGACAGAATGATAAGATAACAGCGTTATGTTGCGTATCAACAGGAAAGGAAAGAAAATGGCAGAAGAGCAAAAAAACAGTGAAACAAAAGAGAGGCTGCTAGCATGTGCGAAAAAGGAATTTGTGGAAAAAGGGTACGCAAAAGCTTCACTTCGTGCAATTTGTAGAGAAGCTGGCGTTACGACAGGTGCATTGTATTTCTTTTTTCAGGATAAAGATGATTTATTCTGCTCCCTTGTTTCGCATGTGCTTATTCGTGTTCGGGAACTTATTGCGGCTCATCGTGAGACGGAAGCGGATGAAGCGGCAAAATCGGTTATCTCCAGCGGACATGATGATTCGAGTGAGGTCGAGTTGACAAAGATTTTGGTACATGAACTCTACCGGAATCGAGAGGAAGTTCTGCTTTTGATTAATGGAGCCGGCGGCTCTTCAATGGAAAATGCAGTGGATTTGATTATTGATGAAATGGATGAGCATAATTTAATGCTGACAAAGGCGATGTGTGACGAATTGCAGATTCCGATGATTCATCAAGCGCTTGTGCATTGGATGTCGCATAATCAAGTTGACATGTTCCTTTATATGATTCAACATATTGAGGAGGAAGAACAGGCACTCGCATTTGCCGGACAGGCGATGAATTATCTGATTGGTGGATGGTATGGAATGTTTGGTGTGCGTGGGTAATATTTTAAGACCTTTTACAGGTCTTTTTAAATAACATCAACATAACAATGTTATGTCGGAAAGGAAAAAATTATGTATTTGGAAATCAAAGATGTCAAGAAAAGTTATGGAGAAGATGGTAGTTTTGTACAGGTGTTAAACGGGATTACTACAGAGGTAGGACAAGGAGAAATGTGTGTTATTCAGGGAACTTCAGGCTCTGGTAAGTCAACCCTTTTAAACTGTATTGGAGGACTGGATACGATGGATTCCGGTTCTGTAAAAGTGGCGGGGACAGAAATTTTTGGAATGAAAAGGGAAGATTTGTTAGAATACCGCCGTGCAAATTTAGGATTTATTTTTCAGTTTTACAACCTTGTACCAAATCTTACGGTAAGAGAAAATATTCAGGTGTGTGAATTTCTGACAGATAATCCGCTTTCGGTCGATGAATTATTAGATACTCTGGGATTGACAGAACACCAGAATAAGTTTCCATTCCAACTTTCCGGTGGACAGCAGCAGCGCTGCGCAATTGCAAGGGCATTAGTGAAAAATCCAAAGTTGTTATTGTGTGATGAACCGACCGGAGCGCTGGACTCAAAGACGTCACGGGAAATTTTGATTTTGCTCGAGAAAATCAATGCGCGTTACGGAACAACAATGCTGATTGTAACGCATAACAACAGTATTAAACAAATGGTTCATCGTGTGATTTTTTTGAAGGATGGACAGATTAAAAAATCGTATACGAATGAAACAAGAGTACCGGCAGACAAGTTGGAGGATTTATAAGATGCAGAAAATTTTAAGAAAAAGAGTTTTACGGGATTTGAAAGAAAATTTCTTTCGCTATCTGGCACTGGGACTTTTAATTATTCTTTGCATGTATATGATTGGCTCTTTAGTTGGTGCAGGAGAAACAATTGTGCAGGGAGTGGATGAACAGGCTGAGAAAAATCACATGGAAGATGGTCAGTTTACCTGTTTTGTGCCGCTATCAAAAGATAATAAAAAAGTGCTTGCAGAACACGATGTGGAACTGGAAAAGATGTTTTACCTGGATTTTGCCAAGCAGAAAGAGACGATTCGTGTATTCCAAAACCGTCAAAAAATCAATTTGGTTGCACTGCGCGAGGGCCATTTGGCAGAAAAAGAGAACGAAATTGTGTTAGAGAGACGTTATGCGGAGGAACATCAATATACGGTAGGCAGTCAGATTACGCTTGGAAAAATCAAGCTTCGGGTGACCGGTATTGCAACGACGCCGGACTATGATGCTCCGCTTCGCAAAATGTCGGATACGATTGTAGACAGTAAAAATTTTGGTACGGCGTTTGTCGGTAAACGAGCGTACATTAAATTGAAACAGTCTCATCTGGCAGCACAGTCAGAGGAATACTTGTATGCTTACCGTCTCAAAGGAACGACAACTTCTGACGACGTCAAAGATATTTTGAATGATTTTAAAGTGGATGCGGACGAAATATCGGATTCATTCTTTCAGGATTATTGGGATAGAACCGGTGGTAAAGTGACCGATATCGATGATGGAATTGATGATTTGTCAAAAGGTGCAAAAAAACTGGCAGATGGACTTCGGAAACTTAACCGTTATAAAAACAAACTGAACCTTGTGCCGGAAAAATTGTTTGAAAGCGCATTAGAGCAGACTGAAGATGCATTAAAGGAAAATGGCACATCAGTATCGTTGTCTGAGAAAAATTATGCCGATGAGTTGGAGCGTATGATTGCATCACAGTCGGGTATTACTGTTATGGCGTGGAAGAGTGCCAAAGAAAATCTGGATGCCATTAAACAGTATAAGGATGGACTGTTGTCATATACCGATGGCGTGGAAAAAGCAGGTGAAGGTGCTTCTAAATTGCAGGATGGTATGGATGAACTGAAAAATGGCGCAGATGAATTTATCGATGAGATGGATGTGAATCTTGCCAATTTGCAGTCTTTTGTGACGGCGGAAGATAATCCGAGAATTGGTGCCTCGGCAGATGATCAGAAAATTAATATTTCGGCAGGGCTTGTGTTTGGTGTCATTTTGATTATTTTATTTGCCTATGTGATTATTGTCTTTACTGTACATAGCATTGAAAAAGAGAGTTCTATCATTGGAACTTTGTATGCACTTGGGGTAGCCAGACGCGAACTGATGCGTCATTATCTGATGCTGCCGGTCGTGGTAACGACCCTTGCCGGAATCCTTGGCTTTTTGGCAGCAGTCAGTCCGGTCGGAATCCCTGTACAGATGCAGGATTGCCTTGCGTACTTTTCTATGCCGGAAATCACAGTTCAAGTACCGGTATGATTCTTTACGGCGTATTTATGCCGCCGGTTATGGCGTGTGTTGTCAATTATATTGTAATTCGGAAGAAACTTTCAAGAACAGCTCTTTCGCTGATACGAAATGAGACGAAAAAGAAAAAGCAGAAAGCGGTTCAATTAGGGAAAATGAGCTTTTTGAAAATGTTCCGTATCCGCCAGATGTTGAGAGAATCCCGTGCGGGTATTACAGTGGCGGTCGGTATGTTTATTGCTTTGCTCTGCATGATGATTAGTTTAGACTGCTATGAGCTGTGTGTTCATGTGCGTGATAATAACATTGCAGACACGAATTACAATTATATGTATACGCTGAAATATCCGGAAAAAGAGGTGCCGGATGGCGGCAGTCCGGCGCTTGCTAAGACGATGAAAAAACAGATTTACGGTTATAACTGGGATGTTACGGTTCTTGGAATCGAAAAGGGAAATTCGTACTTTGATGCTAATGTTGAGAAGGGAAAAGGGAAAGTAGTTGCTTCGTCTGCCCTTGCCCAGAAATATGAGTTGTCTATTGGTGACGAATTTACGTTAAAAGATGAGGAAACGGATACCTTATATGCGTTCGAGGTGATCGATATCTGCCAGTATGCTCCGGCGTTTTATGTCTTTATGGACATTGATAGTGCCAGAGAGTTGTTTGGTGAGCAGGATGATTATTATAATACCATTTTTTCGAATAAAGATTTAAAGATTCCTTCCGGACGTTTATACGCAACAACGACGAAGGAAGATATTGAGAAATCAGCGGATGTATTTATGCAGATGATGGTCAGCATGGTCATTACCATAACGATTGTTTCCACGTTAATCTTTATCCTTGTGATGTATTTAATGATGAAAGTGATGATTGACCGCTCTGCATATTCCATTTCATTAATGAAGGTATTTGGATTCCGGACAAGAGAAATTCGGAAACTTTATCTGGATGGAAACTTTTATATTGTACTTGTTTCCGCAATTGTCAATATACCGTTATCAAAGGCAATTATGGATTGGATGTACCCAAGATATCTGGTAAGCAACATTGCATGTGGACTGGATTTATCGTTTGAACCATGGCTGTATGTGGCAGTTTTTGCTTTGATAATGATTTGTTATTTTGTTATCAATCGTGTACTGGTTGGCAGATTAAAGAAGATGACACCGGCAGAGGTACTTAAAAATCGAGAGTAAAAAAATGTGGTGGGAATTGAAAGGATGTGTTAGAATAGAGAAAATTGCAATGGAAATAAGTGAGTGATAGGTATGAGCCGGTACAAAAAAGAGATTGTTAAGCATTTGTCTGCTCTGATGCAGGAAGGGCCAATTGAAGAAAATAAAAATTATATCCAGCACGGCGATGTGACGGTTTTTGATCACTGCATCGCTGTTGCGGAATACAGTTGTAGAATAGCGGAGTTTCTGCATCTTTCCGTGAATCGAAAGGTGCTGATACGGGGAGCGCTGCTTCATGATTACTTTTTGTATGACTGGCATAATCCGGACAACGGTCATCGGCTGCATGGGTTTTCTCATCCTTATACATCACTAAAAAATGCGAAAAGGGATTATTCGATTACAAAACGGGAAGCTGATATTATCGTAAAGCATATGTTTCCATTAACGATTGTACCACCACAGACAAAGGAGGCATGGATTGTCTGCTTAGCAGATAAAATATGTGCCGGCGAGGAAACAATAAAAGGGATACGAAAAAGAAAACGGAGAAAAAGCAGATGATAATATGGAACTGTACAATTGTTTTAAGTTTTTTTGTGTATAGTTTTTTGGGATGGCTGTGGGAGTCGACAGTTTGTTCTTTGTATAATGAGAAACAGTTGATTAACCGGGGATTTTTGGTGGGGCCGTTATGCCCGATTTACGGTGCAGGGGCATTGTGCTGTTATTTTGCACTGTATCACGTGCAGAATCCGGCAGCTGTATTCGTTTTGTCCGCTCTTTTGTGCTGTGCATTGGAATATCTTGTCTCGTATATGATGGAAAAGATGTTTCACACAAGGTGGTGGGATTATAGTGATTTCCCATTTCATTTAAATGGGCGGATTTGTCTGTACGGTGCGCTAGCATTTGGAATTGGGTGCTTTTCCGTGAGGTTTTTTGTGCAGCCGGCACTGTTTCGTTTGTTTTCCTATATGGAACCCTGGGGCTTATTCGTGGTGAGCGTAGTTTTTTTTGTGTTGTTTATTACTGATTTGTTTTTAACGATAGCAAACTGGAAGCAGTTAAACAAGCACTTGGCAACCATTCATGCCTACCTGAATGGTTCCGCAAATCAAATTATGGAAAATTTCTCAGAGAAAATCCCGGAGTCGCTCATTAGCGATGAAAACGGTATACGGGTAAAAATCCGCAGGGTATCAGTCCTTTTGCAGAAAAGAGAACTGCGCTTTTTTGGGGCATTTCCGAAGTTAAAGATTTATGCGTATGATAAGACGATTAAAAAACTTCAGTTGAAAGAGAGATGGAGTGAGTTTCGGGAGCGGAAATTAAAGCGGTAAAGGAGGACGATTTGTGAAAAAAGAGCAATTGGTACGTCATGAATTTGAGCCGGTATATGATAAAAATTCTGAAATTTTAATTCTGGGAAGTTTTCCTTCCGTGAAGTCGAGAGAACAGGGCTTTTATTATGGGCATCCACAGAACCGTTTTTGGAAGGTGTTAGCTGCCATTGTACAGGAGAAGATACCGGATTCCATTGAAGAGAAAAAGGAAATGTTGTTAAGAAATCACATCGCAGTATATGACGTGATTTGGCAGTGTAAGATTACCGGTTCGAGTGACAGCAGCATTAAAGATGTGGTGCCGGCAGATATTACGACTATAGTAGAACTATCGAAAATAAGGAAAATCTATGCAAATGGAAAACTGGCGGAAAAATTTTTTTCGAAGTATCAGGAAAAGAAGGTTGGAATAAAAGCAATTGGACTTCCCTCGACGAGTCCGGCAAACGCAGCCTATTCTTTGGAGCGGCTTGTTGAAATCTGGTCAGAACAGATAAAACAGAAATAAAAAGGACTACGAATCATAAGCGATGGATCGTAGTCCTTTTTCGATAGGCAATTGCTAATAATTACGGAGCTGCCGGTACCGGTGTCTCAGTAGGTACAGCAGTTGCATCCGTGTAATTATCCGGGTTTGCTGGTGTGTTATCGGATGGTGTGCCGCCGATGTCCGGTGTTTCCTGTTTTGCCGGAAGTGTTTTGGCATGTTTTACGGCGCTGTCAAAGGAGGCTTTATAGGAATCATATTCACTGTATCCTTTCAGCCGTTTGATAGCAGCGTTTCCATCTTTAATCAGGGCTTTTGTTGTTGCATTATAATATGTTCTCTTTTTCAAGGTGTCAATGTACCATTTTGCCTTTTTTAAACGGTTTGCCTTTAACGTATTGTTTGCCTCGGTTGCTGCGTTTTCTGCATCAATTTTTTGCTGTTTCTGTATTTTATCTGCCTCGTCGGCTTTTGCTTCTTTAATAGCCTTTTCCCATTTGTTTTTAACAATATCTTTTAGTGAGTTATATTTGGTGGCAACTCGCTCTTTATAAGGACCTTGTGCATATTCGTCCGGGATTTTTGCAATAATTGCATTTACCTTGTCATATTCATCTTCAAATGCAGAAGCAGTTCTGACATCCTTAATTTTATATTTTTCAAATGCGGAAACAGCTTTTTCTGCTTCTCTTTTTGAAGCAGATATTTTGTATTCTTTCTCCCAGTTTGATTTTCTGTCATTGTTTTGCTGCGAATAATAGTCATAGCCGCCAGGACGCTGGCTGTAATAGCGTTTTAACGGATTATAACTGATTTCCTTTGTCGAGGAAGATAAGTTTCCACCGGATATTCTTCGCAGTTCAATGGTTTCCGGTAGATCAAAATTTGCCTGTTTTTTGTTTTTATGAAGTCCGTTCATAAAACTTGACCAGATACGGAGAGGATAGGTGCTTCCGTACATACCGGGCATTTTTCGAGGCGTATCGTAACCGATCCAGACTGCCGTTGTGTAATAACTTGAGAAGCCGCAGAACCAAGCATCCTTGTTGCTGCTGGTTGTACCGGTTTTGCCGGCGTAGATTTGATTGCTGTTATATCCTGCATGACCGGTTCCGTAAGCTTCATTAAATGTACCCTGCATCATATCCTTCATAATGAAAGATGTGTCTGCGGAGTAAACTTCCGTTTCACTGTCCTCAATTTCCGGTGCTTCGTAGACGGTTCCGTTTGTTTCGTGTTCAATCTTGACAAGACAGGTACGGGAACTCATTTTACCATTATTTTCCAGTGTAGCATAACCTCGGCACATATCGTTAATCGTAACACCATAAGTGAATCCGCCTAAAGAAACTGCCGGAGCCAGATTATCGGCATAGGAGAGGGAAGAAAACTGCAGTTTATCTAAATAGTTCATTGCAGTTTCCGTACCGACTTCTTTGAAAATCTGGAAAGCAACGGTATTTAAACTTCGCGCTAGTCCTTCGCGGACGGTGACATTTCCGTGATAGCCGCCGCCACTGTTACTTGGACTGTAGCTTTTTTTGTTGGTGTTATCCCAATAGACCTTGTGATCATTGATAACGGTTGAGCCATTAATAACGCCATTGTCAATAGCCGGTGCGTAATCCAAAAGTGGTTTGATGGTAGAACCGGGCTGCCGCTTTGAAAGGAAGGCACGGTTATACTGGTCGTTCTGCGTTCTGCCACCCACCACGGCAACTACATATTGAGTTTCATTGTCAATACACATGGCGGCACTCTGTAACGCATATTTTTTCGTTTTTTTACTTTTCTCCGTAAAAGTCGATAAGGTTTTTGATACGGATTTTTGCAGGCGCTTTTGAATCTTTGGATTCAGCGAAGTGTATATTTTATAACCACCTGCACGAATCTCTGCTGAACGTTTGCTGTATTCCGTGGAGTATTTTTTGTTATAAGTATCCTGCTCTTTTTTGGAAGAAAAGTTGTACTGGAATTTAAAACCATGTTCCTTCATCAATTGGATGGCTGCCCGGTCAATGGCATAACTCATCATGTAATTCTCCGAGGAGGAACTGGTATCCAGACCGACAATGGTTATTTCTTCATTTTTTGCCTTATTAAACTGTTTTTTCGTGATATAACCCTGTTCTAACATGTTATTAAGAACTTGAAGCTGTTTTTCTTTCGCAAGTTTCATGCTCGCAATTGGATTATAATTATTTGGGCTGTTGGAAATACCACAGAGCATGGCAGCCTGACCAAGTGTTACATCTTTGGCAGAGCAGCCAAAGTAAAATTTGCTTGCGGTTTCTACGCCATAACACCGGTTGCCATAGAAGTTACTATTGCAGTAGAACTCCATAATATCAGCTTTGTTGTATTTTTGTTCCAGTGCCGGTGCAAGTAAAACTTCGGTTAATTTTCTGCCGAAAGACTGCTTTTGCGACAGCAGATTATTTTTGATGACCTGCTGGGTAATGGTACTTCCACCCTGAGTGATTTCTCCTTTATTTGTAATGAGGGAAATGCCCGCACGTGTAATCGACTGTAAATCAATGCCGCGGTGTTCCATAAATTTTTTGTCTTCGGTTGCTATGTATCCGTATTGGATATATTCCGAAATTTTATTGATTTTTACATATTTATAAGAACCACTGTCGATTTCGCCAATTTTCTTCCCATCTTTGTCGTAGATGACGGTGTTGGAAAACATATGAAAACTGTTTTCGTTCAGGTTTGACAGTTTGTCGTATGCCTGCTCACAGGAATCCTGATACATTGGAAGCATTTTGGCATACAAAATTCCACCGGCAATTCCACCAATAATTAAAACCAGTAAAATTACATTCAGAATTAC
>ERZ859923.1170-NODE-1170-length-11672-cov-2.064991_pt1 | contig 11672 bp, 12 predicted proteins | sample MGYA00510116_ERZ859923 | MGnify/ENA primary metagenome ERZ859923 (study PRJEB30046, sample SAMN00715168) | human gut metagenome | study: EMG produced TPA metagenomics assembly of the A metagenome-wide association study of gut microbiota in type 2... | reverse complement strand
GTCCCCCCGGAGTTAAGGGTGGCTCCATACATGCTGTCACCACCCGCCTCTAAGCCGGATGGATTAGCAAATGTTGCCACTGCGATCTGTCCTAACAATTTTTTGTCACCGTTACTGTATAAACCATAAATCATACCATCGGTCTGAATTTTGAAACCATTTAAAGTTCCTGCTGCATTACCGGCGCCATCCCCGTTATTATTGCTGTCACCACGGTTTGGTTTTACTTTACAGGTTTTATTGCTCGCATACATCGTCAAATCCGAGAAGTTAACATCCACACCACTGGTTGGATACGAATTTCCGGTATCACTTAAGTTTAATTTCAGCACCTTGCCATCAGCACTGCTTACACTGGTAAATGCACCGGTCACCGGATTAAAGGTAAGTACCGGCCAGTCCGTATCAGCAGGAAACGAAATATCACCACTACTTGGATCTACTGTATAATTTGTGCCCCCAAGATCTATCTCGTTAAAATTAATCACCTGCTCGGTAGAAATGTAATTACCTGTCGCATCATCTTTCTTTTTCAAAATAGATTTACCATCTGCACCAAGAACATCATGAAGACGAACGCTGTATGTATTTGGCGCATCCGCACTCGTCTGGATAATACTGAGTTTTGCTGTACACAAATTACCTAAATTATCATAAAAGCTGACTGCCATTGGGTAACCGGCTCCATCTGCACTATAAGCAACTAAAGGGTCTTTTTGGTCTACATTTCCGGAAAGGGAAACTTTTGTTGTCGCATTTGGGTCGGAATAAGCATTCTCACCACCCATAAGATTCAAGGTGGATACAGTATCTTTACGGATTTCTCCGTTCTCATCAACACCCCATCCAAGAACAGAAGCACCATTTGTTGTACAATATAAAGTACCATTTGCATCAATATCCAGCGCCCCGGATTTTGTGAAATATGTATTTCCATTGCTTCTTACAATCAAAAACGCATCACCGTTAATCATAAGATCCATGCCGCGATCGGTACGCTGCGTTGCTCCGGTACCACTTAAGTCCACGCTAATTGCTGCCACGTTAGAACCAAGACCAATCTGCACCGCGTTCGTTCCTGCTGTGCCGGTTGTTGCGTTCGGACCGGATGCATTCTGTGTTGTCTGATAAAATACATCGGTAAAGTTTACTGTACTTCCACGGAAACCAACCGTATTTACGTTTGAAATGTTATTACCAATTACGTCCATCTTTGTCTGATGAACTTTCAATCCGGATACACCGGAATACAATGATCTCATCATAATGAATCACCCTCCAATTTTACTATCGTTATGCTCTCTCTGTCAGTCAAGAGCATGTATGCTTCCTGTTAAGGGCCAGCATATATTTGTTTTCAGTTAATTATCGCTCCATCGATATTGGTAAATACAGCATTTTTTGTGTCATTTACCGCAGTAATCACCAGATTATTCTTCACATTCACAATAAACGCAAAATCGTCAACCATAACTAAGGACTCTTTCATTCCTTTTGCTTTCGCCTTACAGGTTGCCTCTAACAGTCTTTCTTTCTGATCTGCCGACATATCAATCTGTCTGGTTTCTAATCGCTTTGACGCATGTTTGGAAAATAAGATTTCATCAAACGATGCCGTATTTGTCTGCACGATCTGTTTTTTTACCTGTCTCTGTGAATCTGTTGTCTGCATCCGGTGACGAATCTGTTCCATGGATGTAAAACCATTCGTTACATTCATAGCACCCGACCTCCTTGTCACACTTATTCAGCCTCTGTCTTCTCTGTTTCTTCAGCTTTTTCGGTGTCTTTATTCACATCCGAAGAATCCTTATCTCCGTTTGGAATACCACTTCGTACTACTTTGATACATACCTTATCTTTGACTGTTGTTTTAAGTGGATCATCAAAGTAAAAGCCTAAATAATAATCACCCGGCTCTAATTCATTGAAAGCTTCCGGGGAAATGGTTACCGTTCCATTATCGTACTTTAGATACTTGGAATCTATGTACTGGCCGTTTAGCACAACTGCCACACTGCTTGCCTCATATCCTTTACTTCCTAAATCAATAGAAACATCAATAAGGGATGGGTTTGAAAGATCATATGTCTTCGTTTGTGCTGTAACGCTTGGCAAATACTCTTTAATAGCATAATAACTATCCATTACCTGTACCAAATCGTCTAAGTCATACGAATTTCCATCAACAACCAACATAGCCTTGCCATTCTTCATTTCGACACAATCTACCGTTCCGCGTACTTCTTTGTAAGTTCCCGCAGAATCAGTTGTCTGTACAATAACTTCTTTGCCAACCAAACTGTACGCACTTGTATTTGACATCGTAGAACTCATATTGGTCATCTGTTCAAGCGCAGAGAACTGTGCTAACTGAGAAATAAACTGTGTATCATCCTGTGGATTTAACGGATCCTGATTCTGAAGCTGAGTCACAAGAAGTTTTAAAAACTCATCTTTACCAAGTTCACTTGAACCTCTTTGATTAACTTTACGCTCAGTTGTTCCATACGTTAAATCTTCCAACGCTGTCGTCAAATCACTTGTACTGCTTACTGCCATCTTCTCACTTCCTTTCTAAGCCGTATAATCGACCATACTATTAACGTCACGCCGTTCAGACGCTGTCGTCAAATCTTCATTCTTTTCCTCATCCGAAAAACTTTCATTCGGACGGAATTTGCGGTTTCCGCTCTGTTTGGAACCGGTCTGCTCTTGTCCTTCGCCGTCCTTTTTCAGTCCAAACTCAGCGACTGTCACTTCTACCTCATCCACTTTAAGTCCCTGCTCGTTAAAAGCTTCTTTTAAGTGAATCATCTGACTTTCAAGTGCTTCTTTTGCCATCTGGTTTTCTACAACCATCGTCGCTGTCGCAATTCCTGCGCTTGCTGCCACCGTGATATTGACACGGCCTAGGCTTGCCGGATTTAAGCGAAGTTCCATACTGGTCGTTTCCGGCATTACACGGATGCGAACCTGTCGAACAACCTGCTCCACAATCTGATTCATCGTCTGTGTTACACTCTGCCCCTTCATGCCACTTGATTTTTCAAGTGCTTGTGAAAGACGGTCTGCAAACGTTTCCGCCATCGTAGCATGGGTAGGAACCAATGAATCATCGCCCTGCAACATCTCACTGTCATCACGCATGGACATATCCTGCTGTGAATCTTTTTGCAAATTTGAAGAATTTGCATCTTCCACTATTGCGGTCATGGTATTCTGCACTGTTCCTGTCTGGTTTAACGTATCTTTCATAGTGTCCGTTTCACTTGCCGCCTGCAATGTATCCACTGCCTGCTTTAACAGTTCCAGCATCGCCTCTGCCTTAAGAGAAGCAAGTTCTTCCTTCGTTACACCGAGCGTGTCACACACAAAATCAGTAAGTGCATCAGTCACTTCTGAAAGTTCTGTATTCAACGCATCATTGGTTAAAAATGCACTCGCATCTTCTACGCCATGCACACCGAGAACCAGCTGTTTAAGCGCATCCGCATTTACTGCCATAATACCACTCTCACTGTCACAAAGGATGAGTGATTCCGGCTGTAAATCGAGTGAATTTAAGATATCCTGCAACTCATCGTTTGTAAGTCCAAACAAATCCTGTAGTAAAACCGTTACCTGCGAAGCAAGAACAACGGTAACTTCTTCGATATCCAGTTCGTCATCCGCCATCTGATTTACTGTCAGCGAATCCTGCGTATCGTTTGAAGCCGCTGTGTCGGATTTTGTACTGATAGCTTTTGATTTCTGATAACGGTTTGCCGCTAACTCTTTTTTCGCCATGCGATTATCTACTCTGTCATCCGGTGCAAAACCATCCATGGTCTTTTTTGTCTGCTGCTTATTTCCCTGACTGCTCATTACGGCCTCAAACAAGGTACCTTTTGCCTTTTCGCTTTTCTCAGCAACTGCTGCAGCAGCCTTTGGCAGAACATTTGAAATTCCCTGCATCGTCATTTCATTTCCCTCCTTTCTTCTTAAAAATCTACTACAAATTTTATATCGGCATTTACCTGTCTTTTCTTTAGTTTTTATTTGTTTTTCATCGCCGTCATCTTCGTCGTAACCTGAGCTGCCGTCGTTGGTTTCATGTTCTGCAAAATCAAAGCACTTTTCGAAGTCTGCATACTGTCAAGTATCTTTGCAACCAAAGTTAAATCATTGGTCATCTCGGACAAAATTGCTGCTGCGCTGGCAGGTTCCATTTTGCCGTATGCATCCGCCTGATCCTTGATTTCCTGCGAATACTCATAATCCTTGCAGACTTCCTTATAAATTTTTTCTGCATTGTCCGGCTCTATTTCTTCATAGTATTTTTTAAACTCTTCCGTATCCGGTGCCTTATCGTTATAAACGACGTTTTTATCAAACTCCTGCACACGTTTTGCAAACGCACTCTGTTCCTGCTCAAATTTCTTTAATCGGTTAATTTCCGCCTGCAGTTCGGACACTTCACTCTGGTTGGCACTGCCGGCATTTTTATTTGCTGCGAGCTGGCTCTCAAGCTCTTTAATTCTCGCATTTGCCTCCGTCAGATTGTCATATTCTTTACTTGTCGATGTATCACTCTGATTCTGTGCCGGTTCCGGCAAAATCATATTCACAACTGGAACATCTTTCAAAACCGGATATAACACTTCACTTCCGAAATTTCCCACATCCAGTTTAATCAGCACACCAAAAATAGCAAGCCATATCACAACAATCACAAGCACAATCAGTACCGTAACAATTTTGCTTCCTGTACTTTCATCTGTCGACACCTTATTTTCCTTATTCTTATCTTTTTTTGCCATGACAAATCTCCTTTCACTCGAATTTCTCTGCACCATAGCGGTAGCTCACAAGCTCATCCACTTCTTTTTGCTCTTTTTGATTTTCTTCCGCTACAAATTTTTCAAAAGCCTTTTCTTTTAACTTTTCAAAAGTCTTTCTTTCCTTCATTGCTTCATTGAGATGTTCTCTTGCCACCTCAACTTCTTTTTCTTTCTGCTTTACGACTAATATCTGCTGTCGCAAATACATTCGAAAAATCTCAACGTCATCTTCCCTTCTCCTTATCTGCCCGACTTTCAGATTTTCAAGCATTGCTTCTTTCAACGTCTGCTTTCCTGCTTCCAGTCTGTTTTCACACTGTTTTTGCATAAGCAGTGCCTCCTGAAGGGAACGGTTCGCCTGCGCAAAATTATTTTTCGCCTGCTCTTCAAGCTTTTCTTTCATGTTCAAAATATTCTGCATGGAAAAAATAAATCGTGCCATCGTTCACCCTCTCTATCCTTCCTCTACGGAATCCTCTTCAAAAATATCCCGCATCATCTGAATAATGTCATCAAATAAAAATTTTTCATCGGTTCCTTGACGAAGGAATTCATTAACGGCATCAATTTTTTCTATCGCGAAGTCAATTTCCTTATTGGAACCGGGGCGGTAAGCACCGATATTTATCAAATCTTCTGCATCCCGGTAAACCGCCAGTATATTTTTCATCTTTCCGGCTAATTTCTTATGTTCTTTGGACGCCACAACACTCATAACACGGGATATACTCGCTAAAACATCAATTGCAGGATAATGATTTCTCTGTGCCATGGAACGCGACAGAACAATATGTCCGTCTAAAATACCACGCGCCGTATCGGCAATCGGCTCGTTAAAATCATCACCATCAACCAAGACCGCATACAATCCGGTAATGGAACCTTTATCTGAATTTCCGGCACGCTCTAGCAATTTCGGCATTTCCGCATATACACTTGGCGGATCCCCGCGCGAAACCGGTGGTTCTCCGGAAGCCAGTCCGATTTCTCTCTGTGCCATGGAAAAACGGGTCAGGTTATCCATCATAAGCAAAACATCTTTCCCCTGATCCCGGAAATATTCCGCAACCGCCGTCGCCGTCTTCGCCGCCTTATTACGAATCAAAGCCGGTTTATCTGAGGTTGCTACTACGACAACCGAGCGTTTCATACCTTCTTCGCCTAAATCCCGCTCAATAAATTCACGAACCTCACGTCCGCGCTCTCCAATCAGTGCAATCACATTAATATCTGCTTTCGTATTTCTCGCAAACATACCCATCAGCGTGCTTTTCCCGACACCACTACCGGCAAAAATACCAATTCTCTGTCCCTTTCCAACGGTAATCAAGCCGTCTACCGCTTTTACACCAAGCGGCAGAACATCCGCTATCATCTCTCTGGTAAGCGGGTCAGGTGGTGTCGCTTCTACTGAATACCGCGGACAATTTTCCGATAACTCAAGTTCTGTCATCGGTTCTCCTACACCATTTAATGTGCAGCCAAGAAGTTCCTCGCCAACTGCAACCTGCAAAGGTGCTCCGGTATTTTCCACCCAGCTTCCAAGTCCGACACCTTCGACATCATCATATGGCATCAAAAGAACCCTGTCATCACGAAAGCCAACTACTTCCGCTTTTACGGGTTCTGTTCGGTTGTTTGAACGAATCAAACACAAATCATTCAATTTTGCACTTGGCCCGATGGACTCAATCGTAAGACCAACCACTTTAGCAACTTTTCCTAACTGACTGGTGTAACTTTTGTCCATGAGCACATTGTATTTTTCAAAATTAATGAGTGGCATAGTTCTACCTTCTTTGCGCGAGTACATATTTACACAAGCATGCGTAGTGTACGAACCATATTATCAAGCTGCGTCCGAAAACCGCAGTCAATCATCTGATTATCTGTCTCTATAATACAATCTCCTTCGGAAAGGCTTTTTTCTTCCTGCACCTATTGTACCGGTAATTCCAGCCTTTTCCATCAAAGCATCCTTTTCCCCTTCCACATACAAAAGGTCATCCGATGCTACACGGATAATATAGTGTTTTGCCGGTTCCATATCCGCAATTCCACTGCGAATCAAATGTAAAATAACATCTTTTCTGTCTGTCAAAATCACACCGGATAATTTACGAATCAGATTGCACAAAACATCAACATAGCGTCCTTCGGTTTCCGCTAACATCTGCTGATATTCCTGCTCTTTTTTTAACTGCTGACCGGAAAGTTCATCTTTCTGTGCCTGAATCTCCTCCTGCGCCTGCAAAAGACCTTCCTCATACCCTCTGGTAATTCCTTCCTGTCTGCCTTCTTCCAAAATCTGATTTTTCCGATTATTTGCCTGTTCGACAATCTCATTTGCCTGTTGTCTTGCCTCGGCAATAGCTGCCGCTGCCTCTTCTTCGGCTTTCTGTATTTTCTCTTCAATTACCTCATCGTAATTGGTTACCGGAAGTCCTTCCTGAAAAGATTCATCACCGGTCTCCTCCTGTGCTCTCTCTTTTTCTTCTTTGGCAACCTCCTCAAAGTTCTTCATTACCACTTTCTTTTTTGCATCAAGCGGCTGAAACTTCTCTTCCTCCGATTCATAACAAATCACTTTTGCTTCTTTCCCCTGCATATTCACATAGGGATATTTGATGAGATTAGACAATGATCTCGTCACCTCCACCACGGGAAATTACAATTTCAGCAGAATCCTCCAGTTTACGGATAATATTTACAATCTTCTGCTGAGCCTCTTCGACGTCTTTCAATCGAACCGGTCCCATGTATTCCATATCTTCTTTAATCATATCAACAAGTCTTGTGGACATGTTGTTAAAGATTACATTCTGTACCTCTTCGTTTGCATTCTTAAGTGCAACAGCAAGTTCGCTGTTCTCCACTTCTCTAAGCACACGCTGAATCGAGCGGTCGTCCAGCATAAGAATATCCTCGAACACAAACATCTTTTTTCGGATCTCGTCGGCAAGTTCCGGTTCCTCGATTTCCAAGTTTTCCATAATGTGTTTCTCGGTACCACGGTCTACTGTATTCAATACTTCGACCACCGAATCCACACCACCGACAATTGTGTAATCCTGACTGACAAGTGATGCCAGTTTCTGCTCTAATATATTTTCCACTTCTTTGATGACATCCGGTGAAGTACGATCCATCATCGCAATACGTTTTGCTACATCTGTCTGCTTATCCGGTGTAAGAGAACTGATAATGCCGGCCGCCTGCTGTGGGGACAAATACGACAAAATCAACGCAATCGTCTGCGGATGCTCGTCCTGAATAAAGTTTAACAGCTGGCTCGGATCTGTCTTTCTGACAAACTCGAACGGTCTTACCTGTAATGATGCTGTCAGCTTGCTGATAACATCCTTTGCCTTGTCTTCGCCAAGCGCCTTTTCGAGCAGTTCCTTTGCATAAGAAATACCGCCTTCGGCAATGTACTGCTGTGCCAGACATACTTCGTAAAACTCATTCAGTACCATTTCCTTGGTCTGTGGTGATACGCTGCTGGTGTTTGCAATTTCCAGCGTAAGCTGTTCTATTTCATCTTCTTTTAAATGTTTAAAGATTTGTGCTGATTTTTCCGGTCCTAATGCAATCAATAGAATCGCTGCTTTTTCAACACCATCCATTTCTTTATCTTTCCCTGCTGCCTTTGGCATACTCTCACTCCATTCCAATATACATCTATATCTTTATCTGCCTTTTATTAATCCCATCCGTCATTTAACCAGTTACGCAGCAGTAATGCCACTGCTTCCGGATTCTCATCAACGAATTTTTCAATTGCCTTTCTCGTTTCTGACTTTTCCTGAATATCAATGTCATCAACAGCAGGCTGGTTCTCTTTGGTTGTTGCAAGCATTTCTTCTACTGACAATTCCGGTTCTGTCTCCTCTACTGTTAATGGTCTTGCACTTCTGATTACTACAAATGCAAGCAGTCCTAAAATAACAACAGCGAGTGCAATCTGAATCCAGAAGCTTGCTGTCTGGAATACGCTCGGTGAATCCGAATCTTCAAAGTAATGTGTTTCATAAGCCAGTACATTGATATTGCCCTGTGCAACACCTGTACCTCTTGAAATCGCATCCAGCCATGTATTATCAACGTCTAATGCAACGGAATCTGCATTCTGTGCCTTAAACTCATCCCATGTCATGTTATCAAGATAGCCAAGCTTCTTACATTCATCCTCATTGTAAATGCGGTTCTTAATAAATGTAACCTGAAGCGTAGATGAATCATACACAATAGAACCCGGCTCTTTTGTTGTGGTTGTTACCAGTTCATTTGGCAGGTAAGCATACTTATGTACTTCATAGGTTGAAGTAGAAGAAGTCCCGTCTGTCACTTCATAGGTTGTATCATCATTTGATGTTGTACCCGGCGTGCCGCTCGCACCGTTTGTTCCAACAGATGTTTCATCATAGGACTCTGAATAAAGTCCCTGTTCCTGTCCGTCTGCCGGTGTATATTGCTTTGCAATCGTATTGACTGCATCCCAGTCGAGTACAAGATTCATTGTAATATAAGCATCATCGTATAAACCGGTTGCAAGAAGTCCCTGTCTTAATGAATTCTTGGTTGTATTTTCAATACGTTCCTTATATTTTAATTTACTGTTGTAGCTGACACCGGAAACCGTTGAATTATTTGCACCGGAGTACAGTGTTGAACCATCACTGCTTAAAATTGTAATGTTGTCTGTATTGGTATTACCAACTGATGTTGCAAGGAAATTCGCAATACTTTCCGCCTTTTCATCTTCCATCGTCTTTGACAATTTTAATGTAACACCTACTGATGCATCAGAGGTTGCCGTATAAAAGGAATTGGTTGAATCTGCAAGCTGGATATTTACTGTTGCATTTTTAATTCCATCCATGGATTCCAAATCTGATTTCAGCTTTGATTCCAGATAATGTGCATATTTCTTTGTCTTATCCGATTCTGTCGTTGTAAAACTGCTGTTCATTGCATCGTCAAAGCTGTATCCGTCTGACTGGATATTCTCAGAGGCAATTAACATTTTAGCATCTGTCAGCTTTGCTTTTGGCACCTGAACAATCAGTGAATTGTCTGCCACCTTATAATCATAGCTGTTACTCTTTAACAACGCCGTTACTTCACTTAATTCAGTATAATCCTTACAGGTTGTAAGCACCTGGTAATTCGGCTGGTTTAAAACCACTGCAAGAATTACAACCGCCACCAAAAACACAGCCACTGCACTTACAATTACCGTCTTTTGTTTTTTTGTCCAATTATTCCAGATTTCCAACAGTTTCTTTGGAATCTGTTTTATTCTTTCAGCCATCTATCCATTAACTCCCATCAATTAAATTGACATATTCATAATTTCTTTATACGCTTCAAGCGCCTTGTCACGAATTGCCACCGTATACTGTAATGCCATATTAGCTTTCTGCTGATAAACACCCAGTTCATGAGTATTGGTCATATTTCCCAGTGCAAAATCAACTTCTGCCTGCTGTGCCTGCTGAATATAGGTATTAGTACTGTCTAACAGTCCGGATACTGCATTATAAATGGAATCGAATGTACTGTCCGTCTTTGCTGTGCTTCCCGTTGCCGAATCCTGCATTGCCTGTGAAACCTTTGATACATAATCTGTTCCAAGGCTGTTAATTGCTGATGTTACGTCCATAATAAATCTCCATTCCTCTATTTACGGTTTTATTTACTGCTTACTGTTCTCCGATTGTAAGTCCTTTATTTGCCATTGTTTTGCTTGCATTAAATGCAGAAATGTTTGCCTCATAAGATCTGGAAGCATCAATTAAATCTGTCATTTCCTGTACAACGTTTACATTTGGATAGGTTACGTATCCATTCTCATCTGCATCCGGATGTGACGGATCATATACCATATTCATATCTGTTGAATTATCTTCATAGACAGAAGTTACCTTTACACCATCGCCTAACAATCCATTGTGTGCCTGTTTTAACACGCTGGCAAAAGATGAACCGTTTGAGCTTGAGCCGGTCACGGCGGTTGAAGCTGTCAGTGTCTTTTCCGTAAATACGACTGCCTTTCTGACATAAGGTGTTCCATCGGACGTTCTTGTCGTATTGACATTTGCAATATTCTGTGAAATCACATCTGTCCGCAACTGCTGTGCCGTCATTCCAGAAGCACTGATATTAAAAGCTGTAAACATCGACATATTAATCATTCCTCCCATTTATAACAAACATTCTGCTAAAAGCTGTCACGCCTATTTATTTTAATACTGCCTTCATTCTTGTAAATTCATTATTCATGCTATCTATTAACGCATTGTAATTAATCTGTTCTGCTGCCAGTTCAGCATTCTCTGTAGACAAATCCACGTTATTACCATCCATTCTGTATGACAATGTTGTATTTTCCGTATATGTCCTGGTTGTAATTCCGCTCAAATTAGCTTCATTCACCTTCTGTGTCAGCGTTGAAGCCGGTGTACCTGCCTGCTCAAGTGCAGACTTTAAATAAGTTGTAAATTCCACGTCCTGTCTTTTATAATTTGGTGTATCCACATTTGCAATGTTATTGGTAAGAACTTCCTCTCTTAACCAGCTTGCATCTGCTGCCGTCTTTAAAACATCTACATATCCAAATGCCCCCGAATTCATATTCTATACTCCTTTCTTCGATGCGTTCCTATGTACTCATCACATAAAAAACCTAAGATATATTATAAATTATATATGAAAAATTACAAGTTTTTTTTAGCATTTTTTACATTATTATTCCAATTTTGACAGATTTTACCATAAAAAAAGGACTGATGCGCTACACTTGTGTATCATAATTCCTATATACGCATCAGACCTTTTTATTAGTTT
>ERZ859923.1163-NODE-1163-length-11756-cov-2.615588_pt1 | contig 11756 bp, 11 predicted proteins | sample MGYA00510116_ERZ859923 | MGnify/ENA primary metagenome ERZ859923 (study PRJEB30046, sample SAMN00715168) | human gut metagenome | study: EMG produced TPA metagenomics assembly of the A metagenome-wide association study of gut microbiota in type 2... | reverse complement strand
ATAATAGATGAATCATTTTTAGAAGTTGCTGCTTCAAAAGTAAGCTCTACTATACCATTTGAAACACTCTTACTTTTTAAACTATAATTTTTAATATTTCCTAATTTATTACTTACTTTTTTTTCTATTTTTTCATCATATTTTATAACATACAAATATTTATTATTATTTTTAAATATAAATATATTACCTAAAACAAAAAATAAACCTAAAGATATAGTAGCTATTATACTAACTAAATATAACCCCGTTCCAGACATAATACCTGTTGTAATAGCCCAGAACATAAAAGCTGTATCTAATGGATCTTTAATAGCAGTTCTAAATCTAACTATTGATAATGCACCTACCATACCAAGTGATAAAGTTAGATTTGAACTAATTGTTCTTACTATTAATGTTGTTACCATACTAAGTAATACTAAACAAATAGAATAAGATTTAGAATATACTACTCCACTATATGTTTTTTTATATATATAAACTATAAACACACCAAGTAAAAATGCTACTAAAAGCGATAAAATAACTTTATCAACAGAAATAGTACCTGTAAATTGTTCTAATACACTGTTTTTAATCATATCTCTTAAACTCATAAAATCACTCCTTAACTCCCATACAGTATGCAAACTTAGAAAAAGCTTCTCTTTCAAGTGGTACAGTTTGTAAAATTAATGCAATACTTTCTGGTAAAATTTCATTATACTTAACTTCTAAAACTACATTTTTATCATCTATGATAGGTAATTTACTTACATTTTTATCAAATAAATTATAATTATAAACACCTGATGATATATTGAAATCAAAAGTTACTCTAACGTCAGAAACTGGATAAGTTAAAGCTATACGCTTATAATCAACTATAACTTTAGGTCTTAATAATCTTAATTTCATATCTAATAAAAATTTATTTAATAATTCATTATCAGAATCACAATTATAATCATTATTAACTATTTTTTCATACATTTCATAACTTATTTTTACTTGGTCTTTACTAGTCATATTATTATGTTTATACTTACATTCTAACCTTATAAAACTAGCATCATAATTATATATTCTAATTCTATATTTTTTTCTATATAAAGTACCATCTATCTTTTCATAATATGCACTATTATATATATCATCAAAATATAAGCTTCTTATATTATATGTGTTATCAGAAGTACTATTTTTATCAACATTCATAATAAGTAATAATCTCTTTTTTAATATTAAAGCACTTTCTTTAGAAATTATATATTTAATTTCATGCCTATATTTTCTCATTATATATCACCAAAATACTTTCTATACTCACTATCATTTAAATTAAAAAATGATTTTGCATAAGATAACATATATTTATTTCTTCTTCTAGCATAATTTCTTAATTCTTCTACACTATTTATCCAATCATTCATAGTTAAATTCCATCTTTTTTGATTTCTTTCCATTTCACTATAAATATTATTATATATTTCATCTATTTTACTTATTACAATTTCTTCATTCCAAACATTTTTAATCTGATAACTTAATCTTTCTAAATATCTTTCTTTGAAACTTTTATTTTTCATTAAATTTCTAAGTAACAAAGTACTAACTTTAAAATCACTCATCCCATTAGGATCAACACTAAAGGTAAAATAATTGTGAGATACATTATACATACCGTAATCAAGGTCATAAAATATCATCTTAAATTTTCCATTATCAATAAGTGGATTTCTAAAAAATCTAGTATTTAAAATATCATTATTAGTCGTCCAAGTTTCTGCTATCCAAAAATCTATAAATGAATCAATATCTAAAATAGATTTAACATGCTCATAATTCTTATCTATAGATAAATCATTATTAGATACATAATTTACAAGTTCATTATATTTAATAGAATTCCCCTCATCAACACCTCTTAATATATTTATTATATCAGTATTGTCTTTACTTACATTATAATGATTGCTAACAAAATCATCATCTATTTTTTCCCTTATATTATATATGCCATAATACTCGCCATTTACATATAAAATAACTGTTTTATAACTCTGTACATCTACATTTATTTTAGAATCAACAAGTGAAGTCATTAAAATATCCCTCATAAATGCATGTTCACTATCCTGTGAACCACTTCTTAAAACAAGAGTATCGAAACTAGTAAAATCCCTATTATCAAAAACTTTATAATTAAGTTTACTAGCACCATACTTTTTTCTAAACTTTAATGCGAAACTTTTTTTAGCAAGTCCTCTAGTAGATCCTCCAAATAATTTAATTCCACACGGTATTTTAAAGTAACTTCCATCTTCATATAATTCCGCATATGAGTCAAATTCTAAATTTGTATTCCACGCATTACTATCTAGTTTTTTAAAATCAGTTGGAGATAAAGAAATAGACATAACAGGAAGTGTATGATTTTCATTTATAATATAACTAGAAACAGATACATCACTTATTATTTTATTATCTTCATATGTAATAGCTTTTATAACTGTAGTTTTATCTAATGAAATAGGACTAGTATATTTTTTTGAAGATTTAGTTGGAGTTGTTCCATCTAAAGTATAATATATAGTCCCATTTGATTTAATTGATATTTCTAAAGATTCGATATTATTATATATACCAGATGATATATTAAAACTTGGAGCTATAGAAACTTCTTTTATACCATTAGAATTAGGTTTTAATGGTGTTGGAGAACTAAAATAATAATAGCCATCATCCATTCTTCCAATACTATAACCTAATTTTAATTTTGGAATAAATATAGAATCTATTATATCATCATCTTTTGTTAAATATAATCCAGAATTATCAGATAATTTAAAATTAGCATGATAACATGTACCTGATAAATTAATATCACCTGATGCCATTATAATTAAATATTCACCACTTTTTAATGTAATATTAGGTAAATTATACATTGTTTTATTATTAATATTATTACTTAAATAATACGAAGATAAATTTATACTATCATTACTGTTATTTTTAAGTTCTATAAAATCATAGTAACTTCCTCCGTTTGAAGGTAGATAACTAGTATTATTATTCATAACTTCATTTATTATTATATCGTTTTTATTAGTCAAATATTTTTTAGAAAAATTTATAGAGCCAAGAGTAGTATTGCTATATCCTGGACTTATTTCACTGGTCGTAATAAATTCTAAATTATTTCTTACTAAGGCAAGACCATTATCTAAATCCTTATAATCAACTTGGCTTATTATTTTACCATTATGTGAAAGTATTGCACTTCCACTATTTGAACTTAATTTAAAACCTGAAAATAAATATTCACTATTTTTTACATCATCCATAAATATTAATAAAACTTCGCCTTTATCTAAAGTAGTACTTGGAATATTATATTTAAAAGGTGTATGTACATCATCAGACAAACTAAAGCCATCTAAATTTATCTTTTTATCACTTGTATTGATTAATTCAACATAGCCATAAAAAGAATTATTTAAACTAAAATTTCCCTTATTACGAGGTAATATTTCATTAATTTCTATACCAGTAGTATTATCTATTTTTAAACTTTCTATATACTCATTATAGCCTTCTAAAGTATTAATATAACCTGGTGTTGGTTTATCATATATTTTAAAATTACCGTTCAAATCTCTTGCCATTACCTCATTTTTTGCTAGACTTTCCGTTTTTACATAGTCAATTGTTTTACCATTATTATCTTTTAATATTATTGATTCTCCACCAGAACTTTTTAATTTAAAATTAGCGTACATTCCATCTTTATTACGACCACATAAATATATAACTAAATAATCTCTTTTTTTGATTGTAACATCAGGAAACACCCATTTAATCTCATTATCTTTATCAGATAAACCAAAATTCTTTAAATTAATATCACTATTAGTTCCATTATATAATTCAATATAATCATAAGTATCACCAAATGAATCTGATACTACACCCTTATTAGAACTCATTATTTCATTAATAACTAATTTTTTTACTAATTCATCACCGTTTTCTTCTATATTACTTATTCCTGCACTTTTATTTTCAAATATAGATATCAAAAAAGTAAATAAAATAATTACTAATAATATTAAAATAAATTTCTTATTTTCTTTTAAAAATTTAATATCAAACTCCATAATTTCACCTTAAGTTTTCTCTATTAAATATATTATCAAATAATATAAACTATTTCAATATTACTTTAGTCTTTTAAAAAGAAAGTTGATGAAATAATGGCAGTATACAAAGATCCTAAACCTACTAAAAATGGTAGAGCTTGGTATTTTAAGTTTAGCTATAAAGATGCATTTGGTGCTACTAAACAATATAGATCTAAAAGATATTTAACTAAAAAGGAAGCATCTGATACAAAAAGAATGTTTTTAATTACTTCTACTGATAAAGTTGAAGATAATAATATGACATTTAAGGATTTATATGATGAATTTAGAATGCATAACGATGAAATAATGAAAGATACTACTAAGTATGGTTATGATAATAAAGAAAAGTTTATAGAATGCTTCTATACTGTTAAATTGAAAGATTTTAATATTATGCAGTTTGAACAATGGAAACGAGAGATAAATAAGCTTAATATATCTCTTAGATATAAAAATGATATTTATAAATTCCTTAAATCCATTTTAAACTTCGGTGTTAAATGGCATAACTTAAACTTTCAAGCAGTATATAATAAAATGACAAAGTTCCAAGATCCTAATGAACGTAGAAAAGAAATGTCTTATTATACTTATGATGAGTTTAAAAAGTTTATTTCTTATGAAGATGATCTAAGATGGAGATGTGTATTTGAAATATTATATTACTGTGGATTACGTAAAGGTGAATTAAAAGGACTCACTTGGAAGGATATTTATTTTGATAAAAAAGTATTATCTGTTAATAAACAAATAACATAGAGAAATAACCGTGTTAAATTTGAATTTTCGGATACAAAGACTAAAGATAGTAGAAGAATAGTACCAATTACTAAAGTATTGTTAAATGACCTTAAAATACTTTATGAGCAGGATAAAAAAGAATACTATGAATTCAATGATGATTTCTTTGTAGTTTCTGATGCTAACTATAGCTGATTCTAATATATACCTTAGAAGAACTAAACTGGCTACTCTTGCTGGATTAAAACTTATTAGGATCCATGATTTTAGGCATTCATGTGTATCACTACTTATTAATAATGGCGCTAATGTTACATTAGTAGCAAAATATTTAGGACATACAAAAATCGAGGAAACACTAAATACATATTCACATATGTTTAGTACTGCCCTCGACTCTGTTATTTCTGTTATAGATAGCTTAGAAGATGACTAAGCTATTTTTTTATTGTCGCTTTTTGAAATTCATCTATTAAATAATCAATTAAAAATAATAATTTTTTAATATCATAACTATTATTTGTAAGTTTTGCTTTCTTAAATTCTTTTGTATATGCATCTTTATTAATTAAAGAACCTTGATATTTATTAACATTCTCATAGAAAGTAGACCACCTTATACATGGATCAAAATTACCGATTTAAAATCTAAAAAACATTCAATAGCAACTGCTTTACCATTGATATCACAATAGATCTCTCCGTTAGGTCCACATGCTTTATTCGTTTAAAATCATCCATATTTGGTAAATGAGTAATGCAAATATTTTTTGATTTGCAATTCTTTATTGCTTTTCCAAATGAAATGGGCCCTGCTGTATCATTGTCGAAAATAACCATTATATTATTAATTACATTTATTTTATCTAATCCCTGACAAAAGTTACATAGATTTCCAACCCCAGCAAATGGATAGTTTTCCTTCATATCAATAAATGTAAAAAAGTCAGATATATTTGGATATAACTCAGAAATTGTTTTTTTTAGAATAAATGAATCTGTACTTCCCTCAGTAACGATGGTTATTCTATCACTATTATTTAATTCCTCATATAGTTCTTTTTTTCTGACCCATCCACCTTCTACTACATCTGCATAACGCCACTCCACATCATAATCTAAGTTTTTTTCATTTTCTGCTAAGATTCTTAATGTCACATAGGGATCAATTGCCTCAAAATAATCTCCAATAATAAAATCTGGAGAACTCACTTTTCTAATTATGCTTTTTAATCTGGTGCTTATTTCTTTATCTTTAGATATACACTTAGTAAAATATTCTCCCATATCAAACCCATCATCCACATCATACTCTGAATGGATAATAACCTTAGTTATATCTATCTTTTTCAAATCTAAACTTATAATGAACTCGTAAAAATCTTCATAACTTAATACACAATCATCTCCGTTGTAATAAATATAATCTTTAAGCCATTCATCATACATATTTTTCAAATTATACACATTATAACCAAGTAAATTTAGTCTTTCTTTTACATTTTTTAGTTTAGAACTTGCGCCTTCTTTTTTTCAACAGTAAGTTCATCTTCATCTGATACGTAGTAATACTTCACTTTAGATTCAAAATCTTTTTTTGTATATAATTTTGAATGATTATTAAAAGAAAAGTTTTTTCCCCAATCAATTTCAAATTTTTTAATTCCTAAAGTAATTATAGATCCCATAATTATACTCCTCTCAAAAAAAGTGAAAAATATTTACTATTTATCACTTTTCAATATATCCGCTAAATACAATTCATCCTTATCATGTTGTCGTTTATATGCTTTATATTTTTTAATATTATCAATTAGATTTTTAACATTAGAGCCTCCATAGTATGCTTCTAAAAATTCAGATGATTGATCATATTTCTTTCCATTATATCTAACGTTTTTCTTAGCAAATGTTTTTGGTGATTGAGAACTTTTTACTTTTTCATATTCTTTTTCTAAGCCCTCATTTAATATTAAAAGCATTTCTAATTCTGGCTTTGTGCAATATTTATATATTTCCCTGCTTGATACAATGCCTTTCAAATCTTTAGGAATAGGTAATTTATCATTTTGCTTATCGCCTACTCTATATATTTTTACTGATAAGCCATAGTGTTTTAATTCAGATTTAATTGTTGGATTACTTAATTGTCTAATTGGATATGGCCTACGACCTATTAAATCATCTCTTGTAAAACAAAGAGCATCAGCATCTAATAAGTTATTTAATATCACTTCTTCATTTTGGCCTTCACACATTAATAGTATTCTCATTACATTAATTCCTTTTTAAAATCCATTAATGCATCATAACTAACATTTGTATTGAATTCATTACTATAAAATTTGTTGCTCTTAGACAATTCTGATCTGAATTTATAATTTGTATGCATATTTTCTAATTTTATTGCATCATCATATTTACTTATATAGATATTATCGCTTCTACTAAATAAATCAAGTATTTCACAATAATGAGTGGTAAATATTAATGTTGCATTCTTTTTATTAACTGATTTATCTTTATAAAGATTAACTAAGTTTTCAACTAATGTCTTATGAAAGTGATTTTCAATTTCATCAATTATCAAATCTGATCCTGTTCTTAATGAATATACTACAAACGTGAATAAACCAAATCCTTTTGTTGTACCGCTTGATAATATTTCATATAGTTCAGAGTTTGATACTTCTTTAGTAGTTCCATTTATATAAATGATTCTATATTTATTTTCATTTATCATTTTTATATTGTCTAAATGTTCATCAAACATTTTTAATAATGAAGTAATAACTTTTAAATTATTATCTAAAAGTTTATATACATTGAATGCTTGAGCATAATCTCTATAAATATAATCATCGCTTGAGCAATATATTCCTCTTAACGAAATGTCTTTTAATAATGAATATATCATTGAAGTATCTTCTGGTAATTTCACTTCTGGTTTTACTTCCTCAAATTTTTCATAATTAAATAATTCTCTTACGTGTGCTTTTTTGTATTCTCTCTTGTATAGTTTTTCGTTCTTAAAGAAAACAGATGTATTATCCACTGAATTTGCATTTTTATATAGATCTGTTAAATATCTATAAATTGCCCCTTCATAGTAAAAAGTAATATCTAAATTCAATGGTTTATCAATAAATTTAAAAATATTCTTTGAACTATTAATTCTATAATTAGAGAAAATATCATATATTATTGATAATAGTTCTACTACTGTAGTTTTTCCGGATGCATTCTTTCCTATTATACCTAATGTACTGAAAACATATAAATCATCAGCTATTTCTTGTAATTCAAATTCCTTATCAGCTGCAGTTTTATTTCCGGTTGGTACAAAAGATATTGTAAAATTTTCTTCGCACAACTTAAAATTGTTGGCAACAACTCTTAATAGTTTCATTTCTCATCCTCCTTATTCTATGTTAATTATAGCATATATTTTTTACAAAAAAACATTTTTTTTGGTTTTTTTGTAATTTTGACGTATATAATACCCTATTTTTTTCGAAAAATCAAGCATTTCTTTAATATTATATGCAAAATCATTTACATGATACATTTTTGATTGTAGATAATTCTACATAATCTTCTTTATTACCAATTATTTTTAAATAGTTTTTTCCACCTTCTACTGCTACTGCTCCACAAGAGCATCTTTTATAATCATTTGTATTTTTAGATTTTATAACATCTCCACATTTTTACATTTAATTTTATTACTAATTATCTTTTCTTTCTTTTCCATAAGTCATCTCCTCTTAATGTATTATATTATGATCTTATACCAATCATATCCTACCGTTTGCGGTGTAATATCGTTACAATCATACGGATGAAATCCATATTGTCCGTATCATTGCAAAAAATCCTTTGAAGATTTTCGCCACTTTTGGCATTTTTCTTCAATGAACTATTATTAAAATAAAATTTTTTGTACCTAAATTGTACCTAAAAAAGACATCAATTACTTTTTTGATGCCTTTGTTTTTTTCTTAACTTGTTTTTTAGATTTTTTCTTTTTTCTACAATATTTGTATTAATACATTCAATATATAATTCACTAAATATTTCTTCTAATCTTTCAATCATACCATCTTCACCTTTTAAAAATTTCTTTGCTTCTATAAATTGACTATATGAAAAGTATAACATTATTATTACGATACTAAAACTTATTAGATAAGGTAGCGCAATTGCCAAGCCATTAAAGTCAAAGCCATCTTTAGTATAAAATGAAAGTATTGCTGGAATAGCTATTGATAATATAGCTAACAAATTGCCTCCAACTATTTTAGTTTTAATCATATTCCTATAGTGATCAATTATGCATAAAAGTGTTTTTTCATTATACATATTATTTTTTATAGAGTAATCTTTAAATAGTTCTTTTTCAGCATTTCTAATAATTAATGGCAATGTTATCTCATTTTCATTTCTTTTACCTATGTTAAAATGTAATTTTGTATTTAATACTTTTTCACTTACAATTTTCATGATTAATAGCATAGCTATAAACACTAAGATCATTGGTACTATTTTATTTAAAAAATTGAATATTAATGAAATCAATATAAATACAACATATATCAAAAACGTTCTTTTTTTAATAATGTTATATGGACTTTTTTTCTTATATATTTCTTCTATATCTTTGTACATATTATTCCCCCTAAATTTAACTAATATTATATCACAAATAACTTGACTAATCTCAATAATTAAGTGATTAATACAACAGCTATTAAAAAGGAGGATTATATGGTTAATAGTGTTGTTATTTTAGGATGCTTTAAAGGTATTGAAAACGAAGAATTACTCTTAAAAGTTGAAGGTTTAGAAAACCATCAAATTGTCAGAATAAATATTTCAAAAGGCTTTCAAAAAGAATTAGATAATTACATCAAAGAAAATGATTTAATTGTCATAAAAGGTTATATTGAAGTTGATGATCTTCATAGAATTATAATTATTGCAACAAAAATTACTTTTATCAAATAAAAAAGCTCAGAATTAAATTTTCTGGGCCTTTAATTTGAATATATTTTATAACTTGTTGGAACAAAATTATAATCCGTATTATTGAATAGATCTTTACCTCTTACTATTTTTAGATAACGGTCTTTACTTTCACTATTAATTATCCTATACAAATAATAATTATCTATATGTTTTTTTGCAAAATCTATTTCATCAGACGTAATATCAATTGGTGTTCCTTCATTACCCTTTGTTGATTTGACTTCAATATATTTTTCAACATATTCACCATTTTCATTTAATTCAAATGATAAAATATCAAATCCTTCATTCTCTTTTTTATTATTAAAAAATTCTTCCATTTTCCTAACTTGTTCTTGAGCTTCTTCTTCCATTAAGCGCCTGATTTCATTTTCATATACAACTTTCTCATTTATAATACCCTGATTTGTTTTTATGATTTCTTCAGCTATATAGTCCGGCTTTCTAGTTCTTTGTATTTTTTTATCTGTTTTCCTATACTTTCTTATATTTATTTTACCTTCCCTATATTCCAAATCATTTTGTTCCTCAATCATATCAGAATATACTTTGCTTTCGATTTCAGTTATCTCATAAACTATTTCGCTAAATTTTTCATCTTTTTCAAAATTATAATCATTTGGATATACAATTGATAAAGGAAATTTCCATACGAGTCTATCGTTTCCATCTATGTCTTTTTCTACAACTTGATATGGTTCAGCACATAGTTTAACTTGTCCTTCGAAAATATATTTTTTATTATTATCTTTAGAGAATAAATACATTGGTAAATCATTTTCGTTTGATTCATAAATTGTTTTATTGTTTTTTGTGATAGTTTGATCTCCTGTTAATCCTTCTCCAGTATATGTAATAAAACCGTTTTCAACTAAACTATCACCATATACACCATTTTCTTCTGATGTTGTTAATACTAAACAGTTTAATGAATTAGTTTTCATTATGCCTGACTGACCACTTATTTTAAAAATTGCCATAAGTTGATCTCGTGTAAATACATCACCAATATTCATATTGTTTATAAATTTTATTTGATCATAATATATTGATTTATATAGACCTGATCCTTTTTCTTTTAGAATGTATTCTTCTGTTCCAGAAAATGCTTCTGATAATGCACTATGTGTTTCTAATGCTGCTCTTACTGAAGCACCACCATTATTTATACCTACATCTCTATTTTTGTCAACTTTTTCATAGATTTCTTTTAGTGGAATCCACTCTTTTTCAGTTCTTCTATGAATAGCAATAACTGAGTTATAAACAATCTCTCTTAAAGTACTCATAATTATTTCTCCTTAACATATTTAGCAAGCGGAATATCAGCAGGTGCTAAATCATAATTTAATAAATTATCTTTTTCTACCCATTTATATTCTGAATGATCATGAAGATTAAAATCACCAGAAATATATTCACAACTGTATAATCTCAAATCAACAGTTTTTTTAGGGTATTCACATATATTATTCACTAAGTATTTATTAGCCTTTATTTCTAATTCAAATTCTTCTTTTATTTCTCTTTCAATTGCATGTTTTTCATCTTCATTAGGTTCTACCTTTCCTCCAGGAAATTCCCATTTACCCAAAACATTAGGATCACCAGTTGAACGTTTCGCAATGAGAACTTTATTATCTTTTTCAATCAAACATGCTACTACTTTAATCATCATAAGTAATCACCTATATATAAATTATAACATAGAATAAACCATTTTTTACCTAAACAAATCAAAAAAGTCCGTATTAAAACGAACTTATGGTTGTATTATAAATAGTGTTGGTGAATATATTTCACTAATACTTTTTT
>ERZ859923.1160-NODE-1160-length-11783-cov-2.721947_pt1 | contig 11783 bp, 11 predicted proteins | sample MGYA00510116_ERZ859923 | MGnify/ENA primary metagenome ERZ859923 (study PRJEB30046, sample SAMN00715168) | human gut metagenome | study: EMG produced TPA metagenomics assembly of the A metagenome-wide association study of gut microbiota in type 2... | reverse complement strand
CACACTAAGTTTATAGCACATGTTTTGACCCCAACATCATGGTATGAGAATATATAAAAAAGGAAATGGGGATAGAAATGGAATGGAAATATGACATTTCCGCATGTACGCTATGTCCGCGTGAGTGCGGTGTTGACAGGCTTAACGGTGTGCGCGGCAGATGTGGCTGTGACAGTGATATATATGTGGCGCGTGCGGCACTCCATAACTGGGAGGAGCCCTGCATATCGGGCGTGCGTGGCTCGGGGACTGTGTTCTTTTCGGGATGTCCGCTTGGCTGTGTATTCTGCCAGAACAACAATATTGCCAACGCGAAGGTCGGAAAGAAGATTTCGGTGGAGCGTCTTGCGGAGATATTCCTTGAGCAGCAGGACAGAGGGGCACTTAATATTAACCTTGTGACACCGACACATTACATACCGCAGATTATAAAGGCGCTTGAGCTGTCAAAGAACCAGGGAATGAAACTGCCTGTGGTATACAACAGCGGCGGCTATGAGAAGGCTGAGGCACTAAAGCTGCTTGACGGACTTGTGGATGTATACCTTCCCGATATGAAATATATGTCACCGGGGCTTGCCGGAAAATACAGTAAGGCACAGGATTATCCTGAGGCTGCGATGGCTGCACTTGCGGAGATGTTCAGACAGGTTGGAACACCGGTATTTGAGGTAGAAAAGCCGGATGATAATACGGCAACGGACGAGGCCGGTCTTATAATGAAGCGTGGAATGATAGTGCGCCATCTGGTGCTCCCCGGGTGCACCGCGGATTCAAAGGCAGTTGTAAAATACCTCTATGACACCTATGGGGATGACATATATATGAGCATAATGAGCCAGTACACCCCGATGCCGGAGCTTATGCCCGGCGGAAAGCTTAACGCGCTCTACCCTGAGCTTGGAAGATGTGTCACACAGGAGGAGTATGACGAGGTTGTGGACTACGCAATTGACCTTGGTGTTGAGAATGCCTTCATTCAGGAGGGCGATGTCGCGAAGGACAGCTTCATACCGGATTTTGATATGCTGGTGGGGGTGTAGGCAGGAGAGCAGGCGGTAAAAATATAGCTGTGCAGAGGTAATAGTGCGAAATCGTAAAAAGCACGTTTTTCATTACTATTTGAGCCACTGCAAAAGCAGTGACACGGGGATTATTATGAACATGGGATAGCTCTGAATAGTTTGAAGGGTATCGCAATTATCTATGAGAAGTTAACGAAATGGAGAAAAGAGAAGAATATGAAATATAATTGCCCTTATGACAAAAAATGCGGTGGCTGCAACCTGCTTAAGCATGATTACGCAGAACAGCTTAAGATAAAGAAGGCTGCCCTTGCAAAGCTTTTAGCACCGTACGGCAGGCTTACAGAGGTGATTGGCATGGATGAGCCGCTGCATTACCGCAACAAGGTGCATGCCGTTTTCACAACGGACAGAAAGGGGAATGTCATATCCGGTGTGTATGAGGAGGGAACGCACAAGGTTGTTGCGGTCGATAACTGCCTTATCGAAAATGAAAAAGCCGATGAGATAATTGCGACCATCAGAAAGCTTATCCCGTCATTCAAGCTTAAGGTCTACGATGAGGACAGAAGAACAGGTCTGTTCCGCCATGTTCTCATAAGAACAGCACACAGCACCGGACAGATTATGGTTGTGCTTGTCCTCTCAAGCACGATGTTTCCATCCAAAAATAATTTTGTGAAGGCTCTTTTAAAGGAGCACCCGGAAATAACAACAATAGTAATGAATATCAATGACAAGCGCACATCGATGGTGTTGGGTGACAGGGAACAGACACTCTACGGAAAGGGTTATATTGAGGATGTGCTGTGCGGCAATACCTTCCGAATATCGCCAAAGTCCTTCTATCAGATAAATTCCGTCCAGACGGAAATCCTCTATAACAAGGCGATTGAATTTGCCGGGCTTACAGGAAATGAGACGGTCATAGACGCATACTGCGGAATCGGTACAATCGGAATCACCGCGGCTTCATATATGGCCGGGCAGGCTGGAGAAAAAGGCGGAAATGTCATCGGTGTTGAGTTGAACTCCGACGCCGTGAAGGATGCCATCGCCAATGAAAAGCGCAACAATATGGACAACATCCGTTTCTACTGCGATGACGCCGGAAAATTTATGACCCGCATGGCAGCCAACGGACAGCACGCGGATGTTGTATTCATGGACCCTCCACGTTCGGGAAGTGACGAGACTTTTCTAAACTGTGTTGCAAGGCTTGCACCGAAAAAGATAGTCTACATATCTTGCGGCCCGGACACGCTTGCGCGTGACCTTGGAGTGCTTAAAAAGAAGGGGTATAGGGTTGAAAAGATGGTGGGGGTTGATTTGTTTCCGATGACGGAGCATGTGGAAACAGTCTGCCTTCTGTCAAGAAAAGCCCAATAAATCAAAGGATTTCGCCATTTTGGGAATAAAATAGATGTGTGTTTCTGTTTCCGCAGAGTGATGATATATCAGGAGGTTTACCCCAGGGGATAGGCTTTGGAGGACGGGAAATATACATTTTGGCGAAAGGATACTTTTTGACAGAAGAAAAATATAAAAGATAAATTTTATAGGGGAACTCAGTGATGATTACAATAAAGAATTATATTTCAATGATATATGATGATTTCAGAGAGTATATAGACCAAAACGTTAATTTATGTATGCTGAAAACATTAAATTATCAAGCTGGACAAAAGCCGGATTATTCAGACATACATATTCAACAATTATATTTGTTACGGTATGTTTTTTCATATGCCTTTGAATATAAAAGTATGTTTGATACATTATTTGCACGAGAAAAATTTAAAGATAGCATAGAGGTGGCATCCATCGGATGTGGAAATATGATAGATTATTGGGGATTGGTTGAAGCACTTGGTGAGATTGGAAGTGGAGAATGTTATATTAAATATAGGGGCATTGATACTATTGATTGGAATTATAAAAATAGAAGCAAGAGAAAAAGATGAAGTCAAGTTTACAAAAGTCAATGCTGCAACTATTTTTCAAAAAACAAGTACGCTAATATCCAATATATATATTTTCCCTAAATCTATTAGTGAATTTTCAAATGAAGAGTTTCAAGATATTTGTGAGAGTTTTAGAAAAAAAGAAATTCAAAGAGATAGAATTCATATATTAATATCTCTTCGTTCTGATCAGGGAAGTATGGATAGAGATATGGAAAGAAGTGAAAAAATCATATCAGCCATAAAACAGAATGGATTTATTACAGAAGATAATGCAACGACATTTATTCACTATAAAGATGAAGATAGAGGAATCAAAAAGATTGATTACAAGTTCGAATATCCGAATGAGGCTATTGAATTATTAACTTCTTTAAATACAGAATGTAATACATATGTTAGTAATAGAGAAAATTGTACAAGTGATTGCAAAAATTTAAATAGATGGCCGGTGTTGAAAGCGAAAAATATTCGTTATCAAGTATTGACTTTCGATAGGAAGGATTCATTATGATATTAAGTGTGAGTAGAAGAACAGATGTGCCAAATTACTATTCAGATTGGTTTGTTAACAGAATTAAAGAGGGATTCTTATATGTGCGAAATCCTATGAATGCACATCAAATAAGTAGAATAGATTTATCGCCAGATGTAGTGGACTGCATTGTATTTTGGACCAAAAACCCTGCGAATATGATGGAAAAGCTGGAATGTTTGAAAGATTATGTATACTATTTTCAGTTTACTCTTACGGGATATGGTAAGGATATTGAACCGAACCTTCCAAATAAGAGAGAGGAACTTATTTCAACGTTTAAGGCATTGTCTAAAAAAATAGGAAAAGAAAAAGTAATATGGAGATATGATCCTATTTTGATAAGCAAGCGATATACAATGGATTACCATTTAAAAGCGTTTGAGGAAATAGCGAGTAGTCTTGCGGATTACACGGAAAAGGTAGTTATCAGTTTTGTTGATTTATATGCAAAAACACAACGAAACACTAAGAAACTTGGCATTAGGCAAATGACAAATGATGAGATGATTAGTTTGGCGGCGCAAATGGTACAAATTGCTTCAAAATATAATTTAGTAATTGAATCTTGTGCAGAGCAAATCAATCTTCACAATGTTGGTGTTCAGCATGGAAGCTGTATAGATAAAAAACTAATTGAGAAGATATTAGGGTGTAAGTTGATTGGTGAAAAGGACAAAAATCAGAGAGAAGAGTGTGGATGTTTTGAAAGTGTGGAAGTAGGAGCGTATAATACTTGTCTCAATGGTTGCAAATATTGCTATGCAAATTTTAATGATGAGAAAGTAAAAGAGAATGTAAGATTGTACAATCAAGCGTCCCCATTATTATGTGGAAATATCACTTCGGATGATAAAATTACTGATAGAAAAGTAAAGTCATTAAAAGACGCTCAACTTAGTTTTTTTGAATAATTAACATTTGGACGAGAGGGAGGGAATGGTTTCATGGGGTAAATTTTTTACCCCAGCCTAAAGTGAATTATCTACTTTCGCTATGCAGTATAAAATCAAAGTTCAGGGGAATATTGAAACCGTTTGTCTGCTTTCAAAGAAACCTTGATTTTCTGCGGTTTGTGGGATAATAAAGAAAGATAATGGACGTGTGTTTTCTGGTCTTTTGAATGAAACATTTGAATATTGAAACAGTGGGGTGGTTTGAACCTTGCTGAATAATAGGCTTTTGCTAAAAGGTATCACTTTTGCGAAAATGTATGATACTTCTCGGCAGGAGCCTTTTTATATAAAGATAACTTGACTTCCAAATCTTACTGATGTAATATTTACACAAGTGCAGAAGGATTGCAGACGAAATTTTTTTACCACAAAATCTTACGAATGTAATATTTTGAAGATATAGCGTACATTGAAAATAGAATATGACCATATCAGCAAAGCAAAATGAATGGAGGTCAATATGAAGAAAGGAAAAAGCAGAAACAAGCGAAAGAAAACAAGAAGCAGGCTCCTATGGATTGCGATTGCTGTTATAGGAATAGCTGCGGTAATTTCTGCGGTATGCGTGGCAGGAATGTTGGCAACAAAGGAAAATGCCTGGAGGACACCGGAAGAACTTCTGGTGGAGTACATGTATCATATCCACAAAAAGGAATATGAAGAAATGTATGCGATGTTGCACGTTGAGGCATCGGGAAGTATCAGTCAGGAGGATTTCATAAAACGCAACTCAGCTATTTATGAAGGCATAGAAGTCCAGAATATGGCTGTCCGGATTATTGCATATGACGAGGAGCAAATGACGGTAACCTACCAGACTTCTTTCGATACAGTTGCAGGAACTATCAGCTTTGAGAATGAAGCACTTTTCCTAAAAGACGAAGAAGGATATAAGTTGGTTTGGGATGATTCCATGATTTTTCGGAATCTAACTTCTACAGATAAAGTAAGAGTTTCCACTACACAGGCAGAACGAGGAGAAATTCTGGATAGGAACGGACGTGTCCTTGCAGGAAAAGGTACAGCATCTTCGGTTGGAATTGTTCCGGGAAAGTTGGAAAACAGAGAGGAAGCAATTGCACAGATTGCAGAACTATTGGAAATCACACCGGAAGCGATAGAAAAGAAACTGTCTGCAAAGTGGGTAAAGGATGATTCTTTTGTTCCTATTAAAACGATTCCAAGAGTGGAAGAAATTGAGTTAATGTCTATCAGTCCAGATGAAGAAGTCCTAAAGGAGAATGAAAGGCATGAAAAGTTGCTGGAGATTCCCGGAGTGATGATATCTGATGTTGAAGTGCGTGAATACCCATTAGGGGAAGCAGCTGCACATTTGGTCGGATATGTTCAAAGTGTTACTGCGGAAGATTTAGAGGAACATGCAGGAGAAGGCTATACAGCCAATAGTGTAATCGGCAGAAGTGGAATGGAGGGATTGTTCGAAAGTGAACTCAAAGGCCAGAACGGTTGCAGGATTTATATTGTAAACTCGGAAGGCAAAGAGAAGGAGGAACTTGCTTGCATCCTGGTACAGCATGGACAGGACATCCAGCTTACGATAGATACTGATTTACAGGTTTCCTTGTATGAGCAGTTTAAGGAAGATAAAAGCTGCTCGGTAGCCATGAATCCTTATACCGGAGAGGTATTGGCTTTGGTCAGCACACCAGCCTATGACAATAACGATTTTATTATGGGATTATCGAGTGAGCAGTGGACTGCACTTAACGAGGATGAGAATAAGCCAATGTATAATCGCTTCCGGCAAGTATGGTGTCCGGGGTCTACATTTAAGCCAATTACCGCTGCGGTCGGCTTGGAATCAGGAGCAATCGATCCAATGGAAGATTACGGGAACGTAGGCTTAAGCTGGCAAAAGGATGCATCGTGGGGGGCCTATTATGTAACAACACTCCATGCATATGAACCAGTCATTTTAGAGAATGCCCTGATATATTCCGACAATATTTATTTCGCAAAGGCAGCATTAAAGATTGGATCAGAAGAGATGGAGAGTTCTTTGACTGGACTTGGTTTTAATGAGGAATTGCCATTTGAGATTAAGATGGCAGAGTCGCAGTATTCTAATTCAGAGGGAATTGAAACAGAAATACAGTTAGCTGATAGCGGTTACGGTCAAGGGCAGGTTTTAGTGAATCCGTTACATATGGCTTGTATCTATTCTGCTTTCTGTAACGAGGGAAATGTCATAAAGCCTTATTTGGTATATCAGAATGAAGCAACAGCTGAGTATTGGATTCCGGGTGCCTTTTCTAATGAGACAGCAAGCCGTGTATTGGAAGGAACAAAGAAGGTTGTGAATGATTCTAATGGAACTGGATATGCAGCCCATCGGGATGACATTCTTTTAGCAGGAAAAACAGGTACGGCAGAAATCAAGGCATCGAAGGATGATATTTCGGGTACGGAATTAGGATGGTTTGCAATTTTTACAGCAGAAGATACGGTAGAACGTCCTATATTGATTATCAGCATGGTAGAAGATGTGAAAGGTAGAGGAGGAAGTGGATATGTTGTTAAGAAAGACGGCCTGGTCCTGGAAGAGTGGTTTAGCAGTAATTAGTTTTGTACTGATGCTTAGTGTTTCAGGGTGTAGCGATGCACCCCCGGAAGAAGATACAGTTTCGGAAACAGTAATTGATATTCAAGCTATTCCAGAAGATTCTAAGGAGAACGCAGAAGAAATTATAAACATCTGTATAGATCTTTATAAGAAGGCAGCAGAAGAAAACAAGATAGCTGATTTGGAAACGATTCGTAGTATTGTAAATTGCCTTGGAGAAAATGGATATCCGGCTGTTGACAGCAGAAATCAAATTAACATGACGGACCCAGAGAAGGTAGTGGAATTCTGCGAAAAGGTGGATGCACAGGAAGAAGCAGAAATAACAATTCTTGAAGTCAGTTATTTAGGCGGATTTGTAAAATACGATTTACACACAAAAGACGGAAATGTAGATGTGGTCAGAAGCTATTACAAGTACGAAAATGGAGATATACAAAGAGAGGTTACTGGAAGCTATCAGGCGGAGTATTGGAATTATACAGAAGAAGGTTACCTGATGTTTTCCGGTGTCTGGTTTTCAGAAGAATTGTATGTTCTTACATTGAGTGGGGCAGAGGAGCATACCGCATTGCGGGTACAGCCATTGGATGAAACATATCGGGAGTTGAGTCGGAAATATCTCCGCCCGATTGGCTTTGAACAGAATAACATGTTTATTGTGGATTGGAGCGAGGATGATTTCGGGGCTTTGAATTTCTATGATATGTATGACATTCTCTATCCAAAAGTAAATGGTCAGTATGTTCCCTATATTGCAGATGACAACCTGGAAGTAAGTGCAGTTTATCGGATTCCAAAAGAGGAATTTGAAAGCGTTATTATGAAATATTTCAATATTGATAGTGAAACGCTGCAATCCAAAACCGTCTATTATTCGGAGGATTCAACTTATGAATATAAGCCGAGAGGCTTCGAAGAAGTAGAGTACCCGGAATATCCATATTCAGAGGTAGTCGACTTTACAGAAAACAGCGATGGGACAATTACACTTACAGCTAATGTAGTATTCCCTTATGCAGGTGATTCCAAGGTATATGCTCATGAGGTTGTGGTCCGCCCGTTAGAGGACGGAGGGGTACAATATGTATCCAATCAAATTATACCTTCCGAGGATAATTATGAGGAAACATGGCATACACCACGGTTGACGTTGGAAGAATGGGAAGAATTGTACGGAGGCGAATAATGGAAGATGTAAAATGGCTGCTTAGAAGATGTGGACTTCCGATTTTGTTGCTGTTGATTTTCGTGATAGCCGGAGTGTTCTGTTGGGGAAAATTGCATGCAGAAAAGCAAAAGGTGGCAGAAGAAGTATGGGAGCCACCTATAGAAATCGAAAATAGCGAAGCAGAAACAGAAGAAGCCGAGAATGCGGAGATTTCCACAGAGTCAGCATATTGGTTTATTCCGCAAACCAGTGATGATCTCCTTTCAGAAAAGGAGAAGGAGCAGCTGCAGAGTACGGTTTTGTCAGCAGCAGAATCGGTCAGAGAAATCTATAAGGATATTGTAATTGCAGATGCACCAAGCTACTCTTCCGGTATTAATGAATTTACCCACGAGCAGAGGAAAGCCGTGGTGGAACAATTGGACAGAAGCGGTTTGGTAAGTGTTGAAGAAGATACTGCCATGCAAAACCATGAAGTAATCGAAACATTTTATGCAGATTACTTGGATGGACGGGACTCGATGGTTACGGTATTTGAAGTATATAGAGATGGACTGATTGGAGCAGTTACCTTCATTTATCGGAAAGGTGAGCTGCAGACCTATTACATAGGAATTCGGTGGAAGGAAGGCGGTATACCAGAGATTCAGGGAACTTCGGTAAGTAATGTGGCTGAGATTAAACTGACCGAAAAAGGATATTTTATCTACGCATATGAATATGTGATTGCACATGCAAGTTTGAGACAGTATTGGAGAATAGAACCGCTTCCGGAAGACTGTCGGGAATTGACGGAGAAATACATATCAGGACTAAGCTATGTGAATTACAATGTGCTTGTCACAAATTGGGACAGCAGCAATGTAGAGGACATTCTGATGCCTTGTATGTATGAAGATATTTATCGGATTTCTACGGGCGAAAATCTGAAAACTGAAGATTGGAAGATTCCGGCAGAGGAATATGAAAGGATAATGACTACTTATTTTCCGGTATCGGTAGAACAGTTGAGAGAGCATTGCGGGTATGCTGAGGGCAGCAACAGCTATGAATATGAGATGATTTATGCCAGCCCATACCCACCTTTTGGAGAGGTGGTTGACTATACAAAAAATGCGGATGGAACGATTACACTTATCGTAGATGGAGTATGGCCGGATTATAATTCTGATCTCGCTTTTCGGAATACGGTTGTGGTTCTGCCATTTGAAGACGGAACTTTCAGATACCTTTCCAATTCTATAGAACAAATTGAGTTGGAACTGCCGCCAATAGCAAAAGCACATTAAATGTGCTTTGAAAGAAAGGATGATATTATGGCATTAAAGAAAAAAAGCATTCTGCTGATTATGGCATTTCTGATTGGATGCGACCTGTGTGCCTGTGGAAAAGAAGATAGCGTTGTGGGTGAATCTCTTGTGGAAGATACGGAAGAAGTATCTTCCACGGAGGAAACAAAAAGTGCCGAGGAAGAGGCTGCAGAACAATGGGAAAAGGGCTACGACCTTCCAGTAGATGAACAGGAAAGGGAAGAAGCTGAGACTGACTGTAAAAAGCTGATGGAACATTATCTTGATATTTATGAAACTGCAGATAAAGGGATAGCATCCAATGTTGTTTTGGATGATCAAACGGTTCTTGAAATGCAGAAGAAGGTAAAGGACGCAGGATATCCAATTGCTACGATGGTAACGTATTCTAACATGGGGAATTATGAAAGTGTCGATAGTTTTCTTAAAGAATGTATGGAAGGGCAAAGCGGTTCTGTAGTAATTTATGAAATCCACAACGATGGTGGACTGGGCAGAATGAAATTCATTTTTGATGGAACGGATATGTATGTTGTAAGTACAAGAGGAATCTGGAATGCTGACAACGAGCCGGGAATTTCGTACATTTCATATACGAGACTCAAGGAATGGAAATACACGGAAAAAGGATGGTTCTGCTATGAGTTGTGTGTGCCGGAGCCACCGGAAGTCAGTGAAATTGTGGATGGAAGCTGCCTGATTAGAATAAAACCTATGACAGAGGAACAGAGTGAAATGTCTGAACGTTGTGTTCGAGGTCTTGGATATCAGGGAAATAACCTTTTGTGTTCAAACTGGAATATAGAAAATCTGAATGAGTTGGATTATAACGGGATGTTTGAATATCTGTATGGAATGAAATATGGAGAAAAGTTCAATTCTGAAGATTATCCAAATGGCATTCCTAAAGAAGAGTTCGAAAGTCTGATTATGGAGTATCTTCCCATAACAGCGGAGCAGATACGAGAGTACGCAGTATTTGATGAGGAAAACCAGACCTATTATTGGGTGCGACTTGGATGCTTTAATTATGCGCCTACCTTCTTTGGAACTTCTCTGCCGGAGGTTGTCGACATCAAAGAAAATCAAGATGGAACAGTCACATTAACAGTTGAGGCGGTTTGTGACATGGTCATTTGCGATGATGCAGTCATAACCCATGAACTTACGGTAAGGTTTGCAGAGGATGGCAGTTTTCAGTATTTGGGGAATGAAATCCTAAATGACGGAATTATGCGGATACCCGATTACCAATACCGGATTAAAGAATGATTTGATAATAATGGTGTTCTATGGTAATCTTACAGGTGTAAGAAAAAAAGAGGACACATGAAGAAATTAAAATTAGTTGGAATGCTGGCAGCAGTTGTTATGCTATATGTTTATAGTAGTTATCTTAAATGAGAATGAGGAAATAATAGAATATCTTGTATATGACAGACTTTCGGAGAATGAAAAATGCGAATTATATGTTTTATACAGAAGTAAGAAAAACACAGATGGTTCATGGTATATCTCAGAGGCGGAGATCCTTGATATATTTGCATATAGTATGTCTACAAAAGATGTGGTCAGTAGTGGTAAAACATCATGGTCAGCGACTGGAAGTGAAGAGCATGAAATAAATTAAGATAAGCTTTTGATTTTAATTCGATTATCTACATGTGGAGTGAGGTGTTTTTATGAGAAAGTTTGTTAGAACGTATTCTCCATTTTTAGTATATTTTGTATGTGTGGCTTTGGCTTATTTTCTTTGTTTTTATTTATTTCCCAAATATAATGCGGCCTTAGCCTATTTGGGTTTTTTAATTATATATACATATATTGATATTGGGGTTTTTATTTTAGGTTTTTTTATGGGAAAAATCATTGTCAAACGCAGCATTGACATTAGCTTTTTGCTGTGCCTAATATATGCATTAATTTCTTTCGGGTTGATGCTCTTGATAGGTTCTCTGAAATACGTTTTTTATGATTATATGTATAGTAACTTTACGTTTACATTTTCAATCCTCATTGAATCATTAGGTGATAGAGATAGTTTGTTTGTTTCAATTGGGACATTTATATCTTTTTTTATTGGAGAAATTGTGGAATACATCAATAATAAATCTAATTCTTGACATATAGAACTGGATAGTTGAAACGCTTTTATGCATAAAGTGAAAATAAAAAAAACGGGCAAAGGATTATACGACTATGACCTTTACCCGATATTTTTATTTCCAGATATTCATG
>ERZ859923.1155-NODE-1155-length-11806-cov-2.840609_pt1 | contig 11806 bp, 8 predicted proteins | sample MGYA00510116_ERZ859923 | MGnify/ENA primary metagenome ERZ859923 (study PRJEB30046, sample SAMN00715168) | human gut metagenome | study: EMG produced TPA metagenomics assembly of the A metagenome-wide association study of gut microbiota in type 2... | reverse complement strand
TGACGACGAAGATGGCGCGCACTGCCCATTTTCGCTCACATGAGGTTTTTAGAGGCGACCTTATGTAACTCTGCCGAAATATCTCTCTATCTGCTTGCGTGATATCTGCGTCATGACCGGTCTGCCGTGCGGGCAGTAACGGATATCCGGGTTGTTGAATACCTCCTGAGCAAGCACCTGAAGCTCCAGGATATCGTTATCCTCGTTGCCGCGTATTGAAGCCTTGCAGGCGACGGTGTGCAGCATATCGTCGAAAAGCTCGCCCTCTGCATTGGTGTTGCCCTGAGAAACTATCTTCGCGATACACTCGACTATCTCGGCAGGAGGTACCTTGTCCAGCATCTGCGGAAGCCCGGTCACACGCGCTTTTCCGTCGGTGAATTCCATAATGATTCCCACCTGCGCGAGCTTGTCGGCGTACTCCGACATTCCATTGAACTCCTCCGGCGTGAGGTAGACCTCCTCCGGCTGCATGAGAAGCTGCGCGGAGCTGTCGAACCCCTTTTTCAGCCGCTCGAAATTAACACGCTCGTGCGCCGCATGCTTGTCAATAAGTATCATTCCCTCGGTGGACTCGCACACGATGTAGGTCTTGAAAAGCTCGCCGACTACGCGTATCTGCTCCTTCGGCCGCTCCTGCGGAATTACCGGATCAGGCTCCTGCGGAACAGGTTCCGGCTTCTTTCAGAGAGGAACGCGAAGCCCGGCAGGTCGGCAAGCGGAGTTTCCCTCGGCTCCGGCTTCTTTGCCGGGACAAGCTCCGGCATGTAGGTCTGTTCCGCCGCCGGAAGCGGGTGCGTGAACTGCGCGGGCTGCGGAGTTTCCTGGCGGAGCGTGAATTTCGGAGGCTCCCGCTTCTCCTGCGGGTAGATCACTGCGTCCCGTCCAGAGGGTATCGGCATGGTTTTAGGAGGTTCCTCTATGACCTGTGCGGAAGCTGTCCGCAGCGGCTCCGAGGACCTTGCGCGCTCCGGCTGCGGAATATTTTCGGCGCGGGCGGGGGCTGTGTTAAGTTTTATCTCGCGGCTCTCGTCGTAGCCCATCAGCGCGTTCTTCACCGCGAAGTACACCGCGTCGAAAACTATCTTCTCGTTAGTGAACCGCACCTCGGTCTTGGTCGGGTGGATATTCGCGTCCACCTGCGACGGGTCGGTATTAACGCAAAGCACGCAGGACGGAAACTTCCCCACCATGATCGTGTTGCGGAACGCTTCCTCAAGCGCAGCGCAGCACAGCGGACTTTTCACGCTGCGCCCGTTCACGAAGAAATTCTGCATCGAACGGTTCGCCCGGGTGAACAGCGGAGAGGACACGTACCCCGTCACCGCCGTGTTCTGGTAGACGTTCTCCACCGGGATAAGCCCCGCCGCGAACTGCTTCCCGAACACCGCGTATACCGCGCTGTAATACTCGCCGTCGCCGCTGGAGAGCATAGTCTGCCTGCCGTCCCTGATGAACCTGAACGATATCCCAGGGTGGCTGAGCGCCAGCTTCTCAATGACTGATGCGCAGTAGTTTCCCTCTGTCACGTCCTTTTTCAGAAACTTCAGGCGCGCCGGAGTATTGTAGAACAGGTCGCGGATTATTATTGTAGTGCCGTCCGCGCAGCCAGCCCGGTCGTACTCCACCGGCCCCCCTGCCTCTATCCGGTAAATGCTGCCTAACTGATCCTCGCGCTGCTTTGTCAGCAGCTCCACGCGGCTGACCGCGCATACGGAGGCGAGAGCCTCACCGCGGAAGCCCAGCGTATTTATGCTGTCGAGGTCGTCCTGCGTGTAGACCTTACTTGTGGCATGCCGCATGAACGCGGTCGGTATATCCTCGTGGGAGATCCCGCAGCCGTCGTCCGTCACGCGAAGGTAGGATATTCCGCCGCGCTTGATCTCCACGGTTATCGAGGCAGCCCCCGCGTCGATGGAATTTTCCGCAAGCTCCTTTATCACCGAGGAGGGGCGCTCTATGACCTCTCCGGCGGCGATAAGCTCGTATACGCTCTTGTCGAGCAGGTTGATTTTTGGCATTAGTGCTCCGTTCTAAGCCCGTTCCGGGCAATACAAAATCGCTGGATCAAATACAGATCACAGACGCGCTTCACGAATTATTACAGCGATTACAGCGTGTCCTTTATGTCCTTGAGGAACATCAGCGCATCCATCGGGGACATGGTGTTGATATCTGCGGCGCGCAGCTTCGCGATGGCGTTCTGCTCGTTTATCGCGGTGAAGCTGAACTGATGATCCGCAGTCTTTTCGATGGTCTCGGAAAGCTTTGTCCTTCCGAGTTTTTCAAGCTCCACAAGCTCTTCCTTGGCGCGGTTTATCACCTTCTGCGGAAGTCCAGCCAGCTTTGCGACCTCGATTCCGTAGCTGTCGTCCGTGCCGCCCTCGCATATCTTGTGAAGGAATCTCAGCTCGTCGCCGCGCTTGACCGCCGCAACGCTGAAATTCCGTATTCCGTCGTATTCCTTCTCCATCGAGATAAGCTCGTGATAGTGCGTCGCGAACAGCGTTTTGCAGCCGATAGCCTTTCCGCTGATGTACTCCGCGACCGCCTTCGCGATGGAAATTCCGTCGAATGTCGATGTTCCCCTGCCTATCTCGTCAAGAATGACAAGGCTCTTTTTGGTGGCGTTCTTGAGTATCTCCGCGACTTCGTTCATCTCTACCATGAACGTCGACTGACCGGAGGTCAGGTCGTCGGACGCGCCCACGCGGGTGAATATCTTATCCACTACGCCTATCTTCGCGTACTCCGCCGGAACGAAGCAGCCTATCTGCGCCATCAGCACGATTATCGCGGTCTGCCGCATGAACGTGGATTTACCCGACATGTTCGGTCCGGTGATTATCATGAGCCGGTTGGAGTTCGTGTCGAGGTAGGTGTCGTTCGGAGTGAACGGGTGGTCGGTGAGCATTTTCTCAATGACCGGGTGGCGTCCGCCGCGTATCTCTATAACGCTGTCGAGGGTCATTTCCGGCTTCACATAGCCGTTCTCGATGGATGCCTGCGCATAGCTGCACAGTACGTCCACCGCAGCGACCGCCGCAGCAGCCGCCTGAACCGCTTCAAGCCGCGTTCCGATAAAGTCGCGCACCTCGCCGAATATCGCCTGCTCCAGCGCGAGTATCTTGTCGTTAGCGCCGAGTATATCGGACTCGACCTTCTTCAGCTCCTCGGTGATGTAGCGCTCGCCGGTGGTGAGGGTCTGCTTCCTTATGTAATGCGCCGGGACCTGGTCGAGCTGCCCCTTGGAAACCTCGATGTAGTAGCCGAATACGCGGTTGTAACCGACTTTCAGCGTGCGTATCCCGGTGGCGGCGCGTTCACGCTCCTCGATTTCGGTCAGGATATCCTTGCCGCCGCCGGTTATCTTGCGCAGGCGGTCTATCTCATCGTTGAAGCCGTCCTTGATAACGCCGCCGTCCTTGAGGGTCAGGGGCGGGTCGTCGACTATCGCGTTTTCTACCAGCGAGGAAACGTCGTTCAGCTCGTCTATCTCGCTGTTGAGCTTCCGGAAAAGCGCGCTGTCCACTCTGGAAATGCACTGCTTCAATCCCGGGAGCCGCGCGCAGGTCTGACCCAGCGCGTAGATATCCTTCGGGGACGCGGATTTGTACATTATGCGGGTCATGAGCCGCTCGAGGTCGTAGATGCCGTTCAGCGCGTCGCATATGTCGTAAAGCAGCGCGGAATCCTTCGTCAGAGCCTCCACCGCGTCGTGGCGCTTGAGTATCTCTGCGGGATTTATCAGCGGCTGCTCCAGCCATGTTTTAAGTTTGCGCCTGCCCATGGAGGTCACGGTCTTATCCAGCACCCACAGCAGCGAACCTCGCTTTTCCTTGGTGCGCATGGTCTCGGTCAGCTCGAGGTTTCGGCGGGTCGTGAGGTTCAGACCCATGAACTCGCCGTCGGCATGAACGGTCAGCGATACGAAGCGCTTTACGGTCGCCTTCTGGGTCTCGCCGAAGTAGCGGAACATCGCGCACAGCGCCTGACGTACCAGCGGCATTTCGGATATTCCAAGCTCCGCGCCGTTTTCGAACTGGTCGGTGATGACCGACATATCCGAGCCGTCGAAGCTGCTTTCATCGAGCATTTCGCACAGACAGCGCTTGAGCCTGTCGCGCACGAAAGCGTGAACCTCTTTAAGGTCAAGGAACGCCTGGTTTATAAGTATCTCCACCGGGCTGAATCTTGACAGCTCGGAGATGATATCCTGCTCGATGTCCTTGCCGTTCTTGCTGAAAACATGCACCTCGCCTGTGGAGATATCCGCGAACACCAGAGCTGCGGACTTCCGCTCCTCATCGGGGCAGATGCAGGCGATGTAGTTGTTGGAATCCTCGCTGAGCATGCTGGATTCAATGACCGTTCCGGCGGTGACGAGCCGGATAACGTCGCGCTCCACCAGACCCTTTGAAGCCGCCGGGTCGGTGAGCTGCTCGCATATAGCCACCTTGAAGCCCTTGTCTATGAGCTTCTTTATGTATATCTCGCAGCTATGATAGGGAACGCCGCACATCGGCGAACCCGCACGGGAGGTCAGAGCAAGCTCAAGCTCCCGGGACACGTTCTCTGCGTCCTCGAAGAACATCTCGTAGAAATCCCCCAGCCTGAAGAACAGTATATAATCGCTGTACTTCTGCTTGATGTCAAGATACTGTTTCAGCATCGGGGACAGCTTATCCGATTCCTGCGCCATTTTCCGCACCTCCCTGTGAATTTGCCTTGTGATTTAGCCGCAGCCGCCGCAGGTCGCGCAGCTTCCGGTGCAGCCGCTTGACTGTGTGGTCGGGCAGGTCAACGGGTCAGCGCCCTGGAGGGTCAGCGTGAGGACTGTGTTCACCTGGTTCATAAGGTCGTCCATTCCCTGCTTGGTAACGGTGAAAAGCGCCATATTCTCGTTGGTCATGACCTTCTCGTATGCTTCCTGCATGTCTGCGTTCAGCTTCTGGAGCTTCTCCTTGTCCTGCTCCTCCTCCGGCTTGTTATACTCCATAGCGGCGTTCTGACGGATAAGGTTGAACTCGCCGATGAGGTTCTGAAGCTCTGTATCCTCGTCGTTCGCCTTCTTTGCCTTTGCGTACTCGATATAGCGCTCGTCCTCCTGGATAGCCTTGCCGAGCTCTCTTACTGCCTGTATTGCGTCCATAGTTGTTCTCCTTTACACTAGTTCTCCGATGAGCGCCCAGTTGAGCGCGTCGGTTATCTTCACATCGACGAAGCTGCCGATAAGCGACTTATCCCCGTCGAAGTCAACGATTATATTCTGTATGCTCTTTCCGGTGAGACAGCCGTCCCGGGTCCTGCCCGGACCCTCGCACAGCACTCTCATTGTCCTGCCGATGTAGTCATGATAGGAAGAGCAGCCTATCTCGCCCTGCACCTCCAGCAGCTCGCGGAACCACCTGCCCTTCTCCTCCTGGGAAATCGGGTCGGGCATTTCCGCCGCCTTTGTTCCCTTGCGCGGGCTGTAGATGAACGTGAACAGCGAATCGTACTTCACCTCGCGGATAAGGCTGAGCGTCTCCTGGAAGTCCTCGTAGGTCTCGCCGGGGAAGCCGACGATGATGTCGGAGGTCAGCGCTACGTCCGGGATATGCTCCTTCGCGTAGTTTATCAGCTCCATGTAGTGCTCCCGGGTGTAGCTGCGGTTCATCAGCTTCAGTATACGGCTGCTGCCGCTCTGCACCGGAAGGTGGAAGTGCCTCGTTACCTTTTCGCACTCGGCGATGGTGTCGATAAGCTCGTGAGTAGCGTCCTTCGGGTGGCTGGACATGTAGCTTATCTTGAACTCCCCGGGTATCGCGTTTATGCGCCGCAGAAGCTCCGGGAAATCAACGTCGGTGCCCCTGCCGTAACTGTTGACGTTCTGTCCCAGCAGCAGCAGCTCCTTGTAGCCGTCTGCAACGAGCTGCTCCGCCTCGCGGACTATCTCCTCCGGGTCGCGGGAGCGCTCCCTGCCGCGTACGTACGGCACTATGCAGTAGGTGCAGAAGTTGTTGCAGCCGTACATTATCGGAATGCTCGCCTTGAGTTTGCTCTCCCGGCGAAGCGGTATCCCCTCGGCGATAACGCCGTCCATCTGCGGTATTGATATCTGCCGCTTGTGGGTGGTCAGCGCCTCGTAAATCAGCTGCGGAAGCGTATGCAGAACGTGAGTTCCGAACACCATGTCCACATAGGGGAAGCTCTTTTTTATACGTTCCGTGATGTGCTCCTGCTGAACCATGCAGCCGCACACTCCGATGAGCATGTCCGGCTTGAGCTTTTTGTTGTGCTTGAGCGCGCCGAGATTTCCGAACACCCTGTCCTCGGCGTTTTCACGAACCGCGCAGGTATTGAAAAGCACGAGGTCGGCTCCGTCGGCGGAATCCGAGAAGCCGTATCCCATCATCGCGAGCATGCCCTTTATCTTCTCGCCGTCGCTGACGTTCTGCTGGCAGCCGAAGCTGTGGACGTGGGCTATCGGAGGCAGCTCCCGGGCGGAATTGAGTTCACGCACCTTTTCAGCATATTCCTTCTGTGCCGCTGTTTCCGCGGCAGTTACTTTTGTCGTCATGTTTCAGTTCCTTTATATTTTCTGCGTTAAGATAATAATTTCAGCTTGTTGAAAAAGTGTTCTTTGCCCGCGTAGTGGGCATTTGAAATCCATTTTTTGACCCAGCTTTTCCGTCTGCCATGAATTTCGTGCCGCCGATAGTTGCGCGGGCGTTCTTTGCCTCCGGTTCGGAAACCTTGGAAGTTCCTGCGGCGAGGAGCTTACACCGCTCTGATTACCGGAGCACCCGGTCAGCAGACATACCGCGCTGAGAACCATTGCAAGCTGTTCCTCACTGAAAATAATTCTCTTTTTATTGTGGACTTTTTCGGTAGGTTTTTCCAATATAAAAGCGGCGCGTTTTACACAGGAAACACGCCGCTGAGTTATTTTTTCAACTTTTACTGCACCGCATAGGTGGAGAACTTGTTCAGCACCCTGGTCTTTGCGATGATCTTGATAATAACTACTCCGCACACAAGACCGAACGCGCCCTGAACGAGATTTCCGGGAACGCTTGCGGCAGCGCCTGCAAAGCTCTTTCCGAGCAGAAGCGCAGCGTAGAGGTAGTAACCGCCGACCATGATGACCTCACCGGCGAGAGCGCTCACGATGTACGCGGGAACGCTGATCTTGGGCATCTTCTTGAGCATTGCGCGGCAGATGAGCGCAGCGGCTACAGCGATGAGTCCCTTAATAACGAACGTGCCGGGAACGTAGTGAACATATCCCGTGAACAGGTCGGCAAGCGCAGAGCCGATGCCTCCGGCGGCGAAGCCGTAAACCGGGCCGAGCACCCATGCGGCGATAAGTATAAAGCAGTCGCCGAAATTAACGTAGCCGTTCAGCGGCGACGGGATCTGAATAAGCATTGTAGCTACGCAGATGAGCGCTGCAAACATTGCGGTCACGCATATCTTCAGCAGTTTGTCCTTTGATGTTGACTTTTCCTTGATATCCATAGTTGTTCTCCTTTTCAGGCTTTTCGCCTTTATCTGTTTTACATTATTATACTCCCTGGCTGGTGATAGTTCCAGTACCAGAATGCGCCGGATTGATGATACCAGTTTCCTTTCATCAGCGGGCATTCTGAAAATCTCCTGGGAGTTTCTGCCGCTTATTTCCAGACACGTCCACACATACTGCCATGCCGCCAATCTGATATTGTAATATTGCGTGATTTCAGCAAATTTGATAATGTCAGAATCAACTTCGGAGTATAATACCGGAGATGTCGAAATATTAATGAAATATTGCAAACTTTTGTGTAAATAATATAAGAAAAAATCAGAATACCCCCTTGAAAACGTTTACAAGTTATGATATAATATCAACAGAAGCAGGGGCGGAGAATCCCTGCACACGATATCAACGCGCGATCCGCGCTGAAAAAACCGAAAGGAATTACGACCAATGGAACAAAAGATCTATTCAATCGAAATGGGCGCGGCAAAGTGCGCCGTTGACCTCGGCGACGGCAGCGAGCGCGGCGAGTACGTAGACCAGGACTACATACTCCACAAGATGGGCAGACCCCACCGTGCGATAAGCCTGATGTACTGCTATTATCCCCTGGACAAGACCTGGCCGGTACGTGCGCGCGACGCGTTCGCAGATCAGGAAGTAAGCTTCCAGTGGGACTACCCCTACGACGACTACTTCACCTATAAGGGCGGCATCGGCGGAACCACCGACGGCGAGCCGTTCACCTGCATGAAGGACGTCCGCCGCCACGGTCAGGACGTTATCCTCACCATGACTATCGACCCCAACCTCACCGACGACTACCTTATTAAAATCGCGCAGGAACTCCGCACCTACGGAAGAATGCAGCTCCGTATCAACCACGAGGCTACCGGCAACTGGTTCAGCTTCACCAAGCGCGCTACTTACCAGCAGATTGCGGATTTCTACGTACGCTTCCACAATATCATTAAGAAGGAAGCTCCCAACGTTTCCACTATCCTCTGCATCGGCGGCGTTGAGCACCCCGAAAAGGGCGGCGAGATCGAAATGGAGAAGGAATTCGCAGACGCAGTGCGCGCCACCGATATCTGGTCCGTTGATAAGTACATGAGTCTCCACTGGGGCTGGCCCTACGACGTTGCGGAAGTCGGCGGCACGAGCTTCGGCAGAAGCAAGGTTTCCGATACATACAACCTCACCAAGCTCTCCCAGAAGCGCTACAAGGAACTTTGCGGCGGCGTTCAGAAGCCGATGGTAATGAGCGAGTTCAACGCTGACGGCGACGTTACAGGTCCCTACGACCAGGCAGCGATGATAAAGGAATTCTGCGACATGCTGAAAAACGACACCGAGCAGGGCTGGTTCAACGGATTCACATTCTACCAGTTCCGCGACAGAGGCAGACTCGGCCTTGAGATCGAGGATCCGAACAACAAGAACGTCGGCATTGAGCAGCCCGCGCTCCAGACCTACAAGGAGATCATTCACGACGATTACTTCTACCCCTCAATGAAGCAGGGCGAGGAGCAGCAGCTCCCCGTTACCCTCCGCTGGGGCGGCAGCGAGGACGCGACCGGTATCGCTATCCCGCTCCACTTCGATAAGAGCCCCGTATTCTGCGAGGCTACATTCGACGAGCCGCTGAACCTCATGATGGAAATTAACGGCAAGTGGTTCTACAAGAGCCCCGAGGCCAAGACGATCGACTTCATGCCCGCATTCTTTGAGAAGCCTCTCGACGGCGCGGCTGACCTCACACTGAAGATTTTCGCCCCTCCCGCTTCCGGCGAGAACGATCCTTCCCAGGGTGCCGACTGGCAGACAAACTACTACACCACTATCACCAAGCTGCCGAACATTCGTATCAGATTCGCTCCCATCATCGAGGGCTGATCGGAATAACCCATAGATTCACAGCGATTCGGGATACCGGGTCGGAAATAAAGCAGGGACGGTACTCCGCCCCTGCTTTTGTGCGCCGCAGATTTTAAATTTTTAATCAACAGCTGAATCTGGCAGGTATTCTGACTGCATGATATTACCGCTGTTTTTCGGCGGTGTAATGCACACAATATGCATATTGACCAGAATAACTGACATATCAAAAAAACATAGTAAGCACACATAATTATCACGCTGATTTCACAATCATACTGTATAATCAGCAAAAGCTGTGGTCGACTGCACTCAACTACACACAGTCACGCTTTTTCGGAGGATCTCAATGACAGACTACAGAACCGATTTTGAAGCGCTTGAGAAGCGCCTCGCAGAACGCCCGGCGGATCCGGGAAAACTCGTCACCGACGACCCTACGCCGAACACTCTCAGGCTGTGGGAATTCCTGAAGTCCTGCTACGGGAAGAAGTACATTTCCGGGCAGCAGTACCTCTGGGAGGACGAGAAGGAAGATCTGGTATACTACAACACGACTGGGAAGATCCCCGCGATACGCGGCTACGACTTCATGGGCATAAGCGGACTCGCCCGCGGCTACGACCAGCTCGGCAGAGCCATAGACTGGGCAAGGCGCACGGGAGGCATCCTCACCATGTGCTGGCACTGGAACGCTCCTGACGACATGAACGACATCGGCGGACTTAGCTCCTTCTACTACAAGACCACGAACTACGACCGCAAGACAGGATTCGACATCGTCCGCGCCATGCAGGAAGGAACTCCCGAGCACGACTTCATCATCTACGAGATAGACCTTGTTGGTTCCGCGCTGAAGATGTTCGAACAGCAGGACATTCCGGTCATTTGGAGACCGCTCCACGAAGCCGCCGGAAACTGGTTCTGGTGGGGCAACCGCGCTCCCGCGGGTCAGCAGGATCCCGAGAGCGTCGCAGCCTATAAGAAGCTGTGGTACACGATATTCGACCGGCTGATGAACTATCACAAGCTCCGCAACCTCATCTGGGTGTGGAACGGTCAGGCTCCGTTCATGGCGGTCAGCCCGAACACCTTCGATATCGCCGGCGAGGATATCTACGACGAAATACCGAACCACGGTTCGCAGCTTGAAAGATTCAAGGCTGTCAGCAGCTACACTCACGGAAAGATGATAACGCTTTCCGAGTGCGGAAGCATTCCCGACCCGGACGAAATGCAGAAGGACGGCTCGAACTGGCTGTGGTGGCTCCCATGGTGGGGAACCTTCGTGTACGACACCGACGGCGAATGGAAGCCGATTCTCGATGAAAACGACATGCCGCGTCCCAATCCGAAGTACATGGACGAGGAATTCCTGAAGCGGGTATTCAGTGACCCGCGGGTAATCACCCTTGAGGACCTCCCGTGGTACGACAAGGACAGCAAGCCGCTGCCGAACGCGCTCCATCATCGGCTTAATAAATGCTGAGACCGCCGGAAACGGCGTTTCAGGGGTTAACACCCTAATATTATAGAACCAATGGCAAAGCAACAGGAAAGGAAATTAAAATGAAGAAATTTTTAGCAACAGTAATCGCACTTTCTGCGATCACCGCAGCTTTTACAGGCTGCTCCGGCAACACCAGCAGCTCAAGCAGCTCAAGCAGCTCCAACAGCTCCAGCGATTCAAGCAGCTCCAGCGATTCAAGCAGCTCCGCTGCAAGCGACAACAGCTCCGCAGGAACTTCCCAGGCTGAGAGCGGCTCCGAGAGCCAGACCACAGAGCGCACTGCCGAGGATCTCGCACAGGCTGTATTCAAGGCGATCGACTGGGTAAGCTCCGAGCAGATCACCGACGCTGAGATCGCAAAGACGATGGTAAACCTTGACCTCGACCTTCTCGACGACTACTCCATCTACCTTCCGACGATGAGCGTACACCTTGATGAAATCGTGATCGTAAAGCCGAAGGCAGGCAAAGAAGCCGAAGTTCAGGCAGAGCTTGACGAGCACTTCGCGTATATCAAGGACGGCGCTGCATTCTATCCCGACCAGGAGATTGCAGCAGCGGGCGCAGTCGAGGGTAAGACCGACGACGGATTCTACTATATCATTGTAAACCAGATCGGTTCCCAGATTGAAGAGATTATCAAGGACTACAAGCCCGGCGATGAAGTTCCCAAGCTTGAAGTTCCGGAGGTCGACAACGAAGTGACTGTTCCCACCGACGAGCTCGGCGGCGTAGTTTTTCCGTCAATGACCACTGAGAGTGTTATGCCCGGCGACGGCGTTGAACTCGGCTGATAATCAGATATAAGGAAATCTCCCTCGTTTTTCGGGGGAGGTTTTTTTGATAAATTGTTGTTTAGAGGCGAAACGCTGCTTGTTGGGAAAACTATAATTTAGCTGTGTAGTGTGCTTCTT
>ERZ859923.1135-NODE-1135-length-11972-cov-2.537467_pt1 | contig 11972 bp, 17 predicted proteins | sample MGYA00510116_ERZ859923 | MGnify/ENA primary metagenome ERZ859923 (study PRJEB30046, sample SAMN00715168) | human gut metagenome | study: EMG produced TPA metagenomics assembly of the A metagenome-wide association study of gut microbiota in type 2... | reverse complement strand
TATAAGATCGAGGTGGCTTTGAGGGTACGATTAGTGGAAGCGTTGCTTATACACGGAGAACCACTTGTCTTGCAGGATTCATCGATTTTTAAAGAGAAAAAACTGTATTGGCAGAATATGTCCACTGTAGCATCAGAAATTGCTCGCTCTAATGATGTGTTTATCAGACATAATTTCGACAATCATGATGGAGAGGTGCCTGTATGGGCAGCTGTTGAAGTTCTTTCATTTGGTACGCTATCGAAGATAATTAAGAATTTGAAAACAGGTACTGGAAGCTCGTATTCTATATTAGCGGCTAATTACCAATATAAATCAAAAAAAGGAAATTTGGTAAATCCATCACAGAAAATGCTTGCTTCATGGATACAGGGTGTTTCTGTATTGCGTAATATGTGTGCTCATAATTCCAGAATTTATAATCGAACCATACATACTGCACCGGAAATTCTCGATGTAGATAAAGTCACACCACTGCCGGTACATAATGGTTTGTATCAAATCCTACTGGCGATGAAGTATCTGCGTTCATCCGATGTTGAGTGGACAGTATTTGTAGATGCTTTTGATAAGCTGATTCAAAATAATATTGGTGTAGTCAGTCTTACAGCAATGAATCTTCCAGCGGATTGGAAAGCACATTTAAGTGTATAAATGCAGCAGAACTGCATAAAATAGTAAAGCAGACCTAACCAAGCATTTTTGCTCAAACCGGTTAGGCTTTCGGCGAAGTGTTACGATAAGCACTTCGCCATTTTTTATGGTATAATATTCTGAAATAGTATCAGGTAAATAACTCCACCTTGAGTAAACACCTCTCGGTTGAGATAATTGAAAAAATGAAAAAGTTTACAACTTTTTCATTTTTTTAAACCGAGGAGGACATTCCAAATGGATACACGTTTAGCAAAACGAAATTATAACATTCAACAATGGAAAACCATCATTCAGGATCGTAACAATACCAATCTGACAGTAGATGAGTATTGCAAACAGAGTGGACTCAGTAGCCGTCATGCATATTTATACTGGCTTCGAATCATTCGTGAGGAAGTACTGGAACAATCATCTGAATCCGGTTTTGTTGAGTTAAACCTGCCGGCAGAAACGGACTCCGGATCTCATCCGATTTTGACGATCTGATAGGATATATTGGAGCATTAAGTAAATGGAGTATTTTTAAAAAGCGTCCGAAAATAGGAGCAAAAGCCGAATACTTATTCTTCAGGCATACAGATGAAGAGCAACATATAGGATTTCAATTCATTTTAACAGGATTATTGAGTGTGTATTATGATGAGACGAGAAACTTTATCTCTAGACCGGGATTTACAGCTTTTCCCTCATATAGAAATTGTGATAAAAAATTAGGTGTGATAAAAACAAAGTAATGTTGTTCGTGTAAGATGCTTAATTGTAACCCCCTTGCATACTTCTTGTAACTTTCCAGAATTTGCGTAATACATCATAATGTACATATAGAAATAAGGATTTATATTCATATAGAAGCGTACTCTATGCAATGCATTTTGGTAATACATTTCTTCGTCCTTTTCCCACACACAACTTCTGCCAACATCGCCACCTTCACAAATAAGTAAATCACCTTTTGTGATAGAATAGCGTGATAATTCATTGGGGGCAAATTTCATACAGTTAATATCATTTAAATCAATACTATTCCAGCGAACATTCACGCTTCTTAGGTAAGGTTTATAAGTGCCTGTGTTTTTTGCTGTGTCTAATGTTTTTCCCAGTTCAAATGTTGCAATAGAATTTAACCTACACCATTCCCACCCCTCCGGCACTTCAAACGGTATTTCTTCCTCGATACATTTTACGGTTCCATCGGCGAACTTCTCATAATGTAAATTATGAATTCAATTTTCTCTCAATTTCCACTCAATTTACATTCAATGTAGGTGGGGTGGATTTTTTATATTCTATACCTACAAAATAAAACACCCGCAGGGCAGAAAGGCAGGTACAGAGTATGTACGAAGAAAATAATTCACAGGACAAGTCGGTTGTAATCGGCATTGATCATGGGTTTTCGCTTATGAAGACCAAACATCACATTTTTGGTAATGGAGTAGTGAGGTGTAACGGTAGATCACCGGTAGCAGAGAACAGCTTTTATTATGATGGCAGTTATTACTGCATTGGTGGGGAGCGTAAGACAGTTCACGAGGATAAGACAGCGGATGAGGATTTCTTCCTTTTAGCGATTTGGCAAGGAACAGGCGAAGCTAGTAGCGTATTTGAAACGAAGTGGTCCACATTTTATTGAGTTTGAAGATGAGGATTATGTCATAACAATTGAAAATGTATATTGTTTTCCGCAGTGTTTTGCGGCGGTGGCAGACTGTATGGGCAACATGCATGGCGATATGTTGTAGCGGATATCGGTTCTTGGACCAAGGATATCATCTTTATTGACGAGAGAAAGGTGCAACCGGATAAATGCGTCACCGTACCCAACTCCATAATTACCCTGTTTCAGGAAATCAACGCGGCTATTGCAGAGGCTACAGGTGGTAGAGTTCCGGAAAGTGTGGTGTAGAATTTCATACTTGGTAAGGATGTGGTAATTCCTGAGGATGTTAAAGAGATTATCATATCGAAGCTGAAAGCATTTGCAACGGATATAGAAGGTATGCTTGATGAGAGCGGATTTGACCTTGCTTATTCTAATATTCTTTATGTGGGTGGCGGAGCAACAATTATGAGAAGATTTGGAAACGCAAGAGAAAATGCAGCTTATCTTGAGGATATCAGACTGAATGCCAAAGGCTATGAGCTTCTGGCAACTCATCAGATGAACAAAAGGTAGGTCGGTATAATGCAGAAAACAAAAGGCGGATGTCGCTGGACCATCAGGCTGAGTAATAAAGATTATGCACAGAAGGAAGTAATCCGGATGTTTGGATATTTACTGGCAAACGGTGATTATGCAATGGAATCTGATATTTTCCGGGAAGGCATTAAAAGCCTTTATGAAAAACAAAAAGAGTATCAACAATATGGACTATGTGCTGGCTGGTGATTACTACATCCCGGATCTGAAGCTTCCAAATGAGGAACGCCCTATCGGGAAATATGGGCAGCTGCACAGAGAGTATCTGAAGAGCATAGCCCTATGAGATTTAACGATCTGGTTCTGGAAGGGCAGCTCTGGACTTATCTTGCCGATTTGAACGAGCAGGCACAGGAGCGTTTGTCCCTGATTGTTGAGCAGATGAAGGGCGCTGAGGGTGTAACTGAGGAACTGAAAGCAGCAGAACAGATGGCCTGAATTCGAGCCATGAACAATATCCACAATTGGGCAGAGGAAATTGTGTTGGAACAAATCGTATATATGATAATATCTTGCCGGACTTCATTTTCGATGGAGTCCGGCTTCCTGTATCCAGAAGCAGTATTTCCTGTGTCAGCAAAAAGGACAGAAACCGAGCTTTAAACGTGTTGATGTTTTTGCCGTTGGAGTGATTGAAACAGTAAACCACTTCCGTTGCGTTGACATGATCATTGATCATGCAAAAGCAGTTTTGACGGAGAAACGCATTTGATTAAAAATTTCATACACAGAAATTATAAAATTGTGCGTGAAATTATTGATTAATTCAATTTGAATGATATAATAAAATACAAGCACAAAAGTGGATTGAGTGTGTGTGGTTTTTAATAAAAAGTTGGTGAATACGTGGATAAGAAAACTCTTTCAAAACAGGTAATTATAGAAAAGGGCGGTATTGCAAAAACATCAGATTTTGTTGCAGCTGGCATACCCGCTGTTGACATTGTGAATCTTTGCAACACCGGATACCTTGAACGCATTCGGCACGGATACTATCAACTTGCCGATGGGAACACATATTCTGAAGAACAGCTTATTGCAGCATTGATCCCAAAGGCAATTATTTGTGTGGAATCGGCTCTTTTTCATTATGGCTATAGTGACTTTGCACCTCGTAAATGGTCTATTGCTGTACCGAGATCTATGTCCCGGACAAAACTGGATGTAGATGTACTGGCTTTGCAAACGTATTATGTTCAACCAGAAATATATGAACTGGGGAGAGTAACGGATGATTTTTACGGGGTTAAGCTCTCCGTATATGATCGAGAGCGTACGATTTGTGATTGCTTCAAATATCGTTCAAGGCTTGATCATGAAATATTTAGTAAGGCATTGAACGCTTATGCAAAGGATGAGAAGAAAAATTTGCAAAATCTTTCCATATATGCCAAAAAACTAAGAGTGTACAAGAAGGTCAATGAATTGATGTCGGTGTTGCTGGATGGCTGATGTTGTTGTATCTGTGCTCATGTGGTTACCTGAATTATTAAAAAATTGTGTATGAGCATCTTATTATAGAGAAAATAATGATAGGAATTATGTGAAAGCGAGGCGATGAGCATGTTAGTGAATACGGCTGAGTATCTTTCCATTATTGAGAATATTAAAAGTGAAATTACTGCGGCACAATATCGTGCGGCAGTTCATGTGAATGCAGATATGCTGCTTCTCTATTATGATATTGGTTGCGTAATCAATGAACATAAATCATGGGGAAATAAGTTTATTGATAACCTTGCAGCAGATATTCGGATTGCTTTTCCAGAAAGCAAAGGATATTCTGTTCGTAATTTGAAGTATATGGCAAAATTCGCAGAGATTTATCCAGACCGAGAATTTGTGCAACAGGTTGTTGCACAAATTCCATGGGGTCACAATATAGTTCTTCTGGATAAGGTCGCTGATATGGATGAACGCAAATGGTATATTAAAAAGTCAGCGGAAAACGGCTGGTCTCGAAATGTTCTTGTCCATCAGATTGAAAGCAACTTGTATCAGAGACAGGTTCTGGCAGATAAGGTCACAAATTTTGATCACCGCTTACCGTCTCCGCAAAGTGAACTTGCAGCGCAGACAATGAAAGATCCATATGTATTTGATTTTATTCCTTTCCGGGAGGATATGCTCGAACGGGATATTGAGCAGGCACTGGTTCGGGACGTCACAAAGCTCCTTCTGGAGCTTGGAACAGGGTTTGCATTTCTGGGAAACCAGTATCACCTGAATGTAGGCGGTGATGATTTTTACATTGATTTGTTGTTCTATAACCTGAATCTTCGCTGTTATGTAGTTATCGAATTGAAAACCGGCGACTTTAAGCCGGAATATGCTGGTCAGCTAAACTTTTATCTGTCAGCCGTGGACGGCATTTTGAAAAAAGAGCAGGATAATCCGTCCATTGGTTTGCTTCTGTGCAAAAGCAAAAATAATGTGGTCGCAGAATATTCGCTCAAGGATATTTCAAAGCCGATTGGTGTAAGCGAATACAAAATAACCAGTAGTTTGCCGGATAATCTGGAAAAGCAACTGCCATCTGTTGAAGATATTCAGAAACGGATTAAATGAGTTACTGGCTAATTATCAGACTCTGGACTTTGCTAAAGCCATTCGCGACAGAGTGAAAAAGTTGGATAATCACAATGCGAGATTGAAGAAGTGTGATGTGGCAGCTGAACCAGATATTGATGACACCGACAGTACCGAGAAAGTTACAATAGACATTGGTGTAAAACGGCAGCAGTTCTCTAATGAAAAGCTGTTAGAAGATGAGCTTACTGTAAGAATAGAAAGTGGTATGCCTGTATTTGGTATGAACCTTAAAGTGTATAAACGTAAAGGTGAGTATGGTCGGCAATATATTATTCCAGTTGGAAGACTTGATTTATTGTGTGAAGATACTGCAGGAAATTTATATGTAGTCGAATTGAAGAAGGACAGTGGCTATGATGATGCCTACGAACAGACAGCACAGTACCTTGAATGGTTTGAGAAAAGTGAAAAATTCAAAGGTAAAAAAGTGTATGGGATTATTTGTTTGAACAATCCAACAAAGGAACTAATTTCAAGAGTGCATAATGATAAGAGAATGAGATTGTTTGAATATCGGATATCATATACTGAATTATAATGTAATGAGTTTCTGAAAAATATTGTTGCATTTCACTGAAAAGGATGTAAACATATATATATTTTGACGGAAGAGGGAAGTAAGGTTGGAGCAAGAATTTCATTCAGAAGAATTTGATATTAGGCGTGTATCAGAAAATGATAAAGAGTTGTTTAGGGATGTAGCTGAAGCAGAGTACCTTTTCGGGAAATTATATAAAGTTGATCCAGATATAGGGATAAAGGTTTATTGGGAAAATATGCTTGAAGATGAAACGGATATTAATTTTTCTGTATTCCTGAAAAATGGTGATTTACTTGGCAGAGTAGCTTTACAGAGTGTGGATAAAAGCATTCCAGAACTTGCTATTGTAATCGTTAAGAAATATCAAGGACAAGGTTATGGAGCTGTTCTATTAGAGCAGTTTTTAAATTGGATATATGAGATTATGGGCTACTATAGAATTAATATAAGAATTGATAGTAGCAATGAAAGAAGCAAAGGTTTGTTCAAAAAAATGGGGGCAATTGTTGATGATGAGGATGATATCATTTATTGTCATTTGAACTTACCGTTATGAAAATAAGGAGGTGCCGCAATGTCATTTAAGATTGTCAGAAACGATATAACAAAGGTAAAAGCAGATGTAATCGTAAATACTGCTAATCCATATCCGATATGTGCAAGTGGCACGGACTTAGCAATATATGAGGCAGCAGGAAAAGAAAAGCTCCTCGCAGAAAGAGCGAATATCGGCAAAATTGCAAGAGGTGATATTGCTGTCACTGGTGCATATAACCTAAAGGCAAAATATATTATTCATACAGTAGGACCGGTATGGACGGATGGATTGCACCATGAATTTGAAATTCTGGAGGATTGCTATCGTAAATCATTGCAAAAAGCATTGGAACTTAAGTGTGAGAGCATTGCATTTCCATTAATTTCGACAGGAGTATATGGATTTCCGAAGGATAAGGCATTACAGATTGCGGTGTCGGTATTCAGTCGGTTTCTTACTGAAAATGAGATTGAAATCATACTGGTAGTGTTTGATAAAAGGTCTTTTCAGCTTTCCGGTCAGATTGTAGGTGATATTGATTCCTATATAGATGCTAATTATGTCAGGAAATGTCATAGAAATGAGTATCCTGTGCAAAGTAGAAGCAACGCTCGCAGGAGGGAATTGTCAGAGGAAGTGTTCTATGAGGAGATGCTTCAAAGAGAGGTAGAAGATAACTATCCACTTGAGGAAGATACAGGGTTAGCGCAGCCAGCTATGCTGTCAGCAGACATTTCTTTGGAAGACCAGCTTGCAAATATTGGAGTTTCATTTCATGACAAATTATTTGAGCTGATCGACGAAGCACATCTTGACAATAAGGATGTGTGGAAACGGGCAAATCTTGACAGAAAACATTTCTCAAAGATTCAGTGTGACCAGAATTATCATCCAAAGAAGAAGACTGTGATGGCACTCTGTATTGCACTGCACCTAGATTTGGAACAGTCAAAAGACTTACTTGCCAGAGCAGACTGGGCATTTAGCCCAAGTAGTAAGGTGGATCTGATCGTGCAGAAGGCTATTATAGATAAGCAGTATGATATTATGCAGCTGAATGTGACATTATTTAAGTATACGAATGAAACTCTTGGAGTATAGGAGCAAGATTGATATGTGGGATGACATATATAAACCGAATTCTATTGGCAGTGAGGGTGGCACGATTATTGCAGATGAGGAATATAAAGAATCGTGTAGGATAACCTTGGAAAGATGTGAAAGATATGATGCAATTACATGTGGAGTATATGGATGTATGATGCATACAGCTTTTTGTAATAAAAGTCATAGTCAGGAAGTATTTGATAATATGAAAAAAGACTTGCAGGAATTCATAGATAAGGATACAACAGCGGATGAAGAAGATATTTTCTATGAAGAGTTTACAAGTAAATATTGATTTGTTCAAATTTTTACGTCGGTACTCACATAGTATCGGCGTTTGTTTTTTATCTTAAAAGTGTCGCCGGGACAGCGACCATATAAAGATGCCATTCAATTATACTCATATTGTAACAGAGAAAGAGAGGTGCCGGAGTAATCCGGGGATTGGAGGCATATATGTACGGAGCAATTTTAGGAGATATTATTGGAAGTCCGTTTGAGTTTGACAGAGGAGATAAGACAAAGAACTTTGATTTGTTTAGTAAAGGCTGTGGATTTACAGATGATTCTGTTATGACAATAGCAGTTGGAGAAGCTCTTCTGGCAGTCGGACCGGAGGCGGCAGTAAAGAAAATTGAAGAAGCAGTAGCGTCCAATATGCAGGATTGGGGAAGCAGATATCCATATGCAGGGTATGGTGCAAAATTCAGTCGTTGGCTAAGAGAGTATAGACCTAAGCCATACGGAAGCTATGGGAATGGTTCTGCCATGAGAGTATCAGCTGCAGGCTGGCTCTATGATTCGATGGAAAGAACCAGAGAGGTAGCGAGAGCTACAGCAAATGTGACACATAATCATCCGGAAGGTATAAAGGGTGCAGAGGCTACAGCCAGTGCAATATACATGGCAAGGAATGGCTCTTCAAAAGAAGAAATCAAAGAGTATATAGAGAGGGAGTTTAACTATAATCTTGATAGAACACTTGATGAGATCAGACCTGAATATCACATGGATGAGACATGTCAGAGAACAGTACCAGAGGCAATCATCGCATTTCTGGAATCCAAGGATTTTGTGGACGCAGTGCGTAATGCAGTATCACTTGGTGGAGATACGGATACACTTGGAGCCATTACAGGAAGTATTGCAGAAGCATTTTATGGAATCCCTGCTGTGCTGATTGCAGAGTGTAAAAGTCGGATTGATAAGGGATTGATGACGGATGTCCTTGATGAATTTGATCATGTTCTTGGCAGGAGCATGGATACTTATTCAGATGAAATGGATGAGATACAGGCAAATCAGATGATTGAGGCAGCAATCGATCAGTATTATATTCAGCAGGATAAAAATGGAATGTTGTTATTTATGGAAGTTATGGTAACAAGAATGCAGCAGGCAGGAGAAGTTGTTGTTCCATATATTACGGAAAATCCTTTTTTGTCGGAAGAACAGATTAGTAAAGTAAAGGCTGGCGACACGATTTCACTTGACCATGATGTAAGACTTAAGATAGAAACTGTAAAAGATGCTGATGAAAAAGAATGGATTGGAGTATTTACATCTTCTGAAGAGATGCATAAGGGTTCTGCTGGAAATGTGCAGATGAATCAGTCTATTGAATCAATACTTCGTCTGGCTCTTAATTGGGAACAGGTAAATGGAATTGTGATTAATCCTTTTGGTAAGTATATTCAGATGACAAAGAAGATGATAGAGCTTTTAATCAATGGGTATGAACATTATGAGAATGAAAGGAAGAGCAAAGATGATGAGAACAATTAAAGTTACGGGAAAAGGAAAAATAGCAGTAAAGCCAGATATGATCCGATTATATGTAAACAAGGAAGAACTTTGCCAAGAATATGAAGACACTCTTCGCAGGTCAACAGAAGATACAGAGATGCTCAAGGATTTATTTGAAAAACTTGGATTTCTGAGAAAAGACCTTAAAACAGTATATTTTAATGTTGATACAGAATATGAAAGCTATCAGGACAGGGATAAGAGTTGGAAGCGAAGATTTGAGGGATATAAGTATATTCATCATATGAAAATAGAGTTTGCTTCTGATAACAAAAAGCTGGGACAGGTGCTGTATGTTTTGGCACATAGTTCATTAAAACCAGAGTTTTCTATTGAATATACTGTAGCCGATGTAGAAAAATGTAAGAATGAGCTGTTACATAAAGCAATTGAGGATTCAATTCAAAAGGCACAGGTACTTACAACAGCAGCGAATGTAAAACTGGGTGAAATACAGGCAATTGATTATTCATGGGGAGAGATAGATTTTGTAACAAAGCCATTGAATGAAATGAGATTAATGGAGTGTACGGAATGTGAATTGAGTGCACCGGCGGCATATGACATAGATATTGAAGCAGACGATATAGATGTTACTGATACAGTAATTGTAGTCTGGGAAATCGCTTAGAGGTTGATTGCATGTTGTCATCTATTTATTATGGAGAAATACAAAGTGACAAGTTGGTATCATGAAACGAGAATAAAGATCCATACAATATATTAGTTGAGAACAATCGAGTATATAAACTTGGAGGATGGGAATTTCTTGATATAGCCAATAAGCTTTTTGACAATGAAAAGCAGGTGGACTGGGGAAGCTATGCATATCAGTGCACAAAGGAGCAACTAGAAAGACTGATGGAACAGACTGGATGTGAAATAGATAAGATTAATGAACTGGCATCTGAGAAAATCTATGGTATTGTGTTTGTTGAATAGGGGTAAATGGTGGTATAATCCTATTATTGATAGATAGTAATAATAGGTGATTTTTATGGAACGAGTGGTGAAGTTTTAATGACTAAGGATGAATGGTACAGGCAGTTATTTGAGCGGCTGGATAATTCCAGGTTCCGAAGCAGTTTCCATCTGAAGCAGAAAGATATTGATTACATAAATGAAAAAGGATTGGACACAATCAGACAACATGCAAAGGATTTTATTGCAAAGAGAGAAGCTCCGGCATATATAGCAAATGATGGCAAACAGACACCAATGCGTGGACATCCAGTATTTATTGCCCAGCACGCAACAGCAACATGCTGCAGGGAGTGCATCCGAAAGTGGCATAAAATGCAGCCTGGCAAGGAACTAAGTCAGGTGCAGCAGGATTATCTTGTAGATGTAATTATGACATGGATTCAAAAAGAAATCGAGGGGCAGGAACATAAAATATGAGTTTTGTCAATACATGCTGGATAATGACATTAATAATTGGATACATCATTATGTTTATAAGCTTGCTGTTGGGAGTAGTATTACTGTAATAGTGTTCATATAGAGGTGTGTATTATGGGAAACGAATCAGGTGAATGGATTATGCATGGCATGAAGTGGGACAACCCGGATTGCATCCATTCTGTAGATGAAGCAATCAAGTATATAAATGAATTTGGCTTTTTACCATTATTTAAGAATGAAATAGATGGGTTTTCACTTGAAGAAAGAACTGTTCCAGAGTACTGGTGGAGTGATAATCCGGAGATTGATCCATGGATGTGGCGGGCTATTATAGCAAGGCGGCATGATATCGTCTATGGAAAATTCTTTGATAAGAAGGCAGGATTTATATCAAAAAATTGGTTTCCTGTATTTGCTAATTATCGCCGCGATGGATATGATTTTGATGCATTATATGATGATGGAAAAGCGCCTAATAAGCATAAAAAGATAATGGTCAATTTTATGGAAGATAATGCTGATTCAGAGATTTATTCCAATGAATTGAAAAAACAAGCTGGATTTGGTAAGGATGGAGAAAAGGGATTTGATGGTGCAATAACGAATCTTATGATGCAGACATATCTGTGCAACTGCGATTTTAAGATATGCATGAGATGTATCCGGAGGCGACTGATAAGCAGATAAGGAAGATATTAAAGTAATACAGGTACATATATAGCGATGAAGGAATATTAAACAATGTATTTGAATAGTACATAAAAATAACCATATTGAATACAATCTAAATAAAGATAATTTATGATTGACTTTCTTAGTTATATCAGTTATATTATCTTTAGTGATCAGATTGCAGAAACTTGAGAAGCCTGCGATCGGGGGAGGGTGCCGAGGCCCCTCTCTTTTCTTCTTTTTATCTTTTCTCTGTACTATTCAATCCATCGCATTTGGAGACTTTCTCCGAAAAAGTTCCGGAATAGACGTTCTAAAGTAATAATCTGCCAACCTTTGCCCAAAAAATCAGGACTCTTTACCCCATTATAAATCACAGTTCCATATTTTATTTCTTCAAGATCATAACAAACAAATTCATTTTCTGCCAGTGATGATTTTTTTAACAGATGGGA
>ERZ859923.1133-NODE-1133-length-11995-cov-2.092881_pt1 | contig 11995 bp, 15 predicted proteins | sample MGYA00510116_ERZ859923 | MGnify/ENA primary metagenome ERZ859923 (study PRJEB30046, sample SAMN00715168) | human gut metagenome | study: EMG produced TPA metagenomics assembly of the A metagenome-wide association study of gut microbiota in type 2... | reverse complement strand
ATAAATATTATTTTTTTCATAGCGTCCACACGCTCCTTTTTTATTTATTTAGTATTAATTATATTTATAAAACATACTAAAAATGAATTTTTGTATTCTAATAGAAGATATCACAAAAACGAATAATATGCAAGCTACACTTAACACATTATTCGTTTTATTTTTAATTTGTAGTATTATATTCATACCATAACCCTTTTTTCTTTAATGTTGCTATTGTTTCTTGATGCTCTTCATAGGTATCTGAAAAATATATATCTCCATTTTTATCTGCAACGAAATATAAAAAATCTCCTTGCGCCGGATTTAATGCTGCAACTATTGATTCTTCAGAAACACTTGCAATTGGTCCTACAGGTAATTTTCCCTCCATATTTGGTCCTCTTGTATTATACGCATTATAAGTATTTATTTCTTTTGCATATAGGTCTCTTTCTCCCATATCTACTCTTATTGCGTAATATGTTGTTACATCACTTCCCAACGACATATTTTGGCCTAATCTATTGTATATAACTCTTGCAATTTTTGCTCTGTTTTCTGCATTATTTCCCTCTAATTCAACAATTGACGCAACTGTTAATATATCATGTACAGAATATTTTCCTTGAGAATTTTCACTTCTATATTTTCCTAATATTTTCTCCATTTTATCTAACATTTTTTCGAAAATTGTTTTTACAGAAACATCTTTATTTTCAAAATTATATGTATCTGGATATAAATATATATTTAGTGAAAATGAAATAATAAAAAATAAGAAAGATATTTTGGTGATATATGATATTAGATACAATAAATTCAAAAAGTGATGGGCTAAAACTGTCTATAGCAATAATGGAGGCTAAAAATCCAAAAGGTATAGTACAAATCTCACATGGTATGCAAGAACATAAAGAAAGATATTTTGATTTTATGGAATTTTTAGCTAAAAATGGTTATACTTCTATAATCCATGATCATAGAGGACATGGTAAAAGCGTTAAAACAGAACTTGATTTAGGTTATTTTTATACTGATGATATAAATTATATAATTGACGATTTGTATGATGTGACTTGTTATGTTAAAAATAAATATAAAGATTTAAATGTATATTTATTTAGTCATAGTATGGGTACGCTAGTTTCACGTGGGTATATAAAAAAATATGATTCTGAAATAGAAAAATTAATATTATGTGGCCCACCAACTAGAAATTCTATGGATAAATTAGGTATTAAATTATGTAATTTTATGGAAAGTAAAAAATATAATAGATTATTAAATAAAATAACTTTTAAAAACTATAATAAAGGTTATAAAGTTAAAAATAGTTGGATTTGTTCTAATGAAAATGTAGTTAAAAATTATAATTTAGATCCATATTGCTCTTATATATTTACAACAAATGGTTTTTTAAATCTATATAAATTAATGCATAATGCTTATTTGAAAGATGATTATAAGTTAAATAATAAAAACTTAGATATATTTGTTATAGCAGGTGGTGCTGATCCTGTTATTCAAAATGAAAGAAAATTTATGGATTTAATACATTTTTTAAATGAGGTGGGGTATAAAAATATAGAATACAAATTATATCCTGGATGTCGTCATGAGTTATTAAACGAAGTTAATAATAAAGTAGTATATAATGATATATTAGATTTTATAGGTGATATGTATGAATCAAAAAAAAATAGCTGATTTAATAAAAGAGTTAAGAAAGAAAAATAATCTAACTCAAAAAGATTTTGCTCTAAAATATAATGTTACATATCAAGCAGTAAGCAAATGGGAAAATGGTAAGAATCTACCTGATATTGCTTTAATAAGACAGATATGTGATGATTATAATATTGATATAAATAGTGTATTAGATGTTAAAGTTAAAAATAAACATAAAAAAATATATATTATTTTAATATTAATTATTTTAATATTTATATTATCTATAGTTTTTAGTAATGATAATTTGTCACATAAAAAAGTATCTTCAAATTGTCCTGATTTTGATATTAAAGGAAGTTTAGTATATAATAAAAACTCATCATATTTATATATATCAAATATTGAATATTGTGGAGATATTGATAGTGAAATTTATGATTCTATAAGTTGTATTTTATATGAAAGTAATGGAGAAAAAAGAATAATTAGTAAATGTAATGAAATGGAAAATATAAGTTTATCTAATTATTTATCTACTCTAGAATTTAGTATTGAAAATTTTTCTAAAAATTGTAATAAATATGAAAATGAAAGTTTAATACTTGAATTAGAGTTTGTAAAAGATGGTAATATTACTAGTCATAAAATACCTTTAAAATTAGGTGAGTGTTAATTCAACCTAAAGTTTAGTTAATTTTTATTTAAAATTATTTAATATTAGGTTATAATTAATTTGGAGGTATGTTTATGAAAAAGAAATTATTAATAATAGGGGGAATAATATTATTTATAGTTTTAGCTGTTTCTATAGTATTAATAGTAAGAAATGAAAAAATAGAAGAAAAAACAGATGCCATAAAGTTTAAGGAATCTTATGAATCTTTAAATAGTACTACTACAAGTAGTGGTAAGACATATAATACAGTATCAATAAGTAAAGATAATCCAATTAAATATGTTAGTGCTAAAGAAGCTGTTGATATAATTAAAAATGGTGAAGGAATTATTTATTTTGGAGCAAATTGGTGCCCTTGGTGTAGAAATGCAGTTCCTGTACTTTTATCTATGGCTAGTAAAAATAAACTAGAAAATATATATTATGTTGATATGGATAGCCTAAGAAATCTTTGGAGTGTAGTTGATGGAAAATTAGTAAAAACTAGAGTAGAAGAAGAAGGCTATTATGAATTATTAGATTCATTAAGTTCTATTTTAACTGATTATGTAATAACTGATAATAACATTGAATATGAAGTTGGTGAAAAAAGAATATATATGCCACTTGTAATTGCTGTAAAAAATGGAAAAATTCTAGCTAATCATACTAGTACAGTTGAACTAAATGAGAATCAAACTGCATATGATAAATTAACAAGTGAGCAATATGATGAATTATATAATATATATAATGAAATGGTTACTCTTATGATGAGTAGTTCGTGTGATGCTGTAGAACCTTGTAATTAGAAAGGATTACTTATGCAAATAAATAAAATAAATGATAGTGAATTATTAAAATTAAAAAGTATTAATAAATTAGGTATTTCTAAGATATCTACAATGTATGAAAATAAAGAGGGATATATGGTAGTGGTAGATATTCCAAGTAATTATGAAAGTATTACTGATGATTCTAATCTTTATACTAAATTAATGAGAATAAAAAATATATCTGATTTAGTTTTTGAATTATATAAAAGAGGTTTTTATCTTATTGATTTGGATTTTAAAAATTTTATGGCCAATGGTGAAGATATAATTTTATCAAACCCACTTTCCATTCTAACACAAGAAGAATTAGATGATTTAGTCTATAAAGATGTATCAAAATATCTTTATACTACTATAAATATATTTACAATTTGCTATTTAAATGATATTCCAAGTGAAAAAGTAAATGAAAGTATTACAGAAACTTTAAAAAATTTCTATAATAAAGTAGAATCTAAACCTCTTTATGGCGTAAACGACAATGAAAACACATTAGATATATCAGCTTATTTATTAAATTCTAAAAATTTAAAAGATGATTTATTAATTGATTATATGGATTTTTCTTCATATAAAGAAAAAACATTAATTAAAAAGAATCAATAATCGTTTATTATGAATATTAAAAAAACATTAAAAATATTAAATTTTAATGTTTTTTCATTTGTTTGCTTGTTATAAAAATATCTATATAGTATAATTTTTGTAGGGAAACTTAACTGTTGAGTGCTTGCCTCCAACTAAATAAGGAAGGAGGCTTGATATTATGTGTAAGAAAGATTTTTTAATCTCATCTTTAATCATTATTATCTTATTATTAATAGCCTTACTTTTTACTTTAGTAAAACAGTAAACTATAAAAAAAGCACTCAGTCTTATAGATTAAGTGCTTAACCCAAAAAACAGGTGAGTACTCAACTTGGCAAGGTTAAGTATTCCCTTTTTTATTTTATGCAAATCTCTTTGACATATTCATCATAACACATTTATTATGCTTTGTCAAAGTTAAAAAGGTCTTTAAAAATCATTATTTTTTTATATAATTAAAAAGGTAATAATACGAAAATAGTAATTATAACAGGTCTGCTAGAGGGCTTGAATTTAATCTAACAAAGGATTTTAGAAAAAATAATTATAATGTAGTTATTTCAGATATATTAACTGATACATTAGATAATACAGGAAGTGAATTATCTAAAATTAAATCAGATGGAGAAATTTTAAAAGTTGTTTGTGATGTAACTAAAGAATCAGACTTAATTAGTTTATTTGATATGACAGTTAATAAATTTGGTAGCATTGATATTTTAATAAATAATGCTGGAGTTAATTGGCTTACAAATAGAAAAACAATGTTTAGATTTATGACCTCATCATTTAATAATAGAATCTTTTTTAATTAATTTGAATAATTAATTAAAAAGTATTAAAATATAATAGAGGTGATTATATGATATTAAATTATATAAAAAAGTATGAAAAATATTCAATTATAACTTCTATATTAATGATAATTTTATCAATATTTTTAATTATTAAACCAGTTAAATCTATTGAAATATTTGTAGTAATGTTTTCAGCAATAATGTTTATAAATGGATTTATTAGTTTGATATCTTATTTTACAACTCCACTAAATTCTCGTTTATTTTCATTTGACTTTATTAATGGAATATTTACTATATTAATAAGTGTACTAACATTTATTTATAGAAATAGTTTAATTAACTTTTTTCCAATAATAATAGGTGCTTGGATAATAATGAGTAATTTAATTAAATTACAATTATCTATAAATTTAAGTGGTATAAAAAATAGTGGTTGGATATTCCTTGTTATAATTTCTATTATTACTATAATATTAGGGCTTGTAATAGTAGTTAATCCATTTGAATCTTTAATTGTTATAACACTTTTAACAGGAACATTATTATTAACATCAGAAGTTATAAATTTAATTGAAAGTATTTGCATACTTATAAATATTAGAAATCTTAAATAGATTTCTTTTTTTAAATATGTTAAAATAATTTAAGGGTGAAGTTTATGTATGATTTTTTAAATGAAATGTTGATAAAACAGTATGGATGTGATTTAACTTCTAAAATAAATAGTGGGTATATTAAGAAAAAAACTACATTTAGAATTAATAGATGTAAAACTAATGTTTCTTATATTAAAAAAATTTTAGATGATAATAAAATTAAGTATGAGAATGTCAAATATTTTCCCGATGCTTTTATTATTTTATCAGACGTGGATATGACAAAATTAGATATATATAAAGAAGGTTTAATTTATTTACAAAATTTATCTAGTATGATTCCTGTTTTAGTACTAGATCCCAAAGGAGAAGAACATATTTTAGATATGTCAGCGTCCCCTGGTGGTAAAACTACTGAAATGTCTAGTTTAACTTTAAATAATTGTTATATAACAGCATGTGAAAAAAATAAAATAAGAGCAGATAGATTAAAATACAATGTATTAAAACAAGGTTGTAAAAAGGTCAATGTTATAAATATTGATTCATTATTATTAGATTCATATTTTAGATTTGATAAAATTTTATTAGATTCTCCATGTAGCGGAAGTGGAACACTGGATTCCAATTATAATAAATATTTTAGCAAAGATTTGATAAATAAAAGTGTTAATATACAAGAAAAATTACTTACTAAAGCTTATGAATTAATTAAGGTTGGTTCTGTTATTATTTATTCTACTTGTTCCATATTAGAAAGTGAAAATGAAAATCAAATAAAAAAACTAATTAATAAATATAATTTAGAAATAGTTCCTATTGATAAGAATGATTTTCCAGGTATCACTTTTTTACCTACTAAAATAGATGGTGTTATATGTATTTGTCCTGATGATGTTTATGAAGGATTCTTTGTTGCAAAATTGAGGAAAGTAAAATGAGTATATATATTCATATTCCATTTTGTACTAATATTTGTTCTTATTGCGATTTTTCAAAATTTTATTATAATGAATCTTGGGTTGATGCATATTTAATTGAACTAGAAAAAGAGATAAAAAGTAGATATAAAAACGAAGTAATTAATACTATTTATATAGGTGGTGGAACTCCTTCTAGTTTATCTTTCAAACAATTAGAAAAATTGTTTGAAATAATTAAAATATTTAAATATTCTAATATTGAGTTTACATTTGAATCAAATATTGATATTACTTTAGATAAGTTAAAACTATTATCACAAGCCAAAGTTAACAGAATAAGCATAGGTCTTCAAACTATAAATTCTAAATTGTTAAAGGTATTAAATAGAAATCATACAAAAGAAGAAATAATTGAAAAAATTAGTTTTATTAAAAAATATATTAAAAACATAAATATAGATTTGATGTATGCTTTACCTAATGAAACTTTAGATGATTTAAAAAAAGATTTAGAATTTTTTTTAAGTTTGGATGTTAATCATATTTCAACATATTCTCTCATAATTGAACCTAATACTAAATTATATATAGATGGATATAAAAATATAGATGAAGATATGGATTATGAAATGTTTAAATTAATTAATAAAACATTAAAAAACAATGGTTATATTCATTATGAAATTAGTAATTACTGTAAAAAAGGTTATGAATCAAAACATAATTTAGTTTATTGGAATAATCTTAATTATTATGGTTTTGGAATAGGTGCATCTTCATATATCAATAATACAAGAAGTGATAATACAAGATCGTATAGTGATTATATAAATGGAAAATATACAAAAGAAGAACATATTTTAGATATAAATGAAACTATTAGTAATGAATTTATTTTAGGCTTTAGAAAAATAGATGGAATTAATATTGATAACTTTAATTCTAAATATAGTATTAATTTATTATCTTTAGAAGTGATAAAAAAATTATTAAAAGAAAAAAAATTAATTATAGAAAACGACAATATAAAAATAAATGAGAAATATTTATATGTTCAAAATAGTATTTTAGTAGAATTTTTAGATTTAGATTATAAAAATAAACGAGTTTAATTCTCGTTTATTTTATTTCTTTTAATGTAGTTGTTATAATAGGCTCTTCTTGGTTTTTAAATACTACTTCATCTACATCGTAATTATCTTTAATAGACATACAAATTGTATATATAACTTCTTCTAAAATTTCTTTTTCTGAAACATCTTCGAATATGTATGAATTAAATGTTAACTCTAAAATATTGTCTTGTTTTTCTATAGCAAGTAGTTCAGTATTTGAATTTAAATAACTTATTAAATTTGTATTATAAGAATTATAACTTGTAAGTTCATCAATTATGATTTTAATTTTATCTCTTGAATCATTTAAATACTTAGTAACAGGAACATAGTAGTAATCATCATTTTTATTTTTTAAATAATATATTGTAACTTGATTAATGTCTTTAGTTTTAGTAAAATCATATACTTTATTTATACCAAAATTTCTATCTAAAGTTGAAGGTAGAGTAATTTTAGATTTTGGTAAATATGACAAAACATCACCTTCAACATATATAATTACCTTTTTAACATCATCAATAGATGTAACTGTATATATAATTGCTTCAACCATTTTTTCTTCTAAACTTTCATCAATATCTAGTAAATCTTTAGAAAAATCAATTTTAGCTAATCCATCTTCATATTTAATACTTAATATTTTAGTATCAGCTGGTATTATGGCTTTAAACCCGTTTGGAATTCTATTTTCTAAATTATTACCAGTTATTAATATTGTTAATAATTCTTTAATTTTATCTTCTATTTTTTTAGTATTAGTTACCACTTCGGTTTTAGCAACATAGTTATAATCATCAAGAAGATATATACTACTTGTTAGTATATCAGGCTTTGTATAATCAAGTTTTTCATTAATGTTTAATTTATTATTTTCAGGAACTAAATAAAGTAGTAAGAGTGCAAATAGGGCACATGAAGCTACAATTATCTTTCTTATCATTTTTTTCTTTATCATATTTTCACCTATTAAATAATATGAAAAAAAGGTATACTTATACCTTTTAAAGCGAAATTTCTTTTAATTTTAAAAGTTCTACAACTGCTTGAGCTCTTCCTTTAACACCAAGTTTTTGCATTACATTTGATATATGATTTCTAACTGTTTTTTCAGATATTTTTAAAATTTTTGATATTTCTTTAGTTGTATTATTTGATACTAGTAGATCAAAAACTTCTTTTTCTCTTTTTGTTAATACACTTTTTTCCATAATTCCCTCACTTCCTTGGGTGGTTTATACTTATTCATATTATTTTATGATGGGACAATATTATGGTGAGTGTTTTTATATTAACTTATAAATTTAACTGTTATATATTTTTCCTCTTTAAAATTTTCTTGTATACTTCTCATTATATTGTTAGCTAATGTAGTTGATTTATCACTGCTATTTACTATAACTTCTATTTGATCTCCTTTAATTTTAATATATGATTCTAGATTATGTTTTTCTTTTATTAAACTTTCTAATTTTTCTTCTAATGCTTTATTAGAATTTAAATCTTTAATTTTATTATAAGCATCATTTTTTTCACTTATAGTTTTACTGTTATCCATAAGTATTATTTGTAATGCTTCCATTTCTTTTTGTAAATTGCTTTCTTTTTCTAATTTTAGTGATACTAAATATGTAGTTTCATTTTTTTCTTCTTTATTAGTAGTCTCATTATAGTTTGCATTTGTATTTAGTAATAATTCACTAGGCATTGTAATATAGTAAACACTTAGTACTAATATAAGGCTAAATAAGGTTAAAAACCATATACTTCGTTTATTTATCATATTTTTCTCTCCCTTTGTAATAAATTATATTAATAGATTATAAAAAATATGATATTTTATATTAACGTATAATATTATTTAAAAAATTAATTTATTTTATTAAAAAAAAGCTTTATTTTATTTAACTTTATGATATAATATTATTGGCTTTTTTAAACCGTTGGACATTCGGGGATTGCTTTATTTAAGAAAATGTTACAAAACAAACTTATTGTTTTTTATATCTTGTGCTATTTAGTGGTATAAAATAGGTAAGTTGAAGAAATAACAAAAGGAGGAATATTATGGCAGTTGTGTCAATGAGTTATTTACTTGAAGCTGGTGTTCATTTTGGTCACCAAACAAAAAGATGGAATCCAAAAATGAAAGAATATATTTATACATCTAGAGATGATATTTATATTATTGATTTACAAAAAACAGCTAAAAAAATTGAAGAAGCTTATGTTGCTATGAAAGAAATCACTGCAAACGGTGGTAAAGTATTATTTGTAGGAACAAGAAAACAAGCTCAAGAAGCTTGTCGTGAAGAAGCTCTTAGATCAAATTCTTATTATGTTACAGAAAGATGGTTAGGTGGAACTTTAACAAACTTCAAAACTATTAGAAGACGTGTTAGAAGATTAGAAGAAATTGAAAAGATGGAAGCTGATGGAACATTTGATTTACTTCCTAAGAAAGAAGTAGCAGGACTTAGAAAAGAATACGAAAAGTTAAACAAAAACTTACGTGGTATTCGTGATATGAAGAAAATCCCTGATGCTTTAATTATTGTAGATCCAAGAAAAGAAGAAATCGCTATTAAAGAAGCAAGAATTTTAGGAATCCCAGTATTTGGTATTGTAGATACTAACTGTGATCCTGATATGGTAGATTATGTAATACCTGCTAATGATGATGCTATTCGTGCTGTAAAATTAATTACAAGTGTTATGGCTAATTCAATAATTGAAGCTAATGGTGGAGAAATAATCGATTATATCACTGATAAAAAAGAAGAAAATGCAACAGAAGTTATGCAAAAAGCTGTAGATTCTGTTAAAAGAAAAGAAGACCGTCCTAAAAAAGAAGCTAAAAATTTTAACAAAAAACCATTTGTAAAAAAAGAATTTAATAAAGAGTTTAAAAAAGAAGAAAAAGTTTCTAAAGAAGTAAAAAAAGAAGCTAAAGAAGAAATAAGTTTAGATGCTATGACAGTTGCTGAATTACGTGAATTAGCAAAAGCTAAAGATGTTAAAGGTTATTCAACAATGAAAAAAGCTGAATTATTAGAAAATTTAAAATAAGGAGGAAAGTTATGGTAAGTGCTAACTTAGTAAAGGAATTAAGAGAAATAACTGGAGCAGGTATGCTTGATTGTAAAAAAGCCCTAGAAGCATGTAATGGTTCTATAGATGAAGCTACTACTTGGTTAAGAGAAAAAGGAATTAGTAAAGCTGCTAAAAAAGCAGATAGAATTGCTGCTGAAGGTTTAGCAGGAGTTAAAATAAATGGTAATGATGCAGTTGTAGTTGAAGTTAATTCAGAAACTGACTTTGTTGCTAAAAATGAAGAATTTAAATCACTTGTAGAAACATTATTAGATAGTATTATTAGTAATGATGTTAAAACTATAGAAGATGTAAATGCTTTAGTAGTTAATGGTGAGACAATAGAATCTTTAATAGTTAATAAAACAGCTAAAATTGGTGAAAAATTATCATTTAGAAGATTTGAAAAAATTACTAAGACTGATTCACAAAGTTTTGGTTCTTATTTACACATGGGTGGAAGAATTGCAGTATTAATTACTCTAGAAGGTGCAAGCGAAGAAGTAGCTAAACAAGTTGCAATGCATGCAGCAGCTATGAGACCATCAGTTGTAAATAGAAATGAATTATCTAAAGAAAGAATAGATAAAGAAAGAGAAATCTTAAAAGAACAAGCTATTAATGAAGGAAAACCAGCAGAAATAGCTGAAAAAATGGTTGAAGGTAGATTATTAAAATTCTATCAAGAAACATGTTTAGAAGAACAATCATTTGTTATGGATGATAAAGTTACTGTAGGAGAATTTGTTAAACAAAATGGTGGAAAAATTGTTTCTATGGTAAGATACGAAGTAGGCGAAGGTCTTGAGAAAAAAGAAGAAAATTTTGCTGAAGAAGTAGCTAAACAAATTAATGGTTAATAAAAATGAGTTCAAATTGAGCTCATTTTTTTGTATATATATCTTTAACTATTTTAATAGAAGAAATAATATTTAAATTTTTAATAATATTATTATATTCAGTTTTGCTTATATGAATAATATATTTAATTTTATCATCAAAAGTTTTACTTATTATATTTGAATTTTGCAATAAATAATTTATTTTATCTATATTGATATAATCAAAAATTATTTCTAATTCAAAACCATATTCTAATTCTATTATTTTGAGTGAATCGTGGCAAGCTTTAGAATATGCTCTAACAAGACCACCAGCACCCAATTTTATGCCACCAAAATATCTTACTATAAAACATACTACATTATTTAAATTTTCTTTTTTTAATACATTTAATATCGGAAGTCCTGCAGTTCCTTTAGGTTCATTATCATCATAACATTTTTCATTATTATTTATTATATAAGCATAACAGATATGTGTAGCATCATTATATTTATCTTTAATTTCATTTAACTTATTATATACATCTTCTATACAATCTATATTATAAGTAAATGTTATAAATTTAGATTTCTTAATGATAAGTATAGAACTGTTATCTAAAACACTTTTCATTTAATCACCTGAGTTTATTATATATTAATATTTAAAATAAGTCTATAATGTGATAAAATATAAGATATGAAAAAGTTTAAAAAGATTTATGTTGAAATAACAAATATTTGTAATTTAAATTGTAGTTTTTGTTCTAAAGATAATAAAGCTAAAAAATTTTTAAGTGTTTCTGAATTTGAAACTATTTTAAATAAAATTAATGATTATACTGATTATTTGTATTTACACGTAAAAGGTGAACCATTAATGCATCCTGATTTAGATGATATATTAAAATT
>ERZ859923.1129-NODE-1129-length-12042-cov-4.175523_pt1 | contig 12042 bp, 8 predicted proteins | sample MGYA00510116_ERZ859923 | MGnify/ENA primary metagenome ERZ859923 (study PRJEB30046, sample SAMN00715168) | human gut metagenome | study: EMG produced TPA metagenomics assembly of the A metagenome-wide association study of gut microbiota in type 2... | reverse complement strand
TATCCTTATTATATCACTTTTTTCTTCTTTTTCATAGGGGTTTTTAGAGGTTACCATAAATATTGCATGTATCCTCAATAAGCCAAACAAATTCTTGGTCAGAAATCACCTCCAGTTCAGTGTCATAACCATAATTAAAGCAAACACCTTTTGTGAAAAATGATGGTTCACAATCATTTGTGTCCGGAAAACCGAAACCACACATATGAATTCCATCTCCAATACCAGTTTTGGTCAAAACGTATTCGTCTAATATTGTCAGCAACCCATGGTATTTTACTAATGTGTTGATACCCAGAATGCTTGTGGTGTATTTCTGAAGCTCCGGTCTGTACTCTTTTATTAATTTAAGACCATCAGAATATTCTGAGCAAGTGTTGTTAATCGGTCTTTGACACTTTGTGATATTCCCCAAAAATGACATAAAATGTTTAAAAGACGTAAAGAAATTCTTCATTTTATTCTTTGTATGATATAGTTAGTAGCCATATCATAACCTTTCTTAAGATTTACGTCCATCTCCGGAATAAAGGAAAATTCAAACAGTGGAGCGTGATATTGTCAATATAGCTTTACACATTTCACTCAAAAATTTTGAGCAGCAGTGCAATGGAATAAATATCCACTCCGCTACGCTACATGGATATTTATTCCATTGCGGCGGCCGCAGATTTGCCCTTCTTATCCGAGTAATATCTGCGGCGCTTCTCTGCCGGAGACATTCCGCCAATGGACGAACATATCCGGCGGTTATTCAAATAGCTCATGTAGTAGCGCCAGATCATTGTTTTCAGCTGTTCTGTCGTGTAATCCGTACTTCTTCTGCCGCGGCTGTAAAACAGCTCGTTCTTCATTCGTGTAACCAGCCCACGAATACTTTCGCAGCGGGCGTTGTCATGACATCTGCCTCCGTCACTGTTCATGCTTTGCCTTACTCCACACTCGTTCAGCATGGCTCTGTATGAAGCGCTTGTGTACTGGCTTCCGCGGTCGGAGTGGAGTACCGCACCGCAAAATTCGGGATACGCTGCAGCTGTATTTTCGACAGTTGCAGCGCATAACTCGGCTCTCATATTGTCGTCCATTGACAGCCCGATTGCAGTCAGGTCGTAACAATCAAATATCGCCGACACATATAGCTTGCCATTTTTAGCTTTGACTTCTGTGATATCAGTTACGCATTTGCTGAAAGGCTTGTCGGCTTTAAAATCGCGTTTCAGCAGGTCGTCTGACTTTCGTGCTTCACGGTCCGCCTTCGTAATTCCATTCGATTTTCGGTTGGGTCTATGCGTTATTCCGATGGCTGTCATCACACGGTATACCGTGGCTTCACTTGGTATTCCTGAACCCGGATATTTAAGGAGCAGCGCCTTATGCATTCGCTCCCGACCATATGTATCGTTACATTCGTCCTCATGCAGTATCTCCATCATTTTGGCCGCCAGTTCTTCGTGTTTCCAGGGTTTACTACGATTCTTCAGGTATTCGTAAAACCCCTGACGTGTCACTTCCAGCGCTTTGCAGCAGAATGAAATCCTGCCTTTTGCGCCTCCATCGCAGGTTTTGAGCGCGATGAACTTCATTCGCTCCTGCTTGTTTACTTCCGACGGCTCGCGGCGAAAAAAGCTGCCGCCTCATTCAAGAAATCCCTTTCCTCCTGAAGCCGCTTGTTTTCCTTGTTCAGCCGCTTTACCTCGCTTCGCAGCTGCCGGATCTCCTCAGCCAGGCTCATTGCATTTTCGGGAGTTCGCTCCTCAATGTCCAGGTCGCCGTTCTTTGTCGCCTGCACCCATCCGTACAGCGTTCCGTAAGGTATCTTAAGCTCCTCGCTGGCTCGCTTTACTCCTATTTCCAGCGCCAGCTTTACTGACTGATCCTTGTAGCTCCTGTCGTATTTCTTTGCTTCTGACATGTCCTTCACCCTCCTGATTTTAGTATATTATTATATTGTTTTGAGCGTGGGGTGTCAAGTTTTATTATACAACATCATTTATTGATCATCACAATATTCTTGCCGTCACCGCAGTATCTTTTTTCTGTATTCTGCCGGAGAAAAGCCGGTCACCTGCCTGAACTGCCGTGAGAAGAATTTTTCATCATCGTAACCGCAGCTTACTGCTGTCGCATAAATGCTCATGGCTGTAGAATACAGTAAGTAGCAGGCTTTCATTACCCTTGAATTTATGCAGTCGCGGTTGTAACTTACATCAAAGCACTGCCGGTAAATCAAGCGGAAATGCCCCTCGCTGACGCACATTTGTCTGCTGACTTCCGAAAGCTTAGGCATCTTATTAGGTACTGAAATTATACTGTTCCTTATGTCGGCAAGCTCGTTATAATGCGGAAGTCTTCTTCGTTCGCTTATCAGACCGACATCGTGCTCTGCATTCAGCGATACGGCTGAGCGCAGTTCTCCGACCAGCGTGTTATCGGAACTGTGGTATGTGATAATAACCTGCCGTTCATCGTGCCGTGAATAAACCTCGTTGTGGAGCGATATTTTCAGTTTCTCAGGAAACATTCCGTTTTCCCTTTTGAACATGATAAGAAATGTGTTGTCATCGGTCCGGCAGCATATTTCATGCTGAGCGCATACACGTTTTATTGATGACGCTGTTTCTGCGATTATATCGCTGCGGTAGTTTTCCCCAAACAGATATTCTCCGCCGTCCGGGAAACCAAGCTTTACCGCCTGAATGCAGAAGTTATGCCCGGCTTCCTCCACAATGCTTTCAAATTCACGAAGATTGTAGAACCCCGTCAGCGAATCATACAGTGCGGATTGCCGCTGGCATTGCGTGAGATAGTGGATATCATTCTTCATTCGCAGAAATTCCAGCGTATCCGCAACAGTCTTGTTCCAGTCGCGGAAGCTGAAATCATAGCTCGCCGGGCGGTTGTATTCCAGCACCGTATACCCGTAAAGCCTTGTCTGAAAGCACACGGGATTCACATAGAAAATCACAGGGGAATCGTGCTCCGTAATGAACGGCACTGGAGTTTCGCCACTGCTGAACTTTATCGGTGGTTCTGAATACTCGTTACCTATCGCACAGCACAGGAACTCATCACCGTTGAAACGTTCACTGTTCCATGCGCTGTCAAGGCACAGAAACAGCCTGTCAGCGCCGTGCAGCAGGTAGAAAAACTCGCTTACCGCTCCGGTGTATTCCTCAAGAGTACGCGATGTGGTGAGCCTGCCGGAAAACTGTGCCACGGTGCTCATAACGGTGTGATACTGATCTATCTTTTCCGCGATAAGCTCATCTAAAAGCTGCGAACGGCAGATGCCGCAGGAGCAGGTGTTTCCGCTTACGAACCTGTCGGAATTGTCTTGAATAGGACTGCCGCCGAGAATAGCAACCACAGCGTCCCGTCCCATTTTACGGCGGTTTCTGCGGTAAGTCGTCAGCAGCGGATAGTGATATATCCTTCCTGCGGTATGGTCGCCGCCGGTCTGGTCGTAGCCCGTTACTGTCAGCTCGCCGGGAATATCCACTCCTGCCTCCGAAAGAACATCACACAGCCCGAACGCCATGGAATCATTGGTGCATATCACTGCCTGAGGTCGCGGAATTTCACCGCTGAGATACCGCTGGGCAAGTTCCTCGCCGGAATCGTTCCAGAAGTTCCCGTAATACACTCTGATATTATCAAGGCTTATTCCGTGCTTTCTGAATGCGCGCTTGCAGCCGTTCAGACGCCTTTGCGAAGTGGCGTTGTCCCTGCTTCCCGTCAGTATGTCGATGTCCGTGAAACCGTGAACCGTTATCAGATGTTCCGTAATTTTCTCCAGGTCGGTTTCATCGTCGGAATAAACGCTCTTAAATCCATCTATCTCCCCGTCAATAACAATGGCGGGGATTTTTGCAGCTCTTATTTTATCGATTGTATCGTTGATTATTGTTATATCCCGGAATGCCTCGGCTGTGACAATAACGCCGTCAAATAAATCCGGCTCAAACAGGGAGTAAATTATGTTCTCATAATTCAGCAGATCATCGTCCTGCCAGTGGTTGTATATGTTTGAGTAGACCGCAACATCGGTGTCTTTCCGGAATGCGGCTTCGGATATTCCGTATAGTATATCGCGCTGTTCGGACGCGTCGGCTCTTGCGGTAATGACCGCTATTCTTCTGCGCATAATATCACCCCGTTTACAGTATAGCTTAATTCCGCACTAAAGTCAAGAGCAAAAGTGCATATTATGATTAAAAAGTGGATTAAACGAATATATGCTATTGAATTTCTGCTTTGCAATGTGTATAATAAAACAAAAGAAATACCGCGCAAAGATTGTGCGTGTATTGCGCAGGTAGATTAGCCAATAATACGCTTCGCTGATTGGCTAATCTCGATTTTTCGTCAGATTGTACAACGTGGACGCGGCAAAGCTGTTGCCTTGCAAGGACGAATTGTGCAATATGCAAGCAAGACGCGTACAAGATCCAATAAATGGTCTTTGCGCGGTGTTGCCCCAAAACAATGAGGTGATAATAATGAAAATAAGTGAAAATTGCTACAAGCTGGAAAATACGGCAAATCCAATTTCGCCGAATGTATTCTGCGCTGACCCGACAGGCGTTGAGTACAACGGCAGACTGTATATTTACGGCACTAACGACCATCAGCAGTACGAGGCAGTCGGCGATGACGGAAAGAACGACTATGTTCACATAAAATCCATCGTTATGCTGTCAACTGACGATATGGTGAACTGGGAATACCATGGCTTCATAGACATCGCAAAAATAGCGCCTTGGATAGTGAATTCATGGGCGCCGTCCGTAGCTTCCCGAGTTGAGGCGGACGGAAAAACTCATTTTTACCTTTACTTTTCGAACAGCGGCTGCGGTGTAGGAGTGCTTACGGCGGAACACCCTCTCGGACCGTGGAGCGATCCTCTCGGAAAGCCGCTAATCTATCAGAATATGCCGGGGCTTGAAAACTGTCCTGCGCCCTTTGACCCGGGAGTATGCCTCGACGAAAACGGCACAGGCTGGCTTGCGTTCGGCGGAGGGACCCCACCTGAAAGTAATACGCTGCACACATGTATACCTAAGATAGTGCGGCTGGGAAAGGATATGCTTTCGTTTGACAGCGATTTCGTTCCGATAGACGCTCCGTATTTTTTAGAGGCAAGCGAGCTGAACTACGAAAACGGAACTTTTATCTACACGTACAGCACGGACTGGCAGTCAAGAGAAAACTGGAACAGAACTGACGTTCCGGCGCCGGGAATATGCAGCATGGGCTGTCTGACGAGCAAAACTCCCCTTGACCCGGATAGTTGGCAGTTCAGGGGCGGATTCTTCCTAAACGCCGGTGATTCCGGAATGGACTGGTGCAACAATCACACCCACCTTATCGAATATAAGGGAACAAGGTACATTCTTCACCACACACTTCACATTCAGGAGCGCACGAAAACAAAGGGAGGATTCCGCTGTATGTGCGTGGATCTACTGCCTTACACGGATACGGAATTCCCCGTCACAAAGGCAACACGCGAAGGCGTCACGCAGACTCAGCCGCTCGACCCGTATAAAGCTCACAGCGGTGCGGAGATGTTCACCTGCGCAGATATGTGGTACGAACAGATATCAGCCGGCAAAATGGCTGTGAAGTCGCTGGCAGGGGGCGCATGGACTTACATAAAGGGCGTGGATTTCGGCAAGGGCACAGAAAAGCTGCTCGTTACCGCAAAGGGCATGGGCGTTATCGAGCTTCGTCTTGATGACAGGAATGCCGAACCGTTGGGAGTGATCGAACTCGCAAGTGATGGATTTGATAAAATTCCTGTGGTTCTTCCCACAAAAATAGCAGGAATTCACAATGTATATTTTGCATTTTCCAGCAAGGACATCTGCCTCGAAAGATGGCAGGCTGAATGAAAGGAGTAACCATGAACAATAAGATAACATCTTTGATTATTGCGGCGGTTATGATGCTTGTTTCCGGCTGTTACGGGCAGAACGGCTCGGGTGATTCATCTTCGCAGACGGAAAGCTCTGCCGACAGCGTAGACAGTGTGAGTGAAGCGGAAATAATCGACAGCCTTAACAACGGAATAATAATCGACGAGGTAAGCGGAAATGTCTACAAAGACGAGCGTAACGCCAATCCCATTTCGCCGAATATATTCTGCGCAGACCCCACCTCAGTCGAATACAACGGCAGACTGTATGTATACGGCTCGAACGACACCCAGCAGGCGGAAAACGATACCGTCAATGATTACGACTATATAAAGTCACTGGTGGTTTTATCCACAGACGACATGGCGAACTGGATATACCATGGCAGGATAGAAGTCGACGAAATAGCGCCGTGGATAGCAAATTCATGGGCACCGTCCATCGTTTCCCGCGTTGAGGAAGACGGTCTTACGCACTTCTATCTGTACTTCTCGAACGGCGGCGGCGGTGTGGGAGTTATTACCTCCACCGACCCGGTAGGTCCGTGGTCTGACCCTCTCGGCGCACCGCTGGTTTATCAGAATATGCCGGGGCTTGAGAATTGCCCTGCGCCGTTCGATCCGGGCGTCTGCATTGATGAAAATGGCACAGGCTGGCTTTCTTTTGGCGGCGGAAATCCTGCGGACGGCGGAGGTGTTATACATACCAATGTGCCTAAGATAGCACGTCTGGGCGCGGATATGCTTTCGTTTGACAGCGAGTTCGTTTCTATTGACGCCCCGTATTTCTGTGAGGCAAGCGAGCTGAATTACATCGACGGCACCTATTATTACACCTACTGCAACGACTGGCAGAACCGCAGCAAATGGGACCGCAAGGACATTCCTGCGCCGCCTACATGCAGTATGGCATACATGACCACAAAAACTCCCCTTGACGCAGACAGCTGGGAATACAGGGGCGCATATTTCTACAATGCCGGTCAGAATGCCGACGGCGAATCCGGAATGCGCTGGGCCAACAATCACACGCATTTCTGCGAGTATCAGGGAACGAACTACATTGTCCACCACACGCTCCTTCTTGAAGAACTGGCAGGCGGCACAGCAGGTTTCCGCAGCATTATGGTTGATTATCTTCCGATGAATGCGGCTGACGGAGAGATCCCGATAACTGCCGCAACGCGTCATGGCGTATCTCAGATAAAGCTTCTTGACCCCTACGCTGAAAACAGCGGCGCGGTTATGTTCACGTCTGCCGATATAGGTTACACCGATGGTAACGACCCTGCCGCAAAGAGCAAGGCGGACGGCGCATGGATCTATGTAAAAGGTGCGGATTTCGGTTATGGTGCTTCCGCTTTCACCGCTGATGTTAAAGGCAAGGGCAGAATCGAGGTTCGCCTTGACAGCATTTCCGGCGAGGCAGTATCTTTCATTGAATTTGACAACGCTGATTATGCTAAGGTTCGTTCTGCTAAATTCAGTCAGTTTGACGGCAGAAATCACAATATCTATCTGGTATTTTCCGGCGCGGATATTGAACTGAGATCGTGGCAGTTCACAAAGGGCAGCGAGAAACTCCGTCCCGAGGAGAAAATCTCAGATACCAAGATAAAGTACGAAAATCTTATACTTACCGGGCAGGCTGTAAATCCCGGTCCAAGTCCGTCGGCAGTTGTCGAAATGAGCGGTGACGGTGAGTATTCCGTGAAGTCCACCTCATTTGAAAAAGGCAGCGAGTTGCTTAACTTCGGCTTCATCAACGTTGACCCGGACGCGAAATACAAGGTACATGTCAAGTCCATAGGTCTTGAAACGGAAAACGGGATCGTTGAAGTCCCTGTAAACGCAGAGCTTGACCCGTCAAGCGAATCCGCAAATGGGCTTGCTAACGGCTGGATGGGCGCTGAGATAGGTTCCGTGGTTTACGGCACCAAGAAATGCGGAATAGTTGCCGCAGAAACCACTGTCGACTGGATAGGCTACCGTTTTGCACTCGTAATAAACGGTAAGGAAGTTCCCTTTACATCAATAACCTACAATCTTGAAATAAGTGATCTTGTCCTTGATTAAGGTGAGAAATCATAATTTTGGAGGATCTTTAATGAACCGTGTTTCTGTTGTTAAAATCATAGGAATCATAGGATTGGTTATTTCAATGCTATTGAGCGGATGTACCACTAGCATTACGGATAACAATGTTTCCGGAAACGACCTTACCGCAACGGAGGTTATCCGGCTCATGGGCAACGGAATAAACCTCGGCAACACGCTGGAGGCATACAATCACAAAAGCTATGTGGATTCAGGAGTAAACCCCACTTCCTTTGAAACGCTCTGGGGACAGCCCGTCACCACAAGGGATATGATAGACGATATGAAAGCCCTGGGCTTCGATACTCTCCGTATTCCTGTGGCATGGACCAATGGCATAAATTACGAGAGCGGAGATTACACCATTGACGAGCGGCTCATGAACCGTGTCGACGAGGTTGTCAATTATGCTCTTGACGCTGATATGTATGTTATACTGAACGACCACTGGGACGGAAGCTGGTGGGGAATGTTCGGCTCCGGTGACGAGGCAGTTCGTGAAAAAGGAATGGCACTTTATAAGTCCATATGGACGCAGTTATGCGAGCATTTTTCCGATTATTCCTACAAGCTGATATTTGAATCCGCAAATGAGGAACTTGGCGACAGACTCAACGATGGCGAAGTCACCGGAACAGACGGAGTTCTCAGCGAGGACGAATGCTACGAAACAACGAACAGAATTAACAGCGAATTTGTTAAGCTGGTACGTTCGACCGGCGGCAAAAATGCAGACAGATTCCTGCTTATCGCAGGGTACAACACCGACTTCAGGAAAACATGCGATGACAGATACCAAATGCCGGAGGACACGGCAAAGGACAAGCTTCTGCTTTCAGTACATTATTACACGCCGTGGGACTATTGCAGTGACAGTACTGTAAACCAGTGGGGATCTCCCGGCGATTACGAGGAGCAGAATTCCCTTTTTCAGATGCTGACTAAATTCACAGACCAGGGATACGGCGTGGTTATAGGCGAATATGCCGTTATGGGTGCGGCGGATAAACCCGATAGGGATAAGTTTTACGCCAATCTTCTGGATAACTGCGACTTGTATAATTACTGCCCCGTCCTCTGGGACTGCAGCGATTTTTACAAAAGGGTCCTCAGAAAAACTACCGATGAAAACATAGCAAGGCTGTACAGCGACAGACGCGCTTCGACCGAAGAAGGCAAGGATTATTCTGAGATCCAGTCTGCCGCAAGGGAGAGATTGGACAAGTCGATAAAGGCGGCTGAAGACGAATTTATGGCGGGCGTATCCATTCCGGCTTCTGATGATACCGCAGTGGCATGGATAATGTACCAGAGTCTTGATTATTCAGTTCAGTACTGTGTCGGCAACAAGTACGACCCGACGGATATGACCCTGGGTATCGTTGCAGACAATGCTGAGATAACCGGTGAGGGAACCTACACCGTCAGTCTGGATTTCTCGGATTGCGGTATTGCAAGGGGAGTGTTTTTCTCGGCTCTCGGGATTTCCAACGGCGAGAAGCTCTTCCCGGGTTATACTATCTCTATTGATGAGGTTAAGGTAAACGGCGAAGTCCGTGAGCTATCAGGCAAGGAATATACCTGTTCCGACGACGATAACTGCACGAGAGTAAACCTCTATAACCAGTGGGTAACATCTGTCCCCGATGACGTCAGATGCGCCGACGGCGACAATTCCGGTCTGTCCGCGACTGTTCTTACCGTCAAAGACGATGAGATACTTTCGACGCTGGAAATAACATTCACTTATTCAGCGCCATAAATCAGAATCCCTGTGATATTCAAAATCTAAGCCGACGGATTCCATCAGCACAGTGATCCGTCGGCTTATGTGTCAAGGCATTGGAGGAACCGTTATGAATTATACAAAATCAGTTGAAAAATGGGGCGTTTTCGAATTTTACTCTGAGGGAACCACCGCTGGCAACCCATTCCTGGAACGCGGTATCACTGCGCTATTTGAAAGCGATTCCGAGCGCAAAACCGTCAATGGTTTTTACGATGGGAACGGAATATACAAAGTAAGATTCATGCCATCGTTTGAGGAAGAATACCATTTTACGGTCTGCGGGAATTTTTCTGACAGGAAATACGAAGGAACTTTTTCTGTCACGCCGCCGTCGGAAAATAATCACGGCTGCGTAAAGGTACATAACAAATATCATTTTCAGTATTCCGACGGAACACCTTATTATCCTGTCGGCACGACCTGTTATGTATGGAATCTGCAAAGCGATGACCTTATCGCGCAAACTCTTGAAACTCTGAGAAATTCCCCATTCAACAAGATACGTTTCTGCGTATTTCCTAAAAGCTACTGCTACAATTCACGTGAGCCGCGCTCCTATCCATACGAGGGTACTCCGGTTGACGGAAGTGCTATCACAGAGGACAATGTGTGGGGCTACGGTCCGGACTCCAAGGGCAACAACTGGGATTTTGAGAGGTTTAACCCCAAGCATTTTCAGCATATTGAATACTGTATCGGCGAGCTTCAAAAGCTGGGTATTGAGGCAGATATTATCCTCTTTCACCCGTATGACCGCTGGGGCTTCTCAACAATGACACCGGAGTGCAACGAACTTTATCTGAAATACACGGCGGCAAGGTTTTCGGCTTTCAGAAATGTATGGTGGTCATTTGCTAATGAATATGACCTGATAAAAAGCAAGAGCATTGAGGACTGGGAACGATATGCGCAGATAATCGTAGAAAGCGACCCGTATGATCACCTGCGATCAATACATAACGGTAATCAGTTTTACGATCATACAAAGTCATGGATAACGCACTGCAGTATTCAGCGTTCTCCGGAGGGAACATCCGAGTGGAGAAAAAGCTATGGCAAACCGATAGTAATTGACGAAATGCTATACGAGGGAAATATTCAGTATGCGTGGGGGAATATTTCGCCGCAGGAGCTTGTTCGGAGGTTCTGGGAAGCACTTTGCCGCGGCGGCTACGGTGGTCACGGCGAAACCTACATAGACGATAAGGCGATATGGTGGTCTCATGGCGGAGAGCTTAAAGGTGACAGCCCTGAAAGAATAGCTTTTATGCGAAAAATACTTGAGGAAGCTCCGGACGGCGGATTGCGACCCAAAAACATGGAATGGGACGAGATATGTGTGGTTCCGGAAGATGAAAATCTAGCTGATGAAACCGGTTATCACCTGTTTTATTACGGGATTTCGCGTCCGGGATTCAGATATTATCATATTGACGATAATAATATATACACCGTCGACATTATAGACACATGGAACATGACGGTTGAGAATGTCGGAAGTTTCAAGGGACGTTTCAGAATTGATTTGCCCACAAGAGAGTATCTTGCGGTTAGAATTAAGAAAGCAGAGGATTAGATAGAATAATGTTCGCCCCGATATGTTTTTGACTGACAGCCCTCTGCACGATAAATCGGAGGCTGAATACCTTTTTCCTTATTGATAAGCCATTAGCGAGATATTCGTCCTCCAGATTGAAGCGGATTTCAAGCTGTTCGACATTGAAATCTGCCCGGAAATTTCGCAAAGTGCGATTAAGTATGTAAGGATTATCTGTGCGACGGCTTCGCCTTTGGCATTATGTCTTTGGCACGGCGGTGTTCGGTGCGCCTTTGGACATACATCTGTGCAAGGTCGGGATTATTCCGAAAAATATCGTTCACCTCGTCAATCTTTGACCGTAATACACGGCAGTTATTCTCTGCCCGCTGTAATCGCTCTTTCAGAGTAGGTTTGAGCGCCGATAAATCCTCGCGGGAGCCGCTGTATTCAATCAGCTTTGGACGGCAGCTTAACGGCACATCATTATTCCACTTGCAGAAACCGTCTACAAGTTCGGTGTGGTTTTTAAGCGTTTCGTAAGTGTTGCTGATACTGCCGCCGTATTTGGTATGCAGGAATTAGCTTTACACATTTTACTCGAAATTTTTGAGCAGCAGTGCAATCCGTACTTCTTCTGCCGCGGGTGTAAAACAGCTCGTTCTTCATTCGTGTAACCAGCCCACGAATACTTTCGCAGCG
>ERZ859923.1123-NODE-1123-length-12084-cov-3.786017_pt1 | contig 12084 bp, 8 predicted proteins | sample MGYA00510116_ERZ859923 | MGnify/ENA primary metagenome ERZ859923 (study PRJEB30046, sample SAMN00715168) | human gut metagenome | study: EMG produced TPA metagenomics assembly of the A metagenome-wide association study of gut microbiota in type 2... | reverse complement strand
CAGCAGCAGCCCGGCGGCTTCCTTTATCCTCGCCGGGTCGTAGCGCAGTATTCCTGCGGCGCGGTCGGTGTCGTGGTTGCCGATGAACGGCGCGTCGATACCGCGTTCGCTGTAATCCGCGATAGTCTGCTCTACCGTAGCCATAGCCTGCGCGAACGACTCCGCAGAGTTCGCCTTTCCGCTGAGGTTCACGGTCTTTGCTATCTTGCCGTCAGACTCCGCCATCGTGAAGCCGAAAACGCTGTCTATCGAGGAGGCGTAGTACTTCGTGTAGGTGGTGAAGCTCTCCCACACCTCGCCGACGATGTAGCAGTCGGGATTTATACTGTGACAGTAATCGCAGAACCAGTTCAGAACCTCAACGTTCTTGTCGGGATTTCCGGTGAAGTACTCCTTTACGGCGTCCAGCCGGAATCCGCCTATTCCCTTATCCAGCCAGAATTTCGCTATCTGCTCGAATTCCTCCCGGACGTCCGGGTTGTCGAGCTGCAGCTCCGGCATGTTTTCGGAGAACACCGCCTGGTACCACTTAGTTCCCGTTTGATACCACGCGGCGCTCCCAGCAGGTTTTTCATCCTCGAAATAATAGTAGCCAACATACTTGTTGTGGACCGGGCAGAGCGTTTCAGAAAGGCAGTCTTCCTCCGCGGGTGCGCCGCACGGCTCCTGACGAAGGCTCTGCGAAGCCGATTCGAACCAAGGGTGATAACGCGAGCTGTGGTTCATCACAAGGTCGATGAGCAGGCTTATGCCGCGCTTTTCGCACTCTGCGGAGAGGTTTTCGAAATCCTCCATCGTGCCGAACTGCGGGTCTATGCTGTAGTAGTCCTCCACGCTGTACTTATGATAGGAGCGCGAGGGCATTATCGGCGTGAGCCAGATTCCGTTGAAGCCCATGTCCTGGATATAATCCAGCTTTGAAGTGATACCGTTCAGGTCGCCGATACCATCGCCGTTGCTGTCGCAGAACGAACCCACGAATATCTGATAGTAGTTCCGGAAATTGTCGTCGATGATGTTCAGTTCCTGCTCGTATTTATAACTGTTCAAACTTGTCATGTCTGATGTTTCCGGCGAACTGCACCCGGAAACCAGCACAGCCGCCGCAGTAAAAACTGTAGCGGCTGTGCGTTTAATGGTGGTTATCCATGAAGATGTCATTATTTCTCCTTAGGAAGCTCCCGGGAGCATATCTCCCTGACGGACTCGCGCTCGATAAGCTCCGGGCGCAGCATTACGGACTTGATATGTATTCCGTTTTTCATCTGCTGAAGCATGAAGAACGTCGTCTTTCCAATGTGTATGCGGTTCTGGCTGAGCGTAGTTATCGGGGGCTGCGAATACTCGGACGGCGGAAGGTTGTCGTAGCCGGTAATGCTGATGTCCTCCGGAACGCTGTACCCGGCGCGTATAAGCTCCTTTACCGCCGTGCAGGCGAGAAGGTCGCTTATGCAGACCACTGCGGTGACTCCGGTCTCGGCGATCTCCAGGATACGTTTTTTCGTGCCCTTCGCCGAGAAACAGCCGTACTTCACAGCAGCGGGATCCTCCACCAGACCAAGCTCTGCGAGGGCGTCAGAGTACGCCTGCTTGCGCTCGATGGTGACGATACTGTCAGGCTCGCCGCCGAGGAACCCTATCCGGTCATGCCCCTTCGACCAGAGGTAGCGCACCGCCTGGCGGATACCCTCTGCGCTGTCGCAGCCGACCCTGGCCACAAGCGGGGAATCAACGTAATTATCCAGCACCACCATCGGGATATTGAAGCTCTTGATGTGCTCAACGAACACCGGGTGCGGCTTGAATCCGAGGAACACGCTGCCCTCGTAATTACCGCCGGACATGATGGAATAGTAGCTGCCGGTTTTCAGCTCCTCGTCGTTTATCGCAACGATGTTCACGCCTATTCCCTGCTCAGCCGCCGCAGCCTGTATTCCCAGGATTATCTCATATCCGAACTGATCTACCTTATCATAGTGTATGCTTCCATAGATGAACACGATGAGATTGCGGGAATACGCCGTGCGTCCGGTCTTTACCTGGTAGCCCATCTCGCTTGCGCAGCCAAGAATGCGCTCCCGGGTCTTTTCACTGATGTCGGTGGCTCCCGAAAGAGCCTTCGACACCGTGCTTTTCGCCATTCCCAGACGGTCGGCTATATCCTGGATAGTTACATTCTTTCCTGCCATGCGATTTTTCTCCTTAACCCTTTACTGCGCCGCCTGTTACGCCTCCTACGTAATACTTCTGCATTACGATGAACAGCGCGCCTATCGGGATAGATACCAGTACTGCTCCTGCCGCGAACTGGGTGTAATATGCGCCGATGAACTCACGCTCCAGCATTTTGAACATACCCAGCGCAACGGTGTAGCTGTCGTAGTTCGCTCCGCAGATCATGCTCGGGAAGATGTAGTCTACCCAGGGAGCCATGAACGTCGTCAGAACGGTGTACACGATTATCGGCTTTGAAAGCGGTATGGTTATCTTGAAGAACACCTGGGATCTCGTCGCGCCGTCAAGGTAGGCGGATTCGTCCAGGGATTTCGGTATCGTATCGAAGAAGCCCTTCGCGATATAGTATGTCAGCCCCGAACCGGAAATGTACACCAGCGTGAGGCATACCAGCGGGTTCTCAGTGAGACCCAGACCCTTTAAGATGTAGTAGATAGCTACCATCGACATGAATCCGGGGAACATTCCGAGGATAAGCGCAACGTTCATCATCGGCTTTCTCATCTTGAAGCGCAGACGGCTGAGCGCGTAGGACACAGCCAGCACGATGAACGTTGAACCGATGCAGGATATCACAGCCACGATGAACGTGTTGAGGAACCACTGCGAGAACTTGAACTGCTGGTCTTCAAACAGCAGGCGCGTATAGTTGTCAAGGGTGAAGCCCTTCGGCCAGAAGTAGCTGGTGTAGGAGCCAGGCTCCGCACGGAACGATGTCAGGATAATCCACATCAGCGGAAGAATCCACATGATACCGAGTACCAGAAGAACTATCTGGATAACGACATTGATCGTTTTCTGCTGCCTTGAATAGGAGCGGGAATAGTATCTGTCCTCTTTCATTACTGGAACGCCTCCTCATTCTTGTAAGATGCCGATCTGCGGAACGTGATGAGCGACAGAAGCGAGCAGATGATGAATACCAGAATGCCGATCGTCGCAGCGTAGCTGTAGTCGCGGGAGTTGACGGTCAGCTTGTACAGCCAGGTCACCAGCAGGTCGGTCTTGCCCGCCTGGTAGTAATCCAGCGTTGCCGGAGTTCCTCCTGTAAGGAAGTAGATGACGTTAAAGTTGTTGATGTTGCCGACGAGCTGTGTGATGAGGTACGGAGTAGTAACAAACAGCACATACGGCATTGTGATCTTGGTAAACATAACGAACGGAGACGCGCCGTCTATTCTTGCGGCTTCGTAGAGATCCTCCGGAATGTTCATCAGGATACCGGAAACTATCAGCATCGTGTACGGAATACCTATCCACAGGTCAACTATAATGACCGTCACGCGCGCCCATGTCGGGTCGGTGAAGAACGGGAGCGGCGAGCTTATCCAGCCAAGCTCCTGAAGCAGGACGTTCATGGGACCCGCCTCTGCGAGGACGTTCTTCATTACCAGCAGCGAAACGAACTGCGGAACTGCGATAGCGAGAACGAAAAGCGTGCGGTAGAATGCCTTGAAGCGAATGCCCTTCTTATTGATAAGCATTGCAAGAATGACTCCGAGCAGGTAGTTAAGAAATGTTGCAAATACCGCCCAGACCAGCGTCCACGCGAGGACCGGCCAGAATGTATGTCCGATGGTGGAATCGCTTCCGAGAATGACCTTGAAGTTGTCAAGACCTATCCAGGTAAAGAGGTTTGCCGGAACCTGGTGATCCTTGTCGTAGTTGGTGAACGCGAGGGAGATCATGTATACCAGCGGAACTATCGTGAAAACGACAACGCCGGTAACAGGGATAAACAGCAGCGTCTTGTGGAAATGCTCGTCAAGCAGGGACTTGATGTCGTCAACGAAGCCCGGGAGCTTCTTGCCTGCTTTTTTCAGGCGTTCCGCGATGTCGGCGGAGTGAATGTTCTGAACCCACAGGAAAAGGAACACCACCGTAATGAACAGCGCGAAGATACCGTAGAGAAGTATCAGCATGGAGTTGTCGCCGTCCTGAAGCACGTCAATGCCGAGGGACTCGTCGAATTGCCAGCCGCGCTGAACTGTTCCGAGGTTCCGAAGCCCTGCGAGGAACCCGAATCCGGTGTCTATCATGAAGCCGAAGTAAGCGACCTCAGCCGCGAGGTACATCAGACCTTTTATGATCTGTCCGCGGAACAGGCTGCCCGCGCCCATCACGATGTACGACAGCTTGGTAAGGATACCGCCGTGTACGAACGTCCGACCCAGCCACGCGAAGCCTCTGCCGAACTTTTTAAAGAACTTAGCGAGCGCGCCTGGGATACTCATGAAGAAATGAGCAATGCCCATGCCAAGCGCCTTGAAGAATTCCGCCACGCGGAACGATACCTTTTTGTACCATGGGAGTACGAAGTAATCAATTCTTGTCATTGCATTAACCTCCTGAAATATATCGGCGCTTTGTGCAGTTTCAGTGCGGCTTTTCACAGGAGATATACAGTTTATTATATCACCATAGCAGTCGGCTGGTCAATACGTTCAAAACGGGATCAAAGCGGCATTGAAACTGCATAAAGCAGATATTTTCCATTTCTGCGGGCGGCTTTGGGAGATCCGCCCGCATTATGGAAAGGGGAGAAACCTATTTATTTAGGATTGGATATCTTGGTTACGCGGACACTGTCAGCCGAGGGTAGCCAGAACGGAGTTAACGTAAGCGTCGAGCTTCTCCTGGAGATTATCCTTGGTGCATGTGCCTGCAATGATCTCCTGACCGAACGCTTCCGCAGGAGTCCAGAAGTTCTGGCACTGGCTGATGGAGGTCTGTACTGTTGCGTACTGAGCCTGCAGTGCAAGAGCGCCGATTGCGATGTTGGAGTTCATAGTCTCGGTATCGTTTGCGAGTTCAACGTTTGTGGGAGCGAAGGAGCGCTTCTCAAATCTCAGCTTCTGGTTATCCTTGTTGGTGAGCCATTCAGCGAGAGCCATTGCATCGAGCGGATTCTTTGTCTCGGAGTTAACGCCCATGATCTTGAAGTTTGCCATACTGCCCATCTGAACGGTTTCGCCGTTGGAGAGTGTAAATTCAGGAAGTTTTGTAGCTGCATAGTTGTCACCCAGAGAAGCCTGTATCTCCGCAGCGTTCCATGTACCGGAAACAGCAGCTGCGAGGGTTCCGTCCGCGAAGCCTGCCTTTACGAGCGAATCATCAAAATTAGAGCCGTACTTGGGGTTGTTCACAAGATCAATGAGGTACTCGCCGACCATATAGCCGCGCTCGTTGTTGAAATCGCACTGTGTGGGATCGGTTCCATCTTCGCCGAACAGCTTGCAGCCTGCGCCGAAGAAGAATCCAGACTGATACCAGCCGTCATCTGTATTGAAAGCAAAGTTTGTGGAAACGCCCTCTATATCCTTGCTCATGATACCCTCGATGGACTTTACATCGTCCTCGCTGAGCTTGGACTTGTCATAATACATGAAATAGGTATCGGAAACGTAAGGATAGCCGTAAAGCTCATCGTTGTTGGAAGCCGCTGATATTGACGCTTCTGTGTTTTCAGCTATTATCTGATCCTTATTCTTGGTGACTCTGTAGAGCGCTCCTGCATCAACCAGGATCGCAGTCTGATCGGAAGCGAATGCGAATACGTCTGCGGCTGCGGAGATATCCTTCAGCACTTCCTTCTGCGCGTCAGCCTCGCTGACAACGCCATAGGTAAATGTGTACTTCTTATCGGGATTTGCGGCTGCAAATGCGTCGCACATCTGCTTTAACATCTCCTGATCCTCCTGGGATCCCCATACAGTGAGGCTCACCTCTCCGGAACCGGTTCCGTTATTCTCTGCGCCGCCGTTGTCCGTTGCGGAGCTGCTGTTCGCTGCGGAGCTGCTGTCCGCGCTGCTTCCTGCGGAAGAGCCTCCGTTGCTGCTGGAGCAGCCTGCGCCAGTTACCCCCGCCATAGCTGCGGCTGTGATGGCTGTCATGATCTTTCTGATCTTCATAATAAATTCCTCCTGAACTTTTCGTTCGTATTGCTCATTTCGAAACTTGCATTTTGTTTCGAAACAAAGTTTCTGAAATATTCACTCGCAGCATCTGCATGACTGCGAGTGAACACTACGGCGTGTTTCGAAATCGTTTTGTTTGATTCGAAATCTTGATTTAATTATAACAGAAAAAAATGTTTTGTCAAGCGATTCTGCACAAAAAAAGCTCACAATTACCAAAACTATTGTAAATTCGGCACGATAAACAAATCGCACCATGGCGTATTTGTGAATTATGGCAACGTTTCCGGTGAAACGCACGTTACACCGCATTGTATTACAAGGAAACCTTTCCGATGTGCCAGATATCGTTCGCATATTCGGCGATGGTGCGGTCTGAGCTGAACTTCCCTGCGCTGCATATGTTCAGCCAGCACTTCTTTGCGAAGGCAAGGCTGTCGCGGTAATCGCGGTTGGCGGCGAGCTTCGCGTCAACGTAGCTCCTGAGGTCACCGAGCAGGTAGTAGTGATCCGGAACATGCCAGCTTGCGCCCTCCATAAGCGCGTAATACAGTTCGCGGAACGCTCCGGTGCCGCCGTCGGAAACGGTACCATCGATAAGAGAGCTTACAACGCGCTTGATCTTCGGGTCAGATTCGGCGATATCACGGGGAATGTAACTCGGCATAATACGCTCGAGCTCCTCGACGGTAGCGCCGAAGATATACTCGTTTTCTGCGCCGGCTTCCTCCGCTATCTCGACGTTTGCGCCGTCAAGCGTGCCGAGAGTTACTGCACCGTTGAGCATGAATTTCATGTTGCCGGTACCGGAAGCCTCGGTTCCCGCCGTGGATATCTGCTCGGAAATATCAGCCGCAGCGACCAGCTTCTCCGCATAGGATACGCGGTAGTTGCTTACGAATACGACGTTCAGCAGATCCTTTGTCGCAGGGTCGGAATTGACCAGCTTTGCGACCTCGTTAATGTACTTGATGATGCCCTTCGCGCGGTAATATCCCGGCGCGGACTTTGCGCCGAAGATGAACGTAGTCGGTGTGAAATCCTTTAAATTGCCGTCCTTGATCTCATAGTAGAGGTAGAGTATCGAGAACGCGTTGAGAAGCTGGCGCTTGTACTCGTGCAGGCGCTTTATCTGGATATCGAAGATGTGACCGGGGTCAGTCTTCACGCCGTCCGACTTCTCGATAAACTCCGCAAGCTGCTGCTTCTTGGTTTTCTTTATTTCCATGAAGCGGCGGAGCACGCTCTCATCATCGGCGTACTTCTTCAGCTCCTTGAGCCTGTCGAGGTCGGTCGCCCAGCCTTCGTCACCCAGCAGTTCAGTGATGAGCGCAGAAAGCTCGCGGTCGCAGAGAGCCAGCCAGCGGCGCTGTGTGATACCGTTGGTCTTGTTCTGGAAGCGCTCCGGATACAGCTCATACCACTCCTTGAGCACAGTCGTGCGAAGAAGGTCGGTGTGGATAGCCGCAACGCCGTTGACATAAGACGAACCAAACACCGCGATATTCGCCATGTGAACGGTGCCGTTCTTTATCAGGCGCATAACAGCGCGCTTTTCCTGGGGAACTCCGCGGCGGTGCATTTCGGATTCGAACGCCTCGCTAAGCATGATAATTACATTGTACACCTCGGGGAGTATCTTCTCAATGAGGCGGCTGTCCCACTTCTCAAGAGCTTCCTGCATGATGGTGTGGTTGGTGTAATTGAACACGCGCTGCGCCGCGCTGAAAGCCTTGTCGAAGCTCCAGCCCTCGTCGCGCATTACAATGCGGATAAACTCCGGAAGCGCAATAACGGGGTGGGTGTCGTTCATCTGAATGCAGTTGTAGTCCGCGAAATTGTCCATCGTCCCGAACTGCTTCTTGTGCTTTCTGATGAGGTCGGCGACTGCGGCTGCGGAAAAGAAATATTCCTGCTTTAAGCGAAGCAGCTTTCCTGCCTCGGTCTCGTCGTTCGGATAGAGCACGCGGGAGATGTCCTCGGCTGCGCGCTTCTTCTCGCCGGCTTCGGTGTACCTGCTCTGATTGAACAGGTCGAAATCGAACTCGTCGTCGGTCTCAGCCTGCCAGAGGCGCAGCGTGCCGACATTCTCAGTGCCGTAGCCGATGACCGGATAGTCATACGGAACTGCGTTCACATCGCCGTCAGCAAAGTGGACAACAACTTTCTCCTGCTCGCGCCGAATGCTCCACGGGTCGCCCTGGCGCTGCCAGTTGTCGGCGGTCTCCGTCTGGAAGCCATTCTTGATACCCTGCTTGAACAGTCCGTACTTGTAGCGTATTCCGTAGCCGTCAAGCGGAAGGCCGAGCGCCGCAGCGCTGTCCAGGAAGCACGCTGCAAGTCTGCCCAGACCGCCGTTGCCGAGCGCCGCGTCCTCTATCTCCTCGAACTCGTTTATATCCGCGCCGAGCTCCTTCAGACCCTCGGCTGTGCTGTCCAGCAGATCGAGGCACAGCAGGTTATTGTACACCGCTCTGCCTACCAGGAACTCCATTGAAAGATAGCTTGCCTTGCGTGCCTTGTCATGAGCCGCGCGGCTCTTCTCCCACGCCGGGGACAGCTCCTCCATAACAAGCCCGGAAACCGCACAGTGGAGCTGCTCCGGAGTAAGCTCCTTCGGCTGTGCGTTGTACTCCTTCTCGCAGCGGGCGGTCAGTTTTTCCTTGAAATTCTCGATTTTCATGTGATAGCTCCTTTCGTTACTTCTTATTCTTACGCTTTACGGGCGGTTTTCTGTTGGTTATTTCGGTCAGGCGCTTCAGGTACTCGGCGTTTTCGTCGGTGAAGTCCTCCCTGAGAGTCCTCCAGCGCCAGTTATTGCCCACCGTGGAGGGAACGTTGATGCGCGCTTCCGTTCCGAATCCCTGAAGCTCCTGGATAGTCGTCATGGCGATGTCTGCGGTGCTTTTCCATGCGATGTCGATGAACGCGCGTGGAAGCTCCGCCGCCTTTCTGATCCCGAGGTACTCCTTTACGAAGCGCTTTGTATTGCGGTCAAGGTCGTTGAACCAGCCCGCCGCAGTGTCGTTGTCGTGGGTGGAGGTGTACACTGCGCAGTTCTGCGATTTGTAGTTCTGCGGGAGGTACTCGCTATCGCCGGAAGGGTCGAACGCGAACTGGAGCACCTTCATTCCCGGGTACGCCGCCTGTCTGAGCAGCTTGCGCACCGGCGGAGTGATGATACCGAGATCCTCCGCGATAATGCCGCCGTTTCCGGTCTCCTGCTTTATCACGCGGAACAGGTCGTACTTCGGACCTTCGCACCACTTGCCGCCGTGGGCGGTCTTGCTTCCGAACGGTATCGCATAGTAGCTGTTGAAGCCGATGAAGTGGTCGATGCGCACGATGTCGTATATCTTCTTTGCAAAACCTATTCTGCCGACCCACCAGCGGTAATTGTCCTGCTTCATTCTGTCCCAGTCGTAGATAGGATTGCCCCAGAGCTGGCCGTCAGCGGAAAAAGCGTCCGGCGGGAAGCCTGCCGCCACAATCGGGACTCTGTCGCTGTCAAGCTGGAACAGCTCCGGCTGACACCAGACGTCCGCGCTGTCAAGGGCGCAGTATATCGGGATATCGCCGATTATCTCAATGCCGTTGTCGTTGGCGTATTTCTTGAGCTTATGCCACTGCTGGAAGAACTTGAACTGCAGGAAGATGTAGAAATCCATCTCGGCTTCGTATTTCTTCTCCGCGGACTTCACCGCAGACGGCTCGCGAAGGCGAAGGGGCTTTTCCCACTCGCTCCACGCCTTCCCGCCGTGGGCGTCCTTGAGAGCCATGAACAGCGCGTAATCGTGAAGCCACTTGTTATCATCCAGGAACGCGCGGTATTCTCCGGAAACGTTACCATTCCTCTGCAAAGAAAAGCGCCTGTAAGCGTGCTTCATCACCTTGTAGAACTGCTCGTACATCGTGGCGTAATCAATGTAGCGCGGATCCTCGCACCACTTGATGTTCTCGTACTCGCTCTTTTTTAGCAGACCTTCCTCGGCAAGCACGTCAAGGCTGATGAAATAAGGGTTCCCGGCGTATATTGAGAAGCTCTGGTACGGGGAATCGCCGTAGCTGGTTTGGGAAAGCGGCAGTATCTGCCATACGCTCTGACCGGATTTTTTAAGGTAATCTACAAAATCGTACGCCTCCCTGCCCATGGAGCCTATGCCGTAATCATTCGGCAGAGACGCTATGTGCAGGAGTATCCCGCTTTTTCTCATTCGTTTACCTCCGTTCGTTTCATGCAGACGGAATCCCCCGCCTTATACTGTGCGCGAAGCGTCACGTGACTTGCTTCGGCGCTGTTTTCGATCATGTTCACCAGCATTCTCACCGAAAGGCTCGATATCTGGTGTATCGGCTGTGAAAAAGTAGCAATTCTCGGGTTAGTGAAATCCGCGATATCAATGCCATCGAAGCCGACGACTGAAATATCCTGCGGAACCCGCTTCCCCATATCAAGGAACGCCCTGACAGCTCCGACAGCGATAATATCGGACATCGCGAACACAGCAGACATATCCTTGCAGCGATGAAACAGCGCAATAGCCGCCTCGTAAGCCGAGGAGAACGTATAACTGCACTGTTCGCACACCGGAGTCTCCGCTCCGTGCTCCGCGCATGTCCGGGCGAATCCGGAATAGCGCAGACCCGATGGACCGGAATCCAGATCGCCGCCTAGGATCCCTATGCTTCGGTGTCCCAGACGGAGAAGTTCCTCAGCGGCCATCCTACCGCCGTCAACGTCATCAACGCTCACTGATGAGAGATTAGCAAAGCCAAGCTCCTTCGCGCTTGCGGTGCTGAGCACGCAGGGAACGCTTATACCGGCGAAACTCCTGCGGAAGTTCCTGATATCGCCGCCCAGGAAGATAATCCCGGCGGGCTTCTGCTCAACGCAGAGCTGCGCGGCGGTCTGAACCTCGTCCTCCTGCTCGTCGATGTAGTTGACTACAAGCTGTAGTCCCGCACTTTCCGCTGCGGTCTGTATCTGCTCGATAAGCGGCGAGAAAAACAGGTTGCTGCTTCCGTTGACTATGAGCAGCACCGAATTCGGAGCGGTCTGGCGCATTCTCCGCGCGTTCCCGTTCGGGGTGTAGTTGTACTTCTGTATCACCTCGTTGATGCGCGCGCGGGTCGCATCGCTTATCTCGCTGCTGCCATTGAGCGCCCTTGATACTGTGCTGACCCCACAGCCTGCAAGCCTTGCTATGTCCTTTATCGTCATGCTGTCACCCCGTTCTACGATTTGCCGAAAACGTTTCCGACGATTCTGATTTTAACATATAATTTCAGATTTTTCAAGCCCTTCTGCGAAATTCCCTTTATTGCACAAAGTTTCGCTGCGTGTTTCGGAAACCCTCACAATACGCCTTCGGAGCTGTTTTTTCTCTATGGCGGTTCAGGACGGCAACAACGCGGCTGGCGCACGGAATCAATTCCGAAGCGTGGTTATGCTTTCATCGGGCGCAAAAAATCGGGTCTGCACCAGCAAACCCGATTCCAAATTTTATGTGATTATCCCGGTGATCCAGTTGATTCCCCTTGCAATGCGCTGCGGGACCTTACTGAAATGCCCGCCGGATTCGTGAACAAAAACCGTCTGCGTGACCTCCGGGGAACGCTCCGCCAGCCGTTTGACTTCCATAGTAGTCTGCTCGACCTGAGCCATCAGCGGATCGGGGGAGTTCTTCTCCTTTCCGCCCAGGCTGAGGAATATCCTGCTCCTGAGCGGGTGCAGCCGCTGGAATTCAAGCCAGCCCGGAAACCATGTCGACCCTGAGCAGCTTGCGGCGCCGCAGAGCCGCGGTTCGTCCCAGAGAGCGTCCGCGTAAAGCGCGAACAGACCTCCCAGTGAATAGCCGCAGAGGTACACGCTGCCGAACCTCCCGAAGCGCTTTTCAAGCTCCGCCGTGAAATCCGGCAGGAACGCCAACAG
>ERZ859923.1116-NODE-1116-length-12122-cov-2.384686_pt1 | contig 12122 bp, 6 predicted proteins | sample MGYA00510116_ERZ859923 | MGnify/ENA primary metagenome ERZ859923 (study PRJEB30046, sample SAMN00715168) | human gut metagenome | study: EMG produced TPA metagenomics assembly of the A metagenome-wide association study of gut microbiota in type 2... | reverse complement strand
ATTTGATATCTTTTTTCATGTTTTTCTCCAATCGTAGCTAAAAGTGGGTGTGGGCTTCTGCCCGCAGCTTGGGGGTGTGGGGCCATGCCCCGCCCAGTGCATTTGGCAGGGCAGCGGCTTCGCCGCAGACCAGACAAATGCGATGCTGGCCGTCGTCCGAGCGGACGACGAATCCCCCCTCCCCCCCCCCCGCGCAAGGGAGCTGCCAATAACATTTACAATAGCAAGTGTCTTGACGCCCTTCTCCTTTGCAAGACGAAGCGCCGCAAGGCTGTCTGCCGTCTCGCCCGACTGGCTGATGATGATAACCAGATCATCGCTCTTAAGAATCGGCTTGCGGTATCTGAACTCTGAAGCCACATCAACCCTCACCGGAATCTTGGCAAGATCCTCCATGACATACTGCGCAACAACGCCGACATGGTACGCCGAACCACATGCAACTATATAAATCTGTGAAATTTTCTTAATATCGTCATCTGCAAGACCAACGGATGATAAATCAAGAGTTCCGTCCTTGTAAACAGAATGAAGTGTATCCGCTATCGCACGCGGCTGTTCATGGATTTCCTTTATCATAAAGTGCTCATAGCCCGCCTTCTCAGCTGCCTCAGCATCCCACTTAATCTCAACAGACTCCTTTTCAATCTCATCGCCATCGAGATTGTAGAAGGTAATTTGTCCATTTTTAAGACGAGCCATCTCCAGATTGCCGATATAATATACATTTCTCGTATACTTTAATATTGCCGGAACATCTGAGGCAACATAAGCCTCACCATCACTCACACCAAGAACCATCGGGCTGTCTTTTCTTGCTGCATAGATTTCTCCCGGGTAATCCTTGAACATAAATGCAAACGCATAAGAACCGCGGATACGCACCATCGCATGGTTAATCGCATCCACAGGAGTGTGCTCATACTTCTTGTAGTAGTAATCAACAAGCTTTACCGCAACCTCGGTATCTGTCGATGAATAGAAGGAATAACCGTTCTTGACAAGCTTTTCCTTAAGCTCCTGATAATTCTCTATAATACCATTATGTACACCAACAACATTTCCATCATCCGCCATATGAGGATGTGCATTGACCTCCGATGGCTCACCATGGGTTGCCCATCTTGTATGACCTATGCCGCAGGTACCATACACTGCATTTCCTCCATCCGTTTTCTCGTAAAGAGCCTTAAGCCTGCCCTTTGCCTTGACTATCTGGTATTCTCCATCTCCATCACGGACAGCCATACCCGCTGAATCGTAACCACGATACTCAAGCTTAGAAAGACCATCCAGTATAATCGGTGCAGCCTGATGCTCACCCGTAAAACCTACTATTCCGCACATAAATTTTCACCTCGCAAAAATTCAATCATATACTCACATGTTTATAACCAATAGGCTGTATCACCTTACAAATTATAATCTGCGTTTAACTATATCATATTTAAATCTTTTGAACAATATGGCAATGACTCATTTTTCAATTTCATGTAATGATATGATAAGGCAAATAATATTTTTCCAATTATTTAAAATTGCTGACAGGCTTAAGAAGCACTTTTTATTTCAGGTAGAAAACATCTTTATCTTCTCTTTCTTAAAAATATAAATGCCCCCATCAGGAATGTGCCAACAACAGCCCATGCCTTTATCTGAATTTTCCCTCCGGTACTCGGAGAGATATGGACAATACCATCCTCGGAGCCTTCATCCCCGGAACCGGTACCGTTCCCATCAGCGCTTATTGTTTCCGTGGAACCTCCGGCCAAATTACCATTCGATTCTGACTCACCACCTATTGCTGCAGTGCTGCTCGGCTGCTCCTCACTGCCTGACTGCTCCTCACTGCTTGGCTGCTCCTCGCTGCTTGACTGCTCCTCACTGCTTGACTGCTCCTCGCTGCTTGACTGCTCTTCGCTGCTTGGCTGCTGCGGTTTCGTTACAGAGAAATTTGCGATTGCTGTTCCACCTGAAGACACTATAGCAAGCTTATGGCTTCCCTCAGACAGATTGCTGATAACCTCAGGCATGAGTGTTACTATTATACTTCCTTCCTTTACAATGTAGTCCTTGTCCTCTACAAGCTCCTTGCTGTCAAGTTCAACACGTATGAAATCGGCAAATGCCGCATTCGACCTAAATACAGCACTCTTGCCCGAGGAAGCATCTATAGTTGCATCATTTCCCGCTATGATTACAGGTGCCAGCTTAGGTATTATTGTATCAGCCATTTTTATAGTATCAGCTGCATTTTTGTCAAGAAAACACTCTCCACATACTTTACAATAGTAATACTCTATGTTTCCTTCCTGTGCTGCGGTAGCTGCCCGTGCCTCCACATGCTCTAATTCATGCGCAATCATGTCTATGTCTGAGCCAATGCTCACCATTTTATTGCAATCCGTACAATATGTGTCGCCCGTGTATCCAACTTCTGTACAGCTCGGTGCCTTGGCACCCCTAACCATGGTATGTTCGTGTCTACTATCATCAAATTCGCCATATTCCTGATGACAGACTGAGCATCTGGCGCGGCTGACGCAGGTTGCCTGTCCACCACTGTGAATATGCTCCGCAAAATTTCCTTTTATTGTAAAAGTAAGTGTATTGCCATCAATCGCCGTCACCATGATACTAAGATTATCTGTAATCCACTTTTCCTCATCTACTCCAACCGCCGCATCAACCATCGTAGAATATTGATTGCCCAGCACCTGATAATTCCACTTAGAAGGTGAAGAGTTCATATTGTTCGGAAATTTTGTCCCTGTATCAATAAGGTAGCATACCAGACCTGATTTCATCGGCAGACTGTCAACTCTTTTGCCATTTGTTTTATACAGCTCCTTGTACTGGGAATCATACTTGTTTCCATTTGACGCAAAATTCCTGTATTCCAGATAAAGCGTCTTTCCCTTCTCCGGAATATCAAGCTTATATCCTGCAATTCCATGTCCTGCAGTTCCAAGTGCCCTTAGACTATACTCACCTGAGGCTATAATTGTCTGAACGTCTCCGTCCTCAACCCAGCCGAGAACCTCCTTTTCCTTTACCGAAGGAAACTGCGGGATCGGCGACATATGCTTTGCCATCACAGACATATAATACACCGGAGAACTCTGTGAGGAATTGTATAGATCCTTCAACCCCATTATATGCCCCATCTCATGGATAGCCGCTGCCTGTGACACTATGACATTCCCCTGTGAATCCTTATAAAGATAACCCAGCGTATCTCCATCCGCCTTTGTATACGAGTTGGTCAGCTGGACATACATTCTGCTCTTTACGCTTCCCCTATCCGTATTAATCACTAAATAATCAGCATAATCCTTATAATTCCACAAGGGTGATCCCCAGCCTACCGCTATGTTGCTCTGCGTTGCATTTTTATAAATTATCGTTATGGAATCTATGCAGCCATCCCCATCCTTGTCAAGCTCATCATAACCATAATTGACAGTCCCATCATAATTGGATATCCTGTTGCCAGCCTCAACCGCCTTTGTCACCGCATCCGACCACTCACGCTTCAGCTCATACATACGGGCTCCCGCATCACCGCTGTTCTTATAACCGATTGGATTTGTCTCACTGTACTCCGCATAATAGCCCCTCTCATGCGACAGCTTAATCGACCCACCGTTATCTAACAGATATACGCTCCTTATGCGGCATTTGTTATCCGAAACATTCCTATAATAGTCGCTGACGTTGTACATTGCCGTATTGTAGGAGTTGTCCGTTATTTTTCTTACCGGCGTATTCTCATATACATCATCAATAAACTCATCCTCATCCGCAAATCTCATAAAAATAATCAGGTTTGTAAAATTACTGTCATCCGCGTCTGCAGATGTTTTCTCATAAAAGCTTCCCGCCACGCCTAAAATCACACCAAGTGTGAGCGCAAAACTCATTACTATTTTTATTATTTTATTATGTATTTTATTCATAAAACTCCTTATATATTTGTCCTTTATTTTTCTGTGTAATTATAATCCCAGCTGTAAAGCATGCCCAGTACATTCATAGATTAAACCGGCACATTTTGCATCCGGAGCTAAATAACAAAAAATTCCGCTTTTTACAGAATAATTTTGTACTAAAATATATAATATCCGGGTTCGTCATCTTCACGCAACACTCAGAAGCTGTATATTTTTAGAAGGTAATCGTATACGCATACTCCCTGCTGTCCCCGGCTGCAAGCCTCTGCATTCCTGCCTTATTTTCAATATTTCCGTCACAGCCTGCGACATCGGCAATGCTATACCATGGCTCAAGACAGATAAATTCATCAACCTCCTTCGACCATATTCCAAAATAAGGAAAGCCTTGACAATCCATGGTCACATAAGCCTTTCCCAGCGCATCAAGAAGCTCAATGTGGTTCACCTGATTATCCAGAGCAATAAGCGCATCCTTATCGAACATATTCTCCGTTATCCTCGCGCAGCTCTCCAGCATATCAATCACATACTCCTGTGACATATCAATACAGCCCTCTGTATTCAGAAGGCGATATCTCAATTCCCTGCTGGTGGCCACGTTATCACTTATATTATTCCCATTAACAGCCGCCGTACCACCATATATCCTCAGCGAACAGTCCACCGGCTTCACCTCCCCCGGAAATGTAAACGCAGGATGCCCGCCAATTCCGTACAGCATATCCTCTCCGCCCTCAGCAGCTTCATTGACAACCCTCCATTCCACCTTCACCGAACGCGAATCCGCATTTTCAAGGCTGTGTTTCACATACAGTGCAAATTTAAACGGATACACTGTAAGGCTCTCCTCATTCCACCTAAGCACATGTGTCACAAACCCTCCGTCCTCACTGACAATCTCAAACTGCCTGTCGCGCGCAAAGCCATGCGATGTCATCTTATACTCTCTTCCCTTGTAGCTGTACTTTCCGCCGGCAACCTTTCCAACAAACGGAAAAAGAATCGGCGCATGTCTTCCCCATACCGCCGAATCACCTCTCCATATACGCTCGGCATTACGGCTCTTATCCCATACACTGATAAGCTCGGCACCTGCGTCGCTTATTGTTACCTTTAAATTATTGTTTTCTAATACTCTGTTCATCAATATTCTCCATTTCTTCCATATATATTGATTATGCCATCCGATATGGATGGCATAATCAATATACAAAAACTTATCTTCTCTACTGTGCGCTTCTTCCTTCTGAGATTCCATACTTTATATAATGCTGATAGTACATTTTCAAATCACTTCCGTATGCAGCATTCAAATCACGATACCTGTTCATATATGTATATACATTAAAACCAGTGCTTGCCTGTCTTCCCTCATCCATACCATATTTTACAAAATGTTCAAACAGAGCTACGCTGTCGGAACCGAAGGCATTAGCCAAATCACCATAATGGTCATGATAATATCCTGAATCAAATACAGCCGAATAGTCTATACCATCATATATATATCCACTACCTCCCACTGCACTTCTTCCTTCAGCCTTACCATATAGAATATAGTGAATATAATAAGTTCTGATATCAGAACCAAATGTTTCAGAAAGATCTCTATATCTTTCCTTATATGCTTCAACATTGAACTCTATATTTGCCTGTCTTCCCTCATATATGCCATATGTCATAAAATGATTGAACAAAGCTTTATTGTCTTTCCCAAATGCATTGGCGACATCTCGATGTGTGCTATAATAGTAATCTGCGTCAAATACAACCGAATAATCAATTCCATCAATTACATAATCATAATTCGGTTTAACATCCGGCGTATAATCTGGAACGGTATCAGGTGTATTAATATTAACACCGCTTCTTCCCTCTGCTTTGCCGTATTTTATGTAATGAGCATAGTATGCAGACAAATCTTCTCCAAATGCGGCATCTAAATCCCGATAATTATTTCTATAATTCAAAGGGTTAAAAGACTCGCATGCCTGTCTTCCCTCATAAATACCATAACTAATAAAATGATTAAACAATGCCTGTGCATCTTTTCCAAACGCATTCGCTAAGTCAGCATTATGTAGATAATAGTAATTTGCATTAAATACTGGCGAATAGTCAAGCTCTCCTATAGTATATGATGGTAAGTCCGGTATATCTGGGGTTGCAGGAACGTCCGGAGTATCCGGCACATCCGGCTCACTCGGAGTTTCCGGTGCATCCGGTATATCTGGCTCACTTGGAACATCCGGTACCTCCGGAACGTCCGGGTTATCCGGCTCGCTCGGGGTTTCCGGCACATCTGGTATATCTGGCTCGCTCGGGGTTTCCGGCACATCCGGGACATCCGGCTCACTCGGAGTTTCCGGCACATCCGGTATGTTCGATGTATTCTCGTCATCCGTTGTAAATGCTTTTACACGTAAGTTAGAAGGGTACGCATAAAACTTATCTCCGTATTTATAAAATGTTTTTCCATCATTAAGGCTGACCCTGCGCTCCCAAATCATATTAGAAAAATTCTCACCATTCGCTATGCATGTAGCCTGCTCACAGTCAAGAGCCGGCTTATCAACGCTCACAACAATGGCAAATCTACTTCCCGGAACAATTTTTACCTCATTATTTAACTCAATAGTATACCTGCCAGCATAGGCAGTTGTCCCCTGTGTTGTGGCACTCTCCTGTTTGGTTCCACTTAATGGATTTTTTTCATCTGTCAAATCAGTATAAACTTCTATAGTGTAATTGACATTGGTTGACATTGATGTCGACAACGATACTGCCTTTAATGTCTCTGACTTAACTTCATTGTCATTTTTAGCGGTAAAAACATTAGCCATTGTTGTATAGCTCACGGAATATGTCTCAAGTCCGCCATCTAGCTGATAGTTGTTGTCATACTCATCACTTGCCTCAAAATCAAATACCCACGCTGTATCTTGCAATGACGCTGTCTCATATGACATCCAGAAGTAATCAATATAATTTCCCCAGCTATTACGAATAAGCCATGCCCCATCATTAGCCGGCTGAGCCCACGCAAAATTATTCCTCGAGTATGTATCATCCCATCCAACTATCATCACAGCATGTCCACCACCTGAAGCTGCTGTATCATAATAATTATACACTGTACCATCAGAAGCTGAAGAAAGATTAAAATCATCGTGATAGTACATAACACCAACAGCTCCATGTTCCATAATCTGCTGTTTTACATCATCAGCGTTGTGCCTCAGTGAAATCCTGTACACATTGCGCAAATGCGCAACATTATAATTGTATGCATATTTACTATCCAGTCCATTAGAAAGAACCATGGAAGCGTTCGAATATGGAACCTCCGCTTCCGGAATCCCACCTATCCATTGCGACAATCTCCTTGATGCCATTTCATAATTTCCACCATAGTCCAGATACGATGTTGAGGCATTAGCATTATAGTAGTATGCAAAATCTCCCTCCGTACCGCCTAATGGGTCGGTAACTGAATTAAACAAAAAATATATAAGCTGCAGTTCGCTCAAATCAATACTGCTATCAGCAGCTCCGTCATTAATCAAATCAAATTCAGCAAGTCCCAACGATGCAAACGCCCAACATGAACCATAAGGATTCTGGTTCCGCGTAACCGGATATGTATTTTTAAAAACAGACATGTCATCGGGAAATCTATATGGGATCTCGTTATATAGTGAAAAATCACTTTCATAAACCGGCGCATTATTATCCCATTCATTAGCCACATATCCATATGTATGTGTACTATTATTACTTGCATCATCATTTTCTGATGTTAGCTCATATTCATTTACATTGAAAGAAGCATATAAATCATTCTTAATATACGCTGCTGTAAATGGATTCAACATTATTCCTGTCATTACTGCAAAAGGCAAAAACTTTCTCATTAAGCGTCCTCCGAATTAAAGTTATATATATTATATCGGTCGCTGCAGTAACTTTATTAAGCTTTTTTATATTATTCCAATGATGGCTATGTATACGAGATTATAACATAATATACACTTTTATCTATGTTCATACACTATGTCACAAAAAGCATGCACTGATATACCGGAAAGCATACACTCAATGACCGTGCAACGTAAATTGATCCATTGGTATTTACAAAGCTGGAAAAGGATTTTTTTAACTGATAGCCTAACGCTTTGTACTTACATAGTTTTGATACTATAGCCTAATACATTGCTTCAAAAATTTAAAACTGTAATCATATAAATGATGGATAATAAATAGTTATCCGTCATTTTTAATAGGAGGAATGGAAATGCAATTAATTTTATTGGCCGCCGGAATCGGCTCACGTCTTGGATTAGACATAACAAATAAATGTTTTGTAACAATAGGTAATAAATATTTACTGGATTATAATCTTGAACAATTTCTTGAAATTAATCTAAGTGGAATTATAGTAGTTGTCGGTCATAATGCTCAATATATAATTGACTATATTGGAGATAATTACCATGGCATACCTGTTAATTATGTTAAACAAGAGCAACTTTTAGGAATTGCTCACGCAATAAAAATTGCTTCTCCATATATTCATAATACATTTATTATGTGCCTGAGTGATGAACTATTTATTAATAACAACATTAAACAAATGTACGCCTATTTTTCTAATCTCGATATAGATTGTCTTTGTGGTGTAGTAAACGATACTGTGGAAAATATACAAAAAGCTTATACCATTGACATTAATTCAAACGGTGATATTTTACAGCTAATTGAAAAACCAATAAATGCATTCAACAATTTGAAAGGAACTGGTTGTTGTTTTATGAAACAAAGCATGTTAAAAATGCTTAATACACTGAAGCCTAACTTAACAAGAAAAGAATATGAAATGGGCGATTGGATTCAACTTGCTGTAGATAATGGACTTACCTGCAAAGTCTATCCAATAGCATCTGCTAATTTTAACCTTAATACACAAAAAGACATTGAATTAGCAGAAGCCTATTTAAAAAACATATAAGAGGAGTCAGAATATGAAAAAACCAATGCAAAGTATTATAATGCCTTATCATCGGAATAAACAGATGCTTTTATATACAACGGAACTTTTAAATAAAATAATTCCTAAGGATGTAGAAATAATAGTTGTCGGAAATAATAACAATATCGATGAATTAAATGTTACTTTACCAGATAGATTTACATATATAAAATATGACAAATCGTTGTTATACTCTGAAACTGTAAATCGCGGTGTTAATATAGCTCAGGGAGAAATTATTACCTTATGCGATCAGGACATTTTTAGCTATCAGGATTGGTATTCTCCTTTGCTGAATAAATTATTGTCAAATGAACGTATAGGCTCCGTAAGCTCAAAACTACTAAATCCAATTAATAACCGCATTATTGATTTTGGAATTGAGTATTCACAATATAGAATTCTCCATCCATTTAGGGGAATTAAAGAAACACATCCCTTAGTACAGCAGGATTATAAAATGACATCAACAACCAGTGCAATACTAATGCTACGTAAAGAAATATACCAAAAAGTTGGTGGAATGGATCTAGATATGCCATATTGCTGTAGCGACTGTGATATAGGTATAAAAATTGGAAAACTGGGCTTGGAAAACTGGGTTGTAGCAGATTCTGTTGCATATCACCGTGGTAGCAGTTCTACTCAAAATGGAAAAAGCAGCAGTTTTTCTTACTTGAGAAACGATTCAAGCAGTATGTTTTGGGCAAAGAACTATTACAACATACATAATAGTATCGGAAATACAATATCAGTTTTTATTCAATATTTAAAAAATAAAATACCCTTTGAACCGCTATACTATTTTATTAATTTATCATCCCTTAGAGAATATGAGTGGTATGCACAATATTTAATGGATAATTTTCCATGTGATATCTGCGATGTTCACTCATATCCTCAAAATTTAGATCATTATTCTTCCACACTACAAATTTATGATGCATTACCCTATACTTTTATGAATGTACGTATTCCTATTATCTATTTTGTGGATTATTTTCCATCATTGGTAAATAATCAGATTTGGTCGCACATGAGAGATATTGCAAAAGACCTTGTATTGGATAGCCATGGAAACCTGGTCTATTTAAAAGATGTTATTTTAGGTAATGTTTAAAACTATATATAATATCCATCTTTATAATCCTCACTTGTAATAGGAGCTGTAGACTTATATTCATTAAAAAACTGTTGAAAAGATGGTTTATCCATTGTCAATATTTTGTTAATGTCAGATACGTCAGCAGCTCTATTGCATATAAAATTGCAAGAACCATTTTGTTGTATATATTTTATGGCAAGCTCCTCTAACATAATATGGTTTTTATTTGAATTTAAATTATCATTAGCACACAAATTAATATAAAATTGTTTAACTAAATTTTCAAAAACATTATAATTTTGTGTATAAAATGCATACTTTGCTTGGATAAAAATCCAGTCATAATTATCCTTTAAATGGCCAGTCAAATTTAAAAGCTGTTCATACTTTTCCATACACTTATCTAATGTGCTGTCTATTTTTTTCTGCACCAATAAATTTATAATTTGATATTTCACATATTTCTCTTGGAAAAAAATATGGTAATTAATATATGTATTTTCTTTTAATTCTATAAGCGCTTTATGTATAATATCCAACGAAGAAGAATATTCGTGTTTTAACATAAGGTATAATATTTTTTTTGAATAATAATTTACGCTATATTTTCTCTGTTGTGACTTTGTTAACCTATTATAACAGTTAAATCCTTTATTCAAATTATATAGTGCTTTTGCCACATTTACATTATCGCCTAAATATATATTTGCCAGATCAAAATAATTTTCTATCTGGATATCCCAAAATTGGTTTTTCTGTGACGTTTTAATTGATGATACCAAATTTATTAGATATTTTCGGGAAAATCCTTCCAATTTTCCACATACAAAGATACGGTTATCTAAGTATGCCTTAGCATATGAGAATTGCATATTAAGGTTTACATATACCTTTTCGCTACATTCTATTTCACGATAAAAATCTTTATAAACCACCATGCAATCTGATACCTTGTTTAAACGTATTTTGTTTTCACAAAAATGAATTATGAAAGAAAAGTATAATGCCATTACCTCTTGTGTCGCTCTTGGAATGTTGTATAAATGAGCATATGCTAATTCAAATAAAGGCTCTGCCTTAACTTCACTTACATGATCCCTGACATATTTACAACAATCACACATATAACAAATTAAAGTTGTACATTCAAATTCTGATTTTAATTGTATTAAATTATCCATAAAGTAAGAATAAAACTTGTAAATAAACTTATTGTTTATTTTTATACGTTCTTTATGTTCAAATACAGAGATAAGTTCATCTTTTGAAATTTGCCTCGAAAATAGTTTACATAATATATACTGATCATATTGATCTTTTAATGTCGAATTAAATGAATCAGAATGTTTCATAATAAGAAAAATGGCATGCTCAATTAAATCTGGATATATTTTTTCACATATTGTCATTTCAACAAGATCATGTTCAAATTCATATGAGCATTCTGTTACGTATTCACTTTTCTTAAGAATATCGCGCTTACACAATTCCAAAATGACACCTTTATTCAGCTTAAAAATATCTATTATTCTTTGTGATAAAATATTAAAAAAGTAGGTACATGCCAAAATATCTTTGAAATCATCTTCCAACAAGGGATAAACTGATTGCAAGTGTCTAAAATTACTGCAAAATGCATCCTCGTATTTGGGTGGTATGTGCTCCAAGGTATGTTTAAATTTAACAGCATCTGTTATAATTCCTTTATTATTTTTTAATTCAATACACTCCTCCTGAAATAATCTTCCTGCAACTAACTCAATATATTTTGGTTTCAATGAACTTTTAGCTAAAGTTTCTTTTAAATATTTATAATTTAATGGATAATCATCTAAGCACAATAAGGTTTTTAAATACGTAATAGCTTGCTCTTCTTTTACAAAGCCTGTAATATTTTCACACAAAACACTTGTATTATTTCCTGAAAAAGACATTGTTTGAATAGATGAAACAAAATCAAGATACTTATTATCATAGACAAGTGAAGTATTTAAAGACATTAAAAGAGCAAATGAATTTTTTTGTTCTATAT
>ERZ859923.1105-NODE-1105-length-12246-cov-1.918957_pt1 | contig 12246 bp, 15 predicted proteins | sample MGYA00510116_ERZ859923 | MGnify/ENA primary metagenome ERZ859923 (study PRJEB30046, sample SAMN00715168) | human gut metagenome | study: EMG produced TPA metagenomics assembly of the A metagenome-wide association study of gut microbiota in type 2... | reverse complement strand
GATCTAGTTTCGTACCAATTAAAATAAATAGTGCTAACGTTGTACCAGTTATTTTCGCATCAAGCGTTTTAGCTATTCCAACTATTATTTCAGCACTAGTAAATAAAGAAAGTGTTACTTTATTTATTCAAAAATACTTGACCTATACTACACCAGTTGGTTTTATGATTTATGTTATTTTAATATTCTTATTTGGTTTTGTTTATACATATATGATATTTAAACCAGAAGAGTTTTCAAAGAATTTAGCAGAGAATGGTGGTTACATTCCAGGAATAAGACCTGGCGAAGAAACTAAGAATTATTTTTCTAAGGTTTTAATGAGAGTTACTTGCATTGGTAGTGGTTTCTTATGTATTATAGTAGCTTTACCAATAATTTTCTCAAATGTAACTAGTTTACCAAGTAGTGTTAGTATTGGTGGTACAGGACTTTTAATCGTTGTTGGTGTTGCACTAGAAACTTATAAACAAATAGAAGGTAGTCTTCTTTCTAGAAATTATAAGAAAGGATATCACCGTCGATGAAAAATATTATATTAATTGCTCCCCCTGCTGCTGGTAAGGGGACACAAAGTTCTTTAATCGAAGAAAAGTATAATCTTCCACATATAAGTACTGGGGATATCTTAAGAGATATCTCCAAGGAAGATTCAGAAATAGGTCGTTATATTTTAGAAACATTATCATCAGGTGGATTGGTAAAAGATGAAATCATCTATGAATTAATTGAAAAAAGATTAAAACAAGATGATTGTAAAAATGGTTGTATTTTAGATGGTTTTCCAAGAAATTTAGAACAAGCTAAAAAATATGATGAAATCTTATCAAGATTAAATCAAAAATTAGATTATGTTTTAGTTCTAGATATTGATTCAAAAATACTAGAAAAGCGTATTACTGGAAGACGTATCTGTTCTAATTGTGGTGCTGTTTATAATATAAATACTGAAGCACAAAAACCAAAAGAGGAATCTATTTGTGATAATTGTGGTGGTAGATTAGAACAAAGAAATGATGATAATGTAGAGTCATTTCAAAATCGATATAAAGTTTATGAAGAAAAAACTGCACCACTTCTTGACTATTACAAACAAAATGGTGTATTATATGTAATCAATGGTGTTGGAAGTGTGCAAGAAGTTTTTGAACGTATAGATAAGGTTTTAAAGGGGAGATAGTAGTGATTACAATTAAAAGTAAAAGAGAAATTGAACTTTTAGAAAAAGCTGGTCATATTGTGTATTTAACACATAAATATCTAGAACCCCTTGTTAAACCAGGTATTTCAACTGAAGAATTAAATCGTTTAGGAGAAGAATTTATCATAAGTCAAGGTGCTACACCTTCATTTAAAGGCTATGAAGGCTTTCCTTATGCATTATGTATAAGTGTTAATGATGAAGTTGTACACGGTTTCCCTTCTAAAAGAAAGCTTAAAGATGGAGATATTGTTTCCATTGATATTGGTGCTTGTTATAAGGGATATCATGGCGATTCTGCTTGGTCATATAAGGTTGGTAGTATAACAGATGAAGATAAATATTTACTAGAACATACAGAAAAAGCTTTATATGAAGGAATTAAACAAGTTAAACCAGGTAACCATATTGGAGATATATCTAATGCAATAGAAGTTTATGCTACTGCGCATAATCTTGGTATTGTAAAAGAATTAGTTGGTCACGGTGTTGGAACAACTGTTCATGAAGATCCTGAAGTTCCTAATTATGGAATGGCTGGAAAAGGACCGCGTTTAAGAGAAGGAATGGTTATTGCAATAGAACCAATGCTAACTCTTGGTAGTCCTGATATATATGTAGACTCTAATGATTGGACTGTTATTACAGATGATGGAAGTCGTTCTGCTCATTATGAACATACAGTAGCAGTTACAAGTGATGGAGTAAAAATTCTAACAGGAGATGATAAATATGGCGAAAGATGATGTAATCGAAGTTGATGGAAAAGTTTTAGAAATTATACCAGGTGGTAAATTTAAAGTTCAATTAGAAAACGGTCACATTGTTGAAGCTCACGTTTCTGGTAAAATACGAATGAATTACATTCGCATCTTACCGGGGGATACAGTGACAATTGAACTATCACCTTATGATTTAACACGTGGGCGTATAACCTATCGGAAATAATAGGAGGGATAATAATGAAAGTACAAGCATCAGTTAAAAAAAGATGTCCAAAATGTAAAATTGTAAAAAGAAAAGGTAAAATTGTTGTTATTTGTGAAAATCCAAAACATAAGCAAAGACAAGGTTAGTAAGAAGGAGGATATAGAATGGCACGTATTAAAGGTGTAGATATTCCAAATGATAAGCATACAGTTATTTCATTAACTTATATCTATGGAATTGGTAGAAATTTAGCAAAAACAATTTGTGAAAATGCAAAAGTTGAACCTACTAAAAAAGCAGGAGATTTAACTCAAGATGAATTAATTGCATTACGTGATGAAATTAATAAACATCTAACTGAAGGAGATTTACGTCGTGAAGTTAGCATGAATATTAAAACTAAAATGGAAATTAATTCTTATGAAGGTACACGTCATAAAAAGGGACTTCCTGTAAGAGGTCAAAGAACTTCTCGTAATGCTAGAACTCGTAAGGGTAAAGGTAAAACTGTAGCTAATAAGAAGAAAGTATAGAGAAGGAGGTTATGAATTATGGCTTATAAGACAAGAAAGAAAAAAGTTAAAAAGAATGTTCCTGAAGGTGTTGTACATATTCATGCTACATTCAATAATACTATTGTAACTATTACTGATAAGGATGGAAATGCTATTAGTTGGGCATCAAGTGGAGGTTTAGGATTTAAAGGAAGTAAAAAATCAACTCCATTTGCTGCAGGTATGTCAGCAGAACAAGCTGGAAAAGTAGCTTATGATTTAGGAATGAGAAAGGTTGAAGTTTTCGTTAAAGGTCTAGGACCTGGACGTGAAACTGCTATTCGTTCTTTACAAACAGCAGGTCTTGAAGTTACTTCAATTACTGATGTAACACCAATTCCACATAACGGATGTCGTCCACCAAAGAGACCACGTGGATAATTAAGGGAGGCGAAAACTGTGTTAGAATTTGAAAAACCAGTATACAAAATTACAGACTATGTAGAAAGTAATTTCTATGGAAAGTTTGAACTTGAACCATTAGAAAGAGGATTCGGAACTACTTTAGGTAATGCCTTAAGAAGAGTTATGTTATCATCTTTACCTGGAAGTGCTATTAGTGCTGTTAAAATAGAAGGAGTTCTTCATGAATTCCAAACTATTGAAGGTGTAGTTGAAGATGTAACTACAATTATCCTTAATTTAAAAGGAGTAGTTGTTAAAAACTTTACAGCTGATACAAAAATCATCTCTTTAGATGCTGATGAAGAAGGTGTTGTTACAGCTGGAGATATTGAAACAACTTCTGATGTTGAAATCGTTAACAAAGATCACGTTATCGCTCACTTAGCTAAGGGTGGTAAACTATCTATGGAAATGATTGTTACTAACGGTAGAGGATATGTTAAGAGTGAAGATTCAAAATTAAAGAATGAAAATAGAGCTAAAGGATTTATCTTAATGGATTCTATCTATTCTCCAATTGAACGTGTTTCACCAACTGTTGAAAGCGCTCGTGTAGGACAAGATGAAAGTTATGATAAATTAGTTCTAGAAGTATGGACAAATGGTTCTATTAAACCAGAAGAATCTATCGCTTTAGCATCAAGAATTTTAATTGAGCACTTTAATTTATTAACCAATTTAAGTGATATAGCAGATATGAGTGGTATGATGATTGAAAAGACTGAAGATCCTAAGACTAAGGCTTTAGAAACATCAATTGAAGACTTAGACTTCTCAGTACGTGCTTATAATTGTTTAAAACGTGCTGGTGTTCATACTCTACAAGATTTAGTAAATAAAAGCGAAAATGATATGATGAAAATCCGTAATTTAGGAAAGAAATCATTAAAAGAAGTTCTTGATAAAATTAAGGAATTAGGACTTGATTTAAGAGACGACGATTAGAAGGAGGTAACTATGGCATATAGAAAATTAGGTGTTGATAATAAACATAGACGTAGTATGTTAGCAACTCTTACCAAACAATTAATTATGAATGAACAAATTGAAACTACTGAAACAAGAGCAAAAGAAGTCAGAAAAATGGCTGAAAGAATGATTACTTGTGGTAAGAAAGGTGACCTAGGTTCACGTAGAAGAGCTTTAGCTTTTCTTCACAATGATAAAAAAGTGGTTGACAAAGTGTTCAACGAATTAGCTCCTCGTTATGCTAACCGTAACGGTGGATATACACAAATTATTAAGTTGGGTGAACGTCGTGGAGACGGAGCTTTAACTGTTATCTTAAAATTAGTAGAAGAAGCTTAGTCTTCTTTTTTTTGTCTATATTTGTTATACTGTTGTTAGGAATGGTATGGTGATATTGAATGACAGAAGTAATGGTATTTTTATTAACGTTTGTTGTGATATTTTTAATTTATGAATTGATACTTGTTAGAAAATATAAAAAAGGAAAAAGTGATAAGCGACCAGTAGAAGTTACCTATTTACTTAATAGATACAATTTAAATTTAAAGAAAGTTAACTATAAAAAACTACTTAATATAGTTAGTCTTGTTAGTTCTTTTGATATAGCAGTTGTTGTAACAGTTATGGGACTTACGGATAATTTTCTATTAGAAATACTAATTGGATGTTTTTTAACTATAATATTAATATTAAGTAGTTATTCTATGGTTGGTAAAATATATCAAAAGAAAGGATATACCAAATAAAATATAGACCAGTGTGTCTATATTTTTTGGTTATAGATTACTAATTGTTTAGAACTATCATTCTTACTACAAGTAGTTAGAATTAATTGTTCTTCACTAGATTTTATGATTTCAATCTTACCAGTTTTATCTTGTTCTTCTATCTTTTTAACTTTATACACTAATTCTTTATTATTGATAGATAATCTAACTTTATCATTTTCTTTTAACTCATCAAGTCGATTAAAGTAAGCAAGTTTACCATTACCTGAGTGTGCTGCTAGAATAATTAATGATTCATTATTTAACTCTGAGTTATTTAAAATAGTTACGTGTTCTTCAACATTATTTCTTTTATCATTGATATCATAAATATTTTCATGTAGATTAATCTTATCAATTGTTAGGGTTGCTAGAATATTGTCATTATTGTTATTTTTTACATCTATTTCGTTACTTATTTGTCTAGCAGTATTTTCTACTCTTTCGATATTTTCAGTTTTAATAACTTTAGATTTAGAAATATGTACATTCTTTTGATAAATCATAAAACAAAAAATCATATATGCACTAAGAAGAAGTGTTAATTTCTTCTTCATTAAATAGCACTTCCTAGTAAAGCAATGGGAATATTAATATAAGTATTTGGAACATCAACGATTATAATTTCTTCTTTCTTAGGTTCCTCATTTTTATAGTCATATATTTTATATTTATAATCTTGTTTTTCTTTAACAAATACTTCAAAAGGTTCTACTTTACTGTAACCTTCAGTAGTGGTTTTTTGTTTGATAGTATAGTGACCATATGGTAATTCAATACTAGCTAACCCATTTTCATCTGTTGTGATAGTTTTTACTAGTTCCTTATCTTTATTATAAATTTCAAAAGTGACATCTTTTTCACTTTGCATTAATTGTTTGTCACCATAACTTTTTTCAATAAGTATTTTACCTTTAATAACTTCATTTTCTAATACTTTGCTTATAGTAGTATTATTTTCATCAAATGTAATTTCATAGAAGGTATCATCCTTGATGTAACCAGTTCCAGCTTTAGTTTCTTGTAAATAATAAGTACCAAAATCAATAAATGATTTATCACCTTCACCAATTATTTCTGCTTTTCCTTCATCATTGAATGTTATATCAGTGACTTTTTCTTTTTTATTATTGTATAGAGTAAAGATAGTTCCTTTTAAATCAGCTTCGCCTTGACCTTTGAATTCTTTTGTATCTTTATCAACTTTAGTTAGATTTAATTTTAATTGATAAAAACAGAAAGTAACTGGTACTTCCATCGCTTTACTTGAACCAATGCTTACTAATCGCTGTGAGATACCATTTGCATAGTATAAAGCTCTTTCTCTTCCTAAACCATAATTACTATAGAAAATTTGAGTATGGCAGACAGAATGATTTCTTTTAATAGAAAAAGTATTTTCATTTAAATTACTTTCATTATCTTTGATAGTGGTAAAATTCTTTAATATTCCATTAGTATCAGTTATTGTTATTGTTTTTCCAATTAATGAATTATACTTGTTATTAGCAAAACTAGGAGTTTTTTTACTATCACTAATCAATCTTTCAATCTCATTCTTTTCTTCAGTAAAAATGTTAACTCTATTCCCATTTAAAGTATCAGTGAAATAAAATTCATTATTTTTATCTACTGTTTCCCAAATCATCATTTGTGTTATGGCATACCATTTAGGGTCAGTATGATTTTTATAAAGGTATCCGAAGTTAACTAAGTCTGTTACTCTCTGCCAAGTATTACTATCATAACTTGCTTGTGATATCATTCCATCATAAGTGTTATTGTTAGGTTGAAAAACTTTAAAAGGCTCTAAGCAATAGGCGATAGAATTATCTGTTGAACTCTTGTAAAATCTAGCTTTCTGGTAATGTTTCATTTTTGTACTTTTATCATATCTCACCATATATATGTCATCAATATACTCTCCTTCATAAAAGGTATTTGTTTTGGCATAAACTTTAGTGGTATTACAGATAAAAAATACACTTGTTAATGTTAAGAATAATAATATTTTTTTCATAAATTCCCTCCTTTTTCTTAACGGTTTTTACAATAGCACAACTACAATTTGAAATGCAAAGGGGGAAAATTTCAAATTCAGCCCTATTTTTGACCGAAAATGGCGCTGGCTACCCCTGAAAATGCAAAATTCGGCAATTTTTATGTCTGAATTTGCAAAATTGGCATAATTTAAAAAAATTTATTTTTATGCTACAATAGTTCTGTAAACGGAGAGTGATATTAATGACAGATATAGAAATATGTGACCAATATGAATCTTTACCAATTCAAAAAGTAGCAGCAAAGCTAGGCTTAAATGATAGTGATTTAATACTATATGGAAAAGATAAAGCTAAAGTGGTTAAAAATGTTAAGGAAAAGAGAGGAAAACTAATCTTAGTAACAGCAATGAGTCCCACTCCTTATGGAGAAGGTAAAACAACAGTCAGTATAGGTTTAGCTGATGCTTTTGCTAAGCTAGAGGAAAATGTTTGCTTAGCATTAAGGGAACCATCACTTGGACCAGTTTTTGGACTTAAAGGAGGAGCTACTGGTGGAGGTTATAGTCAAGTTGTACCTATGACTGATATAAACTTACATTTCACTGGGGATTTTCACGCAATAACTTCTTGCAGTAACTTAGTTAGTGCAGCAATATATAATCATATTGAAAAAGGTAATTCACTAGGATTTTCAAAGATACTTTTTAAACGTGCTGTTGATATGAATGATAGAAGTTTAAGAAACATTGAATTGACTTGTAATAAAGAAAAATATACTGACCATTATACAATTACGTCAGCTAGTGAAATAATGACTATTTTCTGTTTAGCTAAATCTTTTACTGATTTAAAAGAACGACTTGGTAACTTACTACTTGGTCTTACTAGTGATGATAAACCAATATTAGCTCGTGATTTAAAACTAGAAGGAGCTTTAACTGCTTTGCTAAAAGATGCCTTTCTTCCTAATCTTGTTCAAACCTTAGAAGGAACTCCAGCTTTTGTTCATGGTGGACCATTCGCTAATATAGCACACGGAACAAGTAGTGTCACTTCTTTAAAACTAGCTCTTTCTTTATCTGATTATGTAATAACAGAAGCCGGCTTTGGAGCAGATTTAGGTGCTGAAAAGTTTATGAATTTGTTTTGTAATATAGCAGATGAAAAACCAGATGATATTGTATTAGTAGTGACGATTAGATCAATACTATATCAAGGAGAAGGAGACTTTACTAAAGGTCTTTCTAATGTAGAAGCCCATCTTGAACATCTTTCTAACTACAATGTGCCAGTAATAGTTTGTTGTAATCATTTTGCTACTGACGATTCTTCATATGTTGAAAAACTAAAGAACTTTGTGGAAAAAACAAATTATCAATTTGCTTTAACTGATAGTTATGCAAAAGGTAGTGAAGGAGCGCTTGATTTTGCATGTAAAGTAAGAGAGTTAACCAAAGAACGAAATAATTTTGTCCCACTTCTTACTGATAAAATGACTGTAATAGAAAAATTAAATATTTTAGGAGAAAAAGTATATCATGCGAAAGAAATAACTTATAAAGAAAAAGCTTTGGAGCAATTAAAACTAATTAAGAAGCTAGGTTTAGAATATCTTCCAATTTGTGTTGCTAAAACACAGTATTCAATTTCAGATGATGCTAAAAAATTAGGTTTTCCTAAAGATAACTTATTAACAGTAGAAGATATTGTTATAAATAATGGAGCAGGATTTATTACAGTTCTATTGGGAAAAATAGTAACAATGCCAGGATTACCAACAAATCCAAATTATGAACAAATAGATGTTGTTAATGATAAAATAATAGGTATTTTCTAAATAAATAAAAACATACTAATAATGGTGATTAATATGGGATATTTATTAATTTTAGGAAAAGGTATTACATCAATAATAGTATTATTTATACTTTCTAAAGTAATGGGGCGCAAACAAGTAAGTCAGTTAAATGTTTTTGACTATATTATTGGTATAAGCATTGGTTCTATTGCTGCTGAAATGACTTTGAATAATGAAGTGGATTTCTTTGAAGGAGTGTTTGCAATTTCTATTTATGCTATATTTGCCTATTTAATAACAATCTTGACTAATAAAAGTATTGTAGCTAGACGCTTGTTGATTGGTTGTCCAACTGTATTGATAGAAGATGGTAAATTGAACTATAAAGCTTTAAAGAAAAGTAAATTAGATTTAAATGACTTTTTACAGGAAGCAAGAATTCAAGGATATTTCAATCTCAGTGAAATAGAATTTGCTATTATGGAAGCAAATGGACAAGTTAGTTTCCTTCCTAAAAGTAATGCTCAACCAGTTAAAAGAAAAGATATAAAATTAAAAATGTCTTATGAAGGATTATGTTGTAATGCCGTTATAGATGGTAAAATAATGGTAAACAACTTGAAGGAAATAGGTAAAAATGAAGAATGGTTAGTAACAAGACTCAAAAACAATAAATATAAAGACATAAGTTCTTTAGCTCTGGTTATTTTAGATAGCAAAGAAAAAATGACAGTTTATGAGAAGAATATAAATAAGGAAGTCAGAGTTTTAGAGTAACTTCTTTTTGCTTGACAAAAACTATTTAAAATTTTATGATGAAGTAGATAAAGAGGTGGGAGTATGCTAAAGATTTATAATACAGATTTAAATACTAATGAGTTTAGAAAACTTAATGATTTTGAAATAGGATGTTGGGTTCACTTAGAAAAACCAACTGAAGAAGAATTACAAAAAGTTTCATCTTCACTTGGTGTTAAGAAAGATTTTTTAGTAAGTATTTTAGATGATGATGAAAAACCGAGAATAGATGAAGAAGATGGTACGAAGATGCTACTTTTAGATGTGCCTGTTAAAGATAGTAGTAAGGGTTTGCATGAGACTAAGACTTTACCGTTAGCAATTTTAATTGTGAGAAATGATTATATTGTAACAGTAGCATTGCAAAAATATGAATTTTTGGAAGAATTTTCTAGTGGTAAAGTAAAGGAATTTTATACTTATAAGAAAAGTAGATTTGTTATTCAAATTATTTATCGATTAGCAGTTTTATACTTAAAAACATTACGTGATATAGATAAGAAAATAGAAACAGCAGAAAGTAAAATTTTAACTGCTACTAAAAATGAGGAATTAGTTAATCTATTAGCATTAGAAAATAGTTTAACTTATATAATTACCGCTTTACAAAGTAATGGTGTTGTTCTTGATAAGATAAAAAAAGGTAATGTTATAGAAATGTATATAGAAGATGAAGACTTACTAGATGATGCTATTATTGAGAATAGTCAAGCTAGTAATATGGCAGACTTATACCGTGGAATTTTAAGTAGTACTACTGATACAGTTGCTACAGTTATTTCTAATAACTTAAATGGTATTATGAAATTTCTAGCGGGTATTACTATAGTAGTATCAATTCCTACTATGGTGGCTTCTTTTATGGGTATGAATGTAAGTTTTGGTGAGTTTTCTCATAATCCTTATTCCTTTTACTTACTTTTATTTTTATCAATATTACTATCAGTTATAGTAGCACTTATTTTAAAAAAGAAAAATATGCTTTAAAAAAACTCTTGTTTATACAAGAGCCTTTTATTTATGATTTTTTAATTTCTTTAATTTGTGATATAATTTGAAACTAATATTATAAGTATGATACCAAAACTTACTTATAATAAGGTCAAATTCTCCGATTAGTTCTACTACTTGACCACCAAAGCTTTTCTTAAACAAATATAGACCAAGTAAAGGATTATCTTTACTAAAATCTCCTGTAATACCATAGAAATTATAAGTATCGTAACCATTTTCTATAGCATATTTTATTCCTTCAAAGTGAAGAGTATAAGCAGATTGAAATGACATTAATTCTTTTTTGCTACCACCAAATAAGGATAAAACTTCATTTCCATATATTAAAAATAAAATACCTCCAAGGATAGGTTTAGCACCATATTCTTTTTTCATTGATTTAGATTTTTCAATATTCTTTTTAAGTCTTTCAATTTCGTCTTTATCTTTCTTTTGATTAGCATTATATTTCTTTTCATTCATAGGAACAGTTTTGTTATTAAATTTTTCTTCACGTTCTTTGATAGCTTCTTCTAATTTTTTAATTTCCTCTTTTGTATTTTTTATTTCTTCGTCAAAATCAACTTCTGCTACTAAAATTTTTAAAATACCAGAGTCATGGAGGGTATCCCACATATTTTCATAATAAGAAAGAGGGCGATCAATAAAATCTCTTCTTTCACCAGTATGTTGCATTATATCTTTGAATGTTTTAATTTCATCACGAGTGATTTCTCTTGATTTAACACCAAGTCGTTCATTTTTTCGTAGTATCTGTCTAGTTTTAGATTCCATATCTTTCATAACATCATCTAATGAACGATTTTTAACTGTTATAGTGTGCATCCATCTAGGTTGAAGAGTATCTTGCATTAAGTTAAAACCAAAATGGTGATAACCTAAAGACTTAAGATTATCAACAGTATCACTGTTATCAATACCATCAGGAACTAAATCTCCATTTAAATCATGTTCTCTATACATAACATAAGGATCGATTTTAATGAAAATAGCATTTCTTTCTTTTGCAAATTTTTTAATTTCTTTAGTAAAAGTAGTTAGTAATTCTAAATTATGATAATCAATTAAGAAACCACGGGGAGCATAAAACATTTTCTTTTTAATAACTGGTATTTCTTTAGAAAGAATTAAACTAGCTGCTTTAATTATACCTTTATCTTTTAATCCAACATAGTAAGAATTCCAACCATTTCTTTTTTTTAAGTCAGCCCATTCTTTAGTTTGATGAAAAGTTATTTCTTCATTATTTATAGCCCAATCAGTAAATTCTTTAACTGTTAATATTTCTAACTTCATCTTTTAACTCCTTCTTTTTTCTTTTCTTAATATAATTTCTATAAACTGGAACAAGTTTTGTAAAAGCAAAGTAGTAAATTGGTTTCAAAACATAATCAAATTCTCCCATAAATTCGATATAATCACCACCGAATTTTTTCTTAAATTCATGAAGTCCTAGTCTTGGATTATCTTTTGATAAATCACCAATTGTTCCGAATTGATCATATATTTCAATACCTTTTTCTTTACAAAATTTCAAGTGCTCATAGTAAGTATGATAATTAGTATAAGTTTCTGTTAACAAATTATGGTTACCAGCATATAACACCCAAGCTTTGTTTCCATAAGTAACAATCATATGCGCTGATAGAGTTATTACTTTGCCATATTCTTTTTCGATATTTTTATACTTTTCTAAATCACTTACTAATTTATCTTTACGACGTAATAATTCTTTTTGTTTATTTTTAGCACTTTTAGAAGTCTTTTCCTTTTCCTTTTCGTATTCATCATTAACTTCTTTTAAATC
>ERZ859923.1096-NODE-1096-length-12368-cov-2.360432_pt1 | contig 12368 bp, 8 predicted proteins | sample MGYA00510116_ERZ859923 | MGnify/ENA primary metagenome ERZ859923 (study PRJEB30046, sample SAMN00715168) | human gut metagenome | study: EMG produced TPA metagenomics assembly of the A metagenome-wide association study of gut microbiota in type 2... | reverse complement strand
TTTACCAGCAAAATAATAAATATCATTAAATAAGAACTTATGAATAAGTGATAACCCCCTAAATGTTCCAACTTCGAATTCATTTATTTTTTTTGAATCGAATAATTCTATTGCCCTTACTTTTGTTAATCTTTCTTCCTCATTAGCAAGTTCAACTGAACCAGTTATTCCTAATTTATTTTTTAACATCATATAGCACTTCCTTAACTATATATATTATATCAAAATAACATTTTAAATTCCATCTATATAGGTAATAAAATTCCAATTTAAATTAGTGCATACAAGAAGAAACTCCATCATTTGATGAAGTTTTTCTACATTTTCAACCAAAATTATTTATTAGTTGCACCACTTGAAAGCGAAAAACATTTTCACACTCTTAAGTACAACTCAAATATACTATATTTATATTATACTATTTTCTTTAATTGCAGCTTGAGCAGCAGCTAATCTTGCAGTTGGAACACGATATGGACTACAAGAAACATAAGTTAAACCAGTTCTATGACAAAAATCAATACTAGCTGGGTCTCCACCATGTTCACCACAAATTCCAAATTCCATATTAGGATTAACTCTTTTAGCATCTATAAGTGCTAAATTAACTAAACTTCCAACTCCTCTCTCATCAATTCTCGTAAAAGGATCAAAATCAAAAATTTTCTTTTCATAGTAATCATTTAAGAATTTAGATGCATCATCTCTTGAAAAGCCATAAGTTAATTGAGTTAAATCATTTGTACCAAAACTATAGAACTGTGCTTCACGTGCTATAGATGATGAGATTATACAAGCTCTTGGTATTTCAATCATAGTACCTATTTGATATTTGATTTCATAATTATTTTCCTTCATAACTTTAGATGCTTCGTTAATAACTAACGTTTTAACATATCTAAATTCATTTATATCGCCTATTAAAGGAAGCATTATCTCTGGTATTACTTTAACTCCTTTTCTAGATACATTTATAGCAGCTTCTATTAGAGCTTTAGTTTGCATAATAGCTATTTCTGGATATGTTATATCTAGTCTAGAACCCCTATGTCCCATCATTGGATTAAACTCTTTTAAAGATGAGATTCTATCATGCACATCTTGAGTACTCATATTTAAGCTTAAAGCTAGTTCTTTTATTTCAGATTCTTCTTTAGGTATAAATTCATGTAATGGTGGGTCTAGATATCTAATTACTACAGGGTATCCATTCATAGTTTCAAATAAAGCTTCAAAATCACTTCTTTGGTATGGTAATATATCAGATAATGCCATAACTCTTTGTTCATATGTTTTAGCTAAAATCATTTTTCTAAAATTAAATATTCTATCTTTTTTAAAGAACATATGCTCTGTTCTACATAAACCAATACCTTCAGCACCAAATTTAAAAGCTGTAATAGCGTCTTCCGGTGTATCAGCATTAGCTCTTACTTTAAGTCTTTTTACACTATCTACCCAAGACATAAACTCTTTAAAATCACCTGATATAACTGGATCTATAGTTTTAATAATTCCATCATAAACTTTCCCGGTAGAGCCATCTATAGATATATAATCTCCTTCTTTATAAACTTTTCCGTCTTTAGTTGTAATAGTTTTATTTTCTTCATCTATAATAAGGCTTCCACAACCAGATACACAGCATTTTCCCATACCACGAGCAACAACTGCTGCATGAGAAGTCATTCCACCTCTTACAGTTAATATACCATTTGCATTATTCATGCCTTCAATATCTTCTGGAGATGTTTCTAATCTAACTAAAATAGTTTCTAATTTATTTTCATTAGCTACCTTTAGATCACTAGCATTAAAATATATTCTACCAACTCCTGCCCCAGGTGATGCTGCAAGACCTTCTGCTATTACTTTAGCATTTTTTAATTCTTCACTATCAAATACCTTATGTAGCAATTGATCTAATTGTTTAGGTTCAACTCTTAAAATTGCTTCTTCTTTACTAATTAAACCTTCTTTTACTAAATCTACAGCTACTTTTATAGATGCAGAAGCTGTCCTTTTACCATTTCTTGTTTGTAACATATAAAGTTTACCATCTTCAATAGTAAATTCCATATCTTGCATATCTCTATAATGATTTTCAAGTTTTTTAGCAATATTTAGAAATTCATTATAAATATCAGGCATTACATTTTTTAACTCATCTATATTTAAAGGAGTTCTAATACCTGCTACTACATCTTCACCTTGTGCATTTATTAAAAACTCACCATACAATTTGTTTTCACCAGTAGCTGGATTTCTTGTAAATGCAACACCAGTAGCTGAATTATTACTTAAATTACCATATACCATTTCTTGAACATTTACAGCTGTTCCTAAATCTGACTTAATATCATTCATTTTTCTATATATTATAGCTCTTTCATTATTCCAACTTCTAAATACAGCTTTTACTGATTCAATTAATTGTACTCTAGGATCTTGTGGAAAATCACTACCAGATAATTCTTTATATATAGTTTTAAATTTATTAGTTATTTCAATCATATCAGAACTATCCAATTCTGAATCATTAGATACACCCTTTAATTTTTTATATTCATCCATTATTCTTTCAAAATTAGATTTAGGATACCCCATTACAACATCTGAAAACATTTGAATAAATCTACGATATGAATCATAAACAAATCTAGGATTATTTGTAATCTTACTAAATGATTCTGCAACACTATCATTTAATCCTAAATTAAGTATTGTATCCATCATACCAGGCATAGAAACAGGTGCTCCACTTCTTACTGATACTAAAAGAGGATTAGTTAAATCACCAAATTTTTTATTAGTATTATGTTCTAATACCTCTATTTGCTCCATGATTTGCTTTATTATTTCATCATCTATTTTTTCACCATCTAAATAATATTTATTGCAAGCACTTGTAGTAATTGTAAAACCATCTGGTACAGGAAGTCCCATAGATTTCATTTCAGCTAAATTAGCTCCCTTACCACCTAAAAGATCTTTTAAATCTTTATTGCCTTCAATAAATGAATAAACATATTTCATTTAATTCCTCCTTATTCTTACCACTATAGTATATCATATTTAAATAAAAAAAAGAATAATTTTTTTATTCTTTTATCGGCTTCCGCCTCCGCCTCCACCAAAGGAGCCACCGCCTCCGCCACCAGATGAAAATCCTCCTCCACCTGATGAGTATGAGCTAGCTTTAGCCTCAGCTTCACTTTTAGCACTTCTAGCGCTCAATACAGATGAACGTGATATATCATTTATAAAAATAAATGTATCAAAATCCATATTCATATTTTGCATTTCAACTACAACTTCTGGATATAAATTTTTAAATTGTTTAGCAACCTTATCAGCTATTCCAAATATATATGCATACATTAAATATTCATCCCAAAGATTTACTTCAATAGCCTCTCTTTGTTTTATATTTGAAAATTCTGTTAAAAATAATTTTAAACCATATAATTTTTGTGATTCATAATATAATGTATCATCCATAACATTTTTATATTTACACATTTTTTTATTTGTTCTTTTAAAGATATGTCCTTCATTTTTTAACTCATCTATCTTATTATTTTTAATTTGTGTAAATAAATTTAAAAAACTGCTATAATTCTTACTTGCATATTTTTTTAATTCATTTTTCTCAAGTATTCCATCTATTGACGCTTTATAAACCATGTCATAAAATTTCTTTTCTAAATGATTAGGCGTATTTATGCCATTTAACTGTAATTTAACACTTTTACCATCTTTAATTATACTTACAGTACCATTTTTTATCCATTTTAAGAAAATAGTTCCAAATATATTTGTATCACTATTTGACCATGAATTTAATCTAGCTAATGCATTAGCATAATATATATCCTTACCACAAGGAATATCCCTATAAAAATTAGTATTATTTTTATTTATTTCCTTATTATCAATATAGCCAAATTTAGTATTTTTAACATGTTTAAAAATAGATAAAAATGGTATTATATAAATCAAAAACATTAAAATTGTAAAGAAAAAATATATTTTATCACTTGAATCATAATCATATTCAAATGTACCTTCATCTGCCTTACTAAGTATACTTGAAAAATCACTATACTTAGAATAACTATTAGTAGTTTTAAAAGTACCTATTGGAAACTTAGCTAATAAAACTACATAATTATCTTCCATTAAATCTTTATTACTTAGATATATTTTACCATCGCTTACATAAGCATATCCATTATATCCATAGCCCCATACATCAGTAGTATCAGGCAAGTCATAATAAGTAGATATAGTTATACTAAAATCATCAAATGTAACATCAGATAACGTATCTATAAATTTAAAATATATAACTTGTGCATCACTTACATTAAATATAAAATTAGATATTTTATAATTTAGCGTAAAAGTATGTTTTTTATAATCATATTTACCAAAACATAATTCTGGGCCACTAGATGTATAATTGATTCCATAAAATCCTTTTTTTTCATTTAAGGATTCACTAACATTCCAGTTCTTATAAGTTAAATCTACACCATCCATACTAACAGTGAAATCACTTATTTTACTATTACCTAAATTATACATAGCCTTATACCATTCTGTCCCGTTACTACCAGCTACATTCCACACTTCCTTTATAGTAGCAGTTCCTTCCTCATCAATATATATAGAAGAATCAATACTATATATATGATTAGAAGCATAACAAATATTAACTCCACATATAAATGTAACTATTAAAAATAATATTTTTTTCATTTTTTTCACTCCTTTGCTCTTGGATGAGAATCCAAATAAGTACGTCTTAATTTTTCATTTGATACATGTGTATATATACCAGTTGTTGATATAGAAGAATGACCTAAAAGTTGTTGAACCATCTTTAAGTCAGCGCCTTCATTTAATAAGTGAGTTGCAAAAGTATGTCTTAAAGTATGTGGTGAAATTTTAAGTTTAAGACATGACTTCGATACTATATCATCTATAATCATTCTGATTGCTCTATCAGTTATTTTAGTACCATTTTTATTTATAAGTAAATACTCACAATCACCTTTTAATAAAATAGGTCTAGAATTACTTAAATACTCATTAAGTAGTTTATTACACTTATCACCAAATAATACAATTCTTTCTTTATTACCTTTTCCTTTAATTACGATCCTATTATAATTAAAATCTATATCATCTATTTTAATAGAAACTAATTCACTAACACGTACACCAGATGAATATAATAATTCTAAAATAAGTAAATTTCTTAAACCTAATGGAGTATTTTTATCTGGAATACTAAATAAAATATCTAAATCATTGTAATTAATAAAATTAGGTAATTTCTTTTCTTGTTTACTATTAGAAACTAATAACATAGGGTTACTAGATATAACTTCCATTTTAGTCAAATATTTAAAAAAACTTTTTAAAGAACTTATATGTCTATTTATACTACTTGCCTTATATTCTTTATTATATAAATATTCTAAATATGTTCTTATATAATTATAATCGATAGTTTTTATATCTTTATTTTTAGAAAAAATTAAAAATTCAGTTAAATCTTTCTTATAACTATTAATAGTATTATCAGAATACTCTTTATAAGAAAGATACTTATAAAAATCATTTAAATACTTATTCATTTTTTCATCATTCCGTCTGGTCTATAATCTGAACTTTCCATATTTTCTAAATCTTCTATATCAAACAAAACAAATTCATCACTTGTATAACAACTTCCATTAATATAATACTTTTTATCTTCAATAAAATCTTCCTCTACAAGTTTTATATTACCTTTAGATTTAACTTTCGATTTTCTTAAATCTTCTTTATGTTTTAAATATATTTCATCTAGAGAAGGTAAATTATATAATTCTAGTCCGCTATTATATACATTTAACATATCTCTTACAATGTCATAATAATTTTTACTTTTTCTAGCCTCTTTTAAGTAAGTTCTAACAAAATAAAGATTTAAATTTCTTTCTCTTGATTTATTAATAAAATATTCACTAACACTTTTTTTATTACTTGATGCTTCATATTCACAAAATTTATATAACATATTATCACTTTTTATAAGATGATTAAAAGCTATTACATGTTTTTTTAAAAGAACCTCTTTTTTTACCTCATCTTTAATAACAACTAGCTTTCCATCACTAAGCAAAAGATTATTCTCTTTTAAAAATTCATTTATTACTTTAATATTTTTTTTAATAATACCATCTTTTGTTTCAAACTTTGATGTATATTCATCTATTTCATTATTAGTTTTATTAAATAAAATAAGTACATTCGAATCAAAGACAAGAGCTAAACTACTCATACTATCACCTAAAATAATTTTATCACGAAAAAAATATAAAGTAAATTAATACCTTATATTTTTATGTTAGTTTGTTTCTGTATCAGTATCACTTGGAGTACCTGGTATTACATCAGCTCCAGTTTCATTTTTATCCTCACTGTCAGGATTAGATGGTTTATCAGTTTCTTCAGTTTTATCTTCAGTTTTATCATTTGTTTTATCGGTTGTTTCATCATCTGTTTTACCTGAATCAGTATCAGTTTTACTATCCTCTTTAGAATCATCTTCTTTTGTATCTTCTGGAAGGCCTGGTATTATATTATTTATATCATCATCTTTAGGTTTTTCTTCTGTATCATCTGGATTTTCTATCTCATCAGGAGAAGTATTATCATTAGCTGGTGGAGTAACTATTTCTACTAATGTTGGATTATTTATATTAGAATTAGAGTCTTCATAACTAGATTCTAATTTTTCACCAGCATAAACCTTATCTATTAATTCTATGGCTTTATTAACTGTACTACTAATAGGATTCATTACATATAACTTTTCATTAGGCGTTGAATATGTATATTCATGTCCATCAGTCCCATTTAACGAATTACCTGTAATTGTCCATTTTGCCATATCATTTAATTGCATTTTAATTAATTTTTGAATATCCGCTTCAGTCATACTTGTTTGGAATGTTGAACTTAAGCTATTTAATAATGTTGCATATTTAGTTAATATAGATGGTGAAGTAACTTTATTTACAACACCGCTTATTACAGCTTGTTGATTCTTGCCACGATCTCTATCCCCACCTGGTAAGTTATATCTTTCACGAGAAAATACTAATGCTTGTTTGCCATTTAAATGATTATATCCTTTTGTAAATTGATAAGTATATCCAGTAAATTCTGAGCTTACAAAAGTATAATTTGAATAAACATCTACTCCACCTATTGCATCTATTACAGTTTCTAAAGTTGAAAAATTAACCCTAAAATAATAATTTATTTCTACCTCTAATAGATCTTCTAATGTACCTATAGACATATCTATTCCATATACTCCAGCATGAGTTAATTTATCTTTTAATCCTTTAGTTCCTCTTAACTGAACATAATAATCCCTTGGAACACTTGTTAATAAGATTTGTTTAGTAACTGGATTAACTGTTACAACCATATTAACATCACTTCTTGATACACTACCAATAGATCCATAAGTATCAATACCACTTATGTATATTGAAAATGGTGTATTAGTAACATCTACTTCTTTAGTTATTTCATCAAGTTCAGTTACAATGCTTATTCTATCTAATGTTTTTAAATGATTAGAGTAATTAAAACTTTCATTTAAAATATTATAATATGATTCTTCTATTAAAAGACTATCTATTTTATCATCCATTAAATCTTTAATTAAGACATTATATTGTTCATAATTAATAACTTCTAAAGCTTTTTTTTCTTTTAATTTATCTAAAGCTTTATTAATATTACCTAATTCTTGATTTACGTATCCAATAGAAGATAAATCACTTATTGATGTAAAACTAGATTTATTATTTATTAAAACTAAGTAATTTTCTTCTTTATAAGATGTATCAGTAAAATTTCTAAAAAAGCTTAAAGTATTAAATACATAATATGTAATAAAAGATATTATAACAGTTAAAAATATACTTATTATATATCCTGCTATCCTTCTTTTTTTAAATCTTTTTCCTTTTGTTACTAAAGTAAAATAAAGTGCTACATCCCATAATACCATTATTAATACTATTAATAATATATATTTAAGAGGTATTATATTAGACAAACTAACATAACCAACAAATATCAAAAGTAAAAATGTCATTATAACATATAAAATCCTATTAAAATTAAGTTTTCTCATACTATCACCTTTTATAATTATAACATAGTATGATATTTTTTTTACATAATTTATTTTAATTTACAAAAATATTACATTTATAAATTTTTAACATATTTATCACATCTATTCCCCCATGAATCTATTACTTTATTATCTTTAAATACTCTTAAAATTTCACAGTTATTAGCGCATCCTTTACATTCTATTGCTTTAGTCTGAAATTCTATATTTTCAATATTTAAATTATATGTCTTACCCGTTTCATTTTTATGTGCAAGTATTGCTATACCAATTGCTCCCATTAAATGGCTATTAGGATCAACTATAACCTTTTCATTTAAAATTTCTTCAAAATATTTTACAACACCAATATTCTTAGAAACTCCACCTTGAAATACAATAGGACCATTTATTTTTTTACCCTTACCTACATTATTTAAATAGTTAATTACTATGCTTTTACATAATCCCGCTATTATGTCTTCTTTTTTATATCCCAACTGTGCTTTATGGATTAAATCTGATTCAGCAAATACAGTACATCTAGCAGCTATTTTAACTGGATTTTTACTTTTAATAGCATAAGAGCCAAAATCTTTAATATCAATGCCTAACCTTTTAGCTTGACTAGATAAAAAAGAACCTGTTCCAGCAGCACATAATGTATTCATAGCATAATCAGTAATAATACCATTATTTAATAATATAATTTTAGAATCTTGACCACCTATTTCAAGTATTGTTTTAGTATCAGGATATATTGATAAAGTACCAATAGCATGTGCCATGATTTCATTTTTAACTATATTAGCATCTAATAATAATCCTATTAATTTACGGGCAGAACCAGTAGTTCCTATTCCTTTTATTTTGTATTTTGGATTTAGATCACGTTTTAAATTACTAACCAGTTCTCTTACTGCTTTAACAGGTGAACCTAAAGTCCATATATAACTAGATGCTATTATATTATTATTTGAATCAATTATAACACCTTTAGTAGAAATACTACCAATATCTACTCCTAAATAACAATTCATTTATTCCTCCTCATTTCTATCATGTCATAAAATGCTTCAAGACGTGTTTTTATACCAACTTCACTAGTATTAGAATCAAAACTAAAATATATAATCGGTACATTATAGTTATTACATACTCTATTTATTATAGGCATACATGATATTTCAGGTGTACAAAAACTAGATTTAACATGAATTATTCCATCATAATGATTTAAACATAAATATTTTGCCCAATATATATTAGTAGTTGCATCAGCTCCCATTTTATATAATTGATATTCTTTAGTATTTTTTAAAGCTTTTTTAGTAACTTTTTTATTTGTAAATAATAAATACTTAACATTAGTAAATCTTTCAATTTCAATATTAAATTTAGCTAATTCTTCTTCTAAAAAATAATTACTAAATGGTTCCATTAATGTATATAATTCACCTATTATACCTACTTTTAAAGTGTTTTTAGGTTTATTTATATGGACTTTTTTTATTTTCTTAAAATATTTTTTATATTTAAAATATAATTCAAAAGGATTTTTAACCTTAGAAAAACTATCTAACATTTCTTTTTTTATCTTAATAAATTCACCCTTATTTACTTCAAAACCGATATTATGTCTTATATATATATCAACCTTATCCATATATGAAATCATATTCTTTGTTATATATAAATAATATAGACCCTTATATATTTTAAAGTTTTTATCAATACTTTTTAAAATATTATATATTCTTTTTATATTCACCTTAGATGCAGTTACAAAATTATAAAGTTTAAAATCATAACCTAGATCTTTTAATATTGCTTCCTGTAACACAGCATATGTTCCATATCTACATCCACCACCAAATTGAATTAATATATTAGCCCCTTTAGAAAGACTTTCAATAAATGTTCCAAGAGTGTATTTAAAAGGTGTACAAACAAAATCAGGTGAATACTTACTTCCAAGTTCAATTGTATTAGTAGTTATTTTAGAAGGAACAATTACATCAACATCTAAAATATGACTTATTAAGTAATTTACAGCTACATGATAGTCGCCAATACGTGGAAAAGATAATTTAGGCTTGTTCAATTATATCAACAAAACTTTCTAATCTTGTAATAAAACCAGTTAAACCATCCATATCATCGACTATCAAATTAAGATATGGTTTTTTAATCTTTCTTATTGCAAGTTCATTTACAAAACTATCTAGTCCACACGGAAATGTTGTAAAAAATAAAATACCATCTATTTTCTCCTTACATAAAACTATAGAGCCAAGATTTTCTTTTGAATATTTCCAATACAAATCATTAGATACATAATTAGATAATAAATTAGTTTTTAAAGAATCAAATAAAAACGAATAAATAAGTTCTACATTCATACTTTCTAAATAATCTATTATGGGTTTACCAACATATTTATCATAAATATTATAAGGATGGGCAACTACTAAGATTTTTTTATTTTTACTATTTAATTTGTTTTCTTGTTCCATTATCTTACCTTTTAAATTTGACTTATACACAATAGAAGCTTCCCTGTAACATGATTTTATTTTTTTATCAGTAAATCCTAAAAATCTTCCTATTTTTAAACAAGCATCATACTCAAATTTTTTATTTAAATAATCTATTTCATATGTAAGTATCTTAACATCAAACAAATTAGAAACTAAATTATACAAACTTTGAAAATTCACACACATTTGATTAAATCTACCGTAATTTTTTATATTAGGTATTAGAATATAATCACAATTAGGCGCTAATGCGGCAACATGACCTAAAAATATTTTAAGTGACAAACACATCTCATCACCATAATTAAGACCTTTATTTATTATTTCTTTATCAGTTTCATAACTAACTATAGTTACACCTAATTTTTTTAAAAATAAAATATATTCTTCTATATAGTAATAATATAAAGCCTTAGGTACACCTATTTTCATAAATCACCTCTCTTTATAAGAATATGAATACTATTTCTTAAAAATGCCTATTTAAATAGTATAAATTAAATGATATAATTAAGTAGGTGATCTTATGTATTTAAAAGAAATAACTGAAGAAGAATTTGATAAATTTACAAAAGCTTATTTTATAAAATCTATATATCAAACAAAAGAATATGCACATGTTATGTATAATCAAGGCTTTTCATTTAAATATATAGGTTTTATTATCGATAATAAAATAATAGGAGCTAGCTTAATTTTAATAAAAAAAATTAATAGATTAATAGCATTTGCACCAAGAGGAATACTTATTGATTATAGTAAATATAATATAGATGATGTAACAAATTTATTAAAAGAATATTTAAGTAAATTAAACATTTCCTCACTTGAAATTAACCCAATCATACTTAAAAATATATATAATTATAAAAAAGAAAGTTTAATTACTAATCCATATTATGATAATATATTTTCAAAACTTACTAATTCAGGATTTAAACATTTAGGATATAATAATTATTTTGAATCTTTAAAGCCTAGATTTGAAGCTATAATAGATTTAAATGATTCCATAGAAAACTTATTTAAAAATGTAAAAAAGGAATATAGAACTAAAATTAGAAGTGCTATTAAAAATGGTATTAAAGTATATAAAGGTGATATAGGTGTATTAGATAAATTATACGAATTTAATAAAGATAAATATATAAGAGATTTAAATTACTATAAGGATGCATATAATTACTTTAATTCTTCTAATATGATTGATATATATTATACAAAAATAGACTTTAAAGTATATTTGCAAACAATACAAAATACCCTTAACTATTACCTAGAAATAGAAGATAAATTAAATAATAAACTAACTAATAAAAATAAAAATTCACAAAAACTAATAGACAAAAAAATGAATAACGATATTATAATATCAGAATATAAAAATAAATTAATTGAAGCTACTAATTTATTAAAAAACGAAAACAGTGCTATAACAAGTGTTGCAATTGTTATTAAACAAAACGATACCATAACAATATTAATTGATGGATATGATTTAAAATATAAAAAATTTAATTCAAAGCATTTATTAATTTGGCAGCTTATAGAAATATATAAAAATAAAAATTATAAAAAATTTAATTTAGGTGGATTGTCAAATACCTCAAAAGATACAACAAATTACTCAGGTG
>ERZ859923.1095-NODE-1095-length-12379-cov-2.413908_pt1 | contig 12379 bp, 10 predicted proteins | sample MGYA00510116_ERZ859923 | MGnify/ENA primary metagenome ERZ859923 (study PRJEB30046, sample SAMN00715168) | human gut metagenome | study: EMG produced TPA metagenomics assembly of the A metagenome-wide association study of gut microbiota in type 2... | reverse complement strand
AATCTAGGAAAAAAGGCCCTTTTGCCTGCACTAAGTCTATGATTTCTGTTTAATGTAAAATTTTGTAAAGTAATTCTCTGTTTATCCCAATAGTCGAAAACCAACGAAAATATTATAATATAAGTACGAAAACGTGCGAAAGGGAATTTTCGTACAAACAAAAAAGGAAAAGGAGAGGAAATATGAGAAAGTTAAAAGAACGCTTTCACAGGAAACATGGCATATTCCGCTCGGTATTCAGTTTGATACTGGTATTGGCGATGATTATGACTATGATTCCGTCAATTGGAGGAAACTTGGTAAAAGCAGCTTCAACTCCGATGAATGTAACTATTCATTTTATGAAGCCAAGTAATTGGAATTGGACAGAACCAGCGGTACAGTTCTGGGGATACAATTCTATTGAAGTAAGTAATGATGCGAATGGTGGAGTATCAAAAGAGATTCCAGGCTGGGGAGGAGCAGAAGGTTATTTCTTCAGTAAAGGAACAGCAACAAATACAAATGGCGACAAAGATTATTATCTTACTGTCAAAACAGATGCAAAAGGATTTCAGTTTTTAGATTTTCAGAATCCTGCAAATGATGCAAAGTTAACACAGTATACTGGTGATACACCAACTGATGTATATTATATTACCAAGGATGGAAGCAATTTTGCATACTACCTTGACGCAGAATGAAAAAAACCGGTTCCTGATCTGCCAAAGACTGAGACAACCTTCCTTCTTGTAGGTACACTTCCGGGAACAGGTTGGGATGCAAGTGCAACACCAAACTTTGTAAAATCTGAAACAAACGAGAATGAATACAGCATTTCTCTTAAGAATGTTCCAGCAAAAACATATGAGTATAAAATCCTTGAGGATGCAGCATTAAATGGTTGGACTAAGGCATGGGCACAAGGTGCAGGTGGAAGTAATGTCCAGCTGGAAGTGAAAGCACCAGCAGACATTACCATGAAGCTGGACAAGACAGATGCTGATAAAAAGACAGATGTAACCATTAGTTATATTAAAACATTGGATGTGAAAACACCGACACAGGTAGAAAAAGGAGTAGACATTGCACTTCCGGCAACAGGAACCTATTATGCGGGTGATATCAAGGGAAGCAAGACTGAAGGTGTAGATGTAACTTATACTGCTGTTTCAAAAGGTATTACAGTAAGTGGCACAACACTTAAGGTTCCAACCTCATATAAAGGAACAGATGTAACTATCCGTGCAGCTTATAACGGAGTGAAAAAAGATATTACCATTCCGGTAGTAGATAAAGTTTATACTTATACTATTTACTATCATGATTTCAATGCAAGTCATATGGCAGCAGATGCAAGTTCCCTGTGGATTTGGCAGGATGGCGGAGCTGATGGAGTTCTTTATAATTTTTCTGGAACAGAGCAGTTATCCGGTGAAAATACATGGCTTAAAGCTACAGTAAAGCTTCCATATTATAAAAATATTCGTATTATTCCAAAGAACTATGGTGATACATGGTCATGGAAGAGTGAAGAAATTTCATATGACAACACAGCAAAAGATGAAAATGTAACTCTTTACATTACATCAAACAGCAAAGAAGCATACACAACCATTCCAGAGCTTGTAAAACCAAGAGAGCGTTATGTAATGGTAGAATATAACAGACCAGCTGGTGACTATGAAGGCTGGAATATCTTTACATGGAACAGTGGATTTGGAGAAAAGGTTACTGTTAACTTCCAGAAAATGAATGGTAAGATGGTAGCCAAGATTCCAGTAAAAGATACTACAGCAGATATGATGTTATCTTTCTGTATGAGAAGAAGTACAGCAGATGATGAGTGGGCTGATAAAGATGGCGGAGATCATTATGTAAGTGTACCGGCAAATCAGAATGTTGTAAAAGCAAAATTCGTACAGGGTGAGGGAATCACAGAGGTTCTTCCATCAAATATTGGATGTGTGTTGGATGGTGAGAATGGACAGATTCATTTCTATTATAGAGATGATGAAATGGTTGCTGCTAAGAATACGCAGGAATCTATTGCAGATAAAGTAAGCGTTACAATAAATGGCAAAGAAAATAAAATGACTTATGATGCTGCAAACGAGAGATTTTACTATGACTTAACTGATATCAAGACAGGAGATTACTGTTACTACTATACAGTAGATGGTAAAGAGAAGCTTGATGCATTTAACGAGAATACAAAAGATTATGCTGGAAAGACATGCAGTGTCTGCCACTACAAGAAATTCAATATGAGCATCAGTGCAGAATTATCCCAGCCTACTATGGATTACAATGATAACAATGTATTAACTGTTAAGTATAATCCAGCTGATGGCGAAGATATGACTGAATTTGAAGTAGCAGCCGCAACAGCAGATTTAAGTGCATTAGGATTAAGCAGAGAATATGCAATTGACCCAGAATTAATGGAAGCAACCATTTCATGTCTGAATACAATAACCACAGGAGTTAAGACAATTCCTGTAACTGTAAAGGATGTATATGGAAATGTATACACAACAGAAGTAAATGTTACTGTAACAGATCGTGTTAAAACAGATGGAGATTTTGATTGGGATGAGGCAGTGATTTACTTTGCTGTAACTGATCGTTTCTTTGATGGAGATGCAAGCAACAATGATGCTTATGGAGTAGGAGACTACGATACAAGTGCTAAAAAGGGTGGTTCAAGCTATCATGGTGGAGATTTTGCAGGATTAACTGAGAAGCTTGACTATCTCGAGGATTTAGGTGTAAATACTATCTGGATTACACCAATAGTAGAGAATATCACAGATGATCAGCATGACGCAAAGACAGATACAGCTACCTATGGTTATCATGGTTACTGGGCTAGTGACTTCACAGAGCTTAATAAGCACCTTGGAACAAAGGAAGAGTTTGCCGCACTTCTTGATGCAGCACACAGCCGTGGAATGAAGCTTATGGTTGATGTGGTATTAAATCATGCAGGCTATGGTACAGAGAATTATTTCAATAATATTCTCAAAGATAAGGATGGAAATGCAATCAAGATGCTTCGTGACAGCAGCAATACTGTTTCCGGAGATGACAAGTTAGCACCACTTTCAGACCTCCCTGACTTCGTAACAGAAGATCCGGAAGTAAGAAATCAGTTGATTGAATGGCAGACAGAATGGATGGATGAATTTGACATTGACTATTATCGTGTAGACACGGTAAAGCATGTTGATTCTACTACATGGTCAGCTTTAAAGAACTCTCTTACGAAAGTAAACCCAGACTTTAAGATGATTGGAGAGTACTCTGGAGCCGGATATGCTAATACCGCCGGAGAACTTGGAACAGGAAGCATGGATGCACTCCTTGACTTCGATTTCAATGATTTTGCAAAGGATTTTGTAGGCGGAAAGATTTCTACAGTTGAAAACTCATTGTTAAAGCGTAATGGAGTACTAAACAATACAGCAACAATGGGTAATTTCTTAAACAGCCATGATGAGGATACTCTTCAGTACAAGCTTGTAAATGAGAGTAAATTCTCGGAGGAAGAGGCTTATAACCTGATGAAGGTAGCAGCTACTCTTCAGATTACAGCCAAGGGCCAGCCGGTTATTTACTATGGAGATGAGCTTGGTCAGGCAGGAGCTAATGACTGGCCAAACCAGACAAATCGTCGTGACTTTGATTGGAAAGAGTTAGAAGCACAGAAGGCAGACAACAATAGTATTTACAAACATTACAAGACCATGCTTTCAATCCGTAATGCATACACAGATGTATTCGCAAGAGGAAGCAGAAATGTTGTGGCAAGTTCTGATGAGGAAGGCTATGATGTAATTGCAAGAAGCTATGGTGATACTACATTATATGTTGGTATGAATATCAATGATACCGCAAAAGAAGTAAAAGTTCCGGTTAATGCAAATGCAGGAGATACAGTTAAAAATCTTTATGATGGTAAAACATATACTGTTTCTTCTGATAAGACAGTAACAGTAAGCATTCCGGCAGCAAAGGATGGTGGAACAGTCATTCTTACCGAGGTGAAGAAAACAGTAGATCCAACACCGGCAGACCCGGGCAAGAAAGATCCAACACCAACACCAGCAAAGAAAGATGGAGTTATTTCCGTAACAGATAAGGCTGCTATTGAAACCAAAAAAGCAGCTCCAAAGAGTGGCGATGACAATGAAGCAGCTACATATGTATGCTTACTTGGACTCGCAGTGGTAGCAATCACAGCAGCTACATATCGCAAGAAAAGAGCTTGCAAATAAAACAGCTTTTAAACTAAACATTTTATAAACCTCTTAGATGCCGCACCCTCGGGTGCGGCATTTTGCTATAAATTGGGAAAGAAGTCGTATTGCTATCATCATGTTAAATACATTATAATAAGAATAAAACAGCTAAGGCTGTCAGGGAGAACAATATGAAAAGTACAGCGTTTGATATGGCTATGATGGCATACAGACAAAATGATATGGAGGGAGCATTCCGTCAATTTCTGCCACTGGCAGAGACTGGCGATGCAGATGCCATGAATATGGCTGCAAATATGTTTGAAAGAGGTCAGGGCACATACCGGGATCCCGGGCGCGCAGTGTTTTGGTGGAAGAAAGCAGTGGAGCTTGGAAATGTGGATGCACTTGCCGATTATGGTCATTATCTGGTCACCACCTTTTTTGATGGCAAGGAGCAGAAGCTTGGAGCAGGGTATCTGGTTACTGCAACGGAGCGTGGCAACAACAGAGCGGGAGAGAGCCTAGTGGAGTTTGCTCTTAAAAATAACGAGGCCGGAGTCAAAGTATACAGGACAGCAGCAGATTACTGCGACCGGGCTATTGACGCAGCGACAGATTCATATCTTCGCACACAGTATGTGCAAAAAAAGGGTATGCTTAAATATAAGCTAAAACAGCACAGACTTGGAAACAATTATGTATATCTGGCAGCGGTATTTTCGGCGATAGGAGCAGTATTTCTCATGATTGCATCAGTGGATTTGTTTCTTGAGCTGCATATGGAGTATTGCGATATGTTTAAGCTGTTTTCGTATAGTAAAATGATACCATGGGAGGCTGATATAGCGATGTTCTTTGGTGCGATGCTTTTATTTACGCTTGGCAAGGTGACAAATAAGCTTCATGTGGCGAGCTTTTTGCAGCTTCTTGCATCGGTATTTGCGGTGGCAGTTGTTGCCATGCACTTTATCTGTGTGATAAATGATGGCAGAGCGTGGTATGACAAGCTGCTTTGGTATGTGGTACTTGTTGTCATTCCGCTTATGCTCGGAAAGCTGCTGGGTGAGATACTGAGGAAGATTATCGGCATACAGTAAAATAATATTTCGATATATAACCGGAGGAGGATGAATATGACTCTGCAACAGCTAAAATATGTGGTGACAGTGGCAGAATGCGGCAATATAACAGAGGCTGCAAAGCTGCTTTTTGTATCGCAGCCCACAGTGACCAGCGCTATACATGATCTGGAAAAAGAGATGCAGATAGTTATTTTCATCAGGACAAACAAGGGAGTGATATTATCAGAAGATGGTGAGAAATTCCTTGGTTATGCCAGGCAGGTGCTGGAGCAAGTGGATCTCATCGAGGGCATTTATAAGGATAATGTGGTGAGCAAGCCACACTTTGCGGTATCGTGTCAGCACTATTCCTTTGCGGTAAATGCATTTGTGGATGTAATCAGAAGGTTTGATGCATATCAGTATGATTTTACCATCAGGGAGGAACAGACTCACGAAATTATTGAGGATGTCACGAATTTAAAGAGTGAGCTGGGAGTCATATATCTAAGCTCCAAGAATACGGAGGTGCTCTCAAAGCTGCTAAAGCGTAATGAGCTTGAGTTCACAGAACTTTTTACAGCTACACCGCATGTATTCATATGTGATAGTCACCCGCTTGCTTCGAAAAAGAGCATCACGATGGATGATTTGCAGGACTATCCGTACCTGACGTATGAGCAGGGAGAGTACAATTCACAGTACTTTTCGGAGGAGTTTGTCAGTACTCTTGACAGCAGAAAGAATATCAGGGTCAGAGACAGAGCTACACTTTTTAATCTGATAATTGGCTTAAATGGCTACACAGTGTGTTCAGGAGTGATTTCCGCAGAGCTGAATGGAAGGAATATTATATCAAAGCCACTTGATGTGGAGGAGTATATGAGGATAGGCATTATCAGCAGAAAGGGTGTGGTACTCTCGCGATATGCAAGGGAGTATATTGAAGCATTGAAGGCGCACTGTATATAAGGTCTAAATATATACAAACATTTGGTACAAGGAGCATAGCATGTACGATAGTATAATAATAGGAACAGGTCCTGCCGGACTGTCGGCAGCCCTGAATTTAAAAACATATAAAAAGGATTTTATCTGGTTTGGTTCGAAGAACCTAAGCGAAAAGGTGCAAAAGGCAGAGAAAATCACAAACTATCCCGGATTTCCACAGATAAGCGGACAGGAGCTGTTTGAACGCTTTGACGCTCACAGGAGAGCTGCGGGAATTGATATAACAGAAAAGACTGTGACCAATATCATGCCTGCAGGAAACGGCTTTATGGTGCTTGCAGACAATGAGATGTATGAGGCAAGGACTCTCATACTTTGCATGGGTGTGATGTCTGCAAAGCAGCTGGACAGAGAGGATGAGCTGCTTGGCAAGAGGCTCAGCTACTGTGCCACCTGTGATGGCATGTTTTACAAGGATAAGAGGATTGCTGTCATATGTAATGACAAAAAGTATGAGCATGAGGTAAAATATCTTGCGGATCTTGCGGCAGAGGTATTGTATTTCCCAGCCTATAATGACAGCGAAATAGAGCTTCCAAATGTGAATATATCAAAGGATACACCTGTTGCATTAACCGGAGATTCGTTTGTGGAAGGAATTACGCTTCGAAGTGGAAAGACTGAGAGCGTAGACGGAGTATTCTGCCTCAGGAATGCCATCGCACCATCAAAGCTTATGCCGCAGCTTGAAATAGAAAACGGACATATATTGGTGGACAGAGCCCAACAGACAAATGTAGCAGGCTGTTTTGCGGCAGGAGACTGCACAGGCAGACCTTACCAGTATACGAAGGCTGTGGGAGAGGGGAATGTGGCAGCACACTCTTGTATACAATATCTCAGTAAATCAGAAAAATAATATGGCAATGGCATAGAGGTCGGTTAAAGCATGTTAAAGGCAATTACAGCCACTTACCGTTGAGAAGATATTGGTTTCTCTCAGCTCCGACTGAGACAAATTGTATTTCGTGTCTTAGCATGTCCTCAAGGAAGCTTATGTAGCGCTTAGCATTTACTGGAAGCTCATCATATGACCTGCAATTCGATATATCGGTTTTCCACCCCGGCAGCATTTTGACTACCGGGGTATATTTTTCCAGATTTTCGGTGGGGTCAAAGACGTTTGTTACAGCATTTTTATACTGATATCCTATGATAACAGGAATCTGATCCATGATGCTCAGGACATCTAGCTTGGTCAGTGCAATTTTGTCAGCATGCTGGCATTTTAGACCATAGCGGCTTGCAACGGCATCAAATGGACCCACACGACGTGGTCTTTTGGTGGCAGCGCCGTATTCGCTTCCATACTTGCGAACCATTTCAGTCCATTCACCGTTCATAGCTTTTTCCGCGACAAATGGTCCGGCTCCGACACAGGTAGAGTATGCCTTTAGTACACCGACCACATGGTCTAATGAGGCACCGGGGATACCCGCACCTATAGGACCGTAAGCTGAGATGGTGGAGGAGCTTGAAGTATATGGGAAAATACCATAGTCTATATCCCTCATTGCACCAAGCTGTGCTTCAAGTACAACACGCTTTCCCTTTGATAGTGCATCCTCAAGGAATGCACCGGTATCTGTGATATAAGGTGCATATTTTGCAGCCTTCTGCCTGCACCATGACAAAAGAGCTGACAGAGACATAGGCTCCTGATGATAGCAACCTGCAAGCTCAAGGTTTTTAGCTTCAAGCATGGTCTTAAGTCTGGCCTGTACATTCTCTTCGTCTAAGTGGAGTAGATCACCGAGACGGATTGTTTTTTTACGGTATTTATCGCTGTATGCATAGGCAATACCGCGTTTGGTAGAGCCGAAGGCTGCTCCGGACTTTGAAAGGCGCTCTTCCTCAAGCTCATCCTGTATTTTATGCCACGGCATTGAAATTGTGGCTCTTGTTGATAATTTCAGGTTTTTTGGCGAAACAGATACATCTTGTGTTCTGATCTGTGCAATTTCATTGGACAGATGGTTTAGGTCAATAACCATTCCGTCACCGAGCACACATATTACATCTGGGTGAAGTATTCCGGATGGAAGCAGATTTAAGACAAATTTTCCCTGTTTATTAACTACTGTGTGTCCGGCATTGTTACCACCCTGATAGCGGACTACGATATCCGCATGTTCTGCGAGAAGGTCGATGACACGACCCTTTCCTTCGTCTCCCCAGTTTATTCCTGTAACTGCTGTAAGCATGATGAATGCCTCCTTGTTTTTTGAGTTTAATATTTGGATGTTGGTGCAGAGCTTGTGCTGTCCGAAATTTGAATGGTATAAAACAAGTCTGCTTATAATGTGTATGATTCTGTTACGTGCAATATCTAAACGTCTTATCAGTTAGTATTCTTGCAAAGATGAGTCCGAGCGGCAGTGCAATGATAATCATGATTGCTGATGCAAACCATGAAACAGCATCAGAAAGTGCCATTATGCCGAAATTGTATATAGCCCGATACAGATAAAGTCCCGGAACCATTATGACTATGGATGGAACAGTAAGGGATATTCTCGGATATCCGTTGTTTTCCTTGATAAATGATGCGAGAAGTCCTGCTGTGAGAGCTCCGGCAAATGCGGCAGCAGGAGCCGGCATACCTGTCAGGTCTACCAGCTCAAGCCGCAGTGAATTTGCTATGGCACCTATAAGTGCGGCTGTTGCAGCCATGGGAGCTGGACTGTTGAACATGATTGAGAATCCAAACACACCGAAGAAGCTCATTATAAGCCTCAGGATTAGATGTAGTACGGGGGTCAGATTCAAGTCTTCAAAGTCCATAGGCTGCAGTCGCAGAAGCAGTGCCATAATCCATGCAAACATCGTGGCTACCATGACTATTATTATTGCATAGGCAAGGCGTTCAAGACCAGAGCGCAAATCCAGCTTTGCCAGGTCGATTCCGCTTGTGATAAACGGAAATCCCGGAATGATAAAGAGCATGGAACAGATGTATCCGGCTTCATGAATTGATGGTACATTGAAAGCCATCTCTGCAATTTTTAAAAATGCCGCATATATGAAGCATGAGGCAGAAATTGATACCGCTATATTTAGGAACAAAGTAAAATGATGTTTTATAAGCTTTGTACGTATGAGATTTCCGATGCCGGCTGCTACAAATGCCAGTATCATTTCAATAGGGCCTCCTCCGAGCAAAAATGTGAAGGCACAGCATGCTATAGCTGCTGCAAGTCCAAGCCTTGCAGGGGAGTAAATGGCATGAATCTGTTCAATCTCATCAAGTCGCCGGTGAATTTCTTCGCCGGTCAGGTGGGCTTCCTCCGTTGGAAAATTGTCGACAAACTGCTCCATGCGATAGAGCTTTGATGTGTTTACACCTGTGTTTGCTATGCTGAGTGACTGTGATATACAGTCATTTCCGTCAAAGCAGTTAAACTCGATTGACATAAGTCCGACATCCACTGTACATGTGACACCAAGCACCTTTGAGAGCCGGTTCATGGAGGTTCTCACACGCCAGGCTCCTGTGCCGCAGGAGAGCATGATGAGTCCGACACGTCCGATTACAGAGGCTTTTTCAATCAGTCCCGCCTTATCTATGAGTATATTTCCATCCTGTCTGGCATAATCATGCCAGGGGATTTCCATATGATTTTTTTCCATGATATCTGTGTAGCTGTTATCTGCCATAAATTATCGCCTCGGCCTTTTGTACATGTTTTTCAAGATTTTTTAGGAAATGAGAGCTTCGCAGGAAAATACCAATTTCATCATACCGCTTGTCATTTTCCACAAGAGAGTCCTGACCGTAAAAAACATATGCCATAGGAAGCTCCTTTTCAATCTGTATCATCAAATCCCATACGGCAGAGTAAGCCTCAGCCTCAGTCTCCTTGAGCTTTACGGTATCGGGAAGCTCTCGTATCAGGAGTATTCCGTCATGCTTTACAATGACCTGCTGTGTGGGAGTCATATGCTCGGAATCATATGTGTGGCTGTAGCGGTAAGCCTGTGCATAGTAGATATCCTTTTTGTCTGGCATATCGTTGTATATCTCATGAAAATGTATATAGTTCTTGTCGTGAGATATGTGTTTATATTCGGGCAGCGGATTTCCGTGTTCATCGGTCATGATTATCGGATTTTGGTGTCCGTCGGCATTGAACCTGTACGGTATGATATATGAATTGCGCAGCAAATCAAATACGGTGTTGTTGCACAGACACATAAGCAGTGCGGAAAGATCGCGGTTGGTATATGCATTGAAGAGAGCTTTAGCAAATTTTTCTGCCGGAAGAGATACATCAAATTCATCGTTGTAAACCAGATTTTCATTGAAGGTTTCCATAAGCCTGTCACAGGCCCATGGATCATTTAATATCTTCTGAAACAGAATGTCTGCATGATCTTCTCTTGGAAACATTGTCTTTTCACTCATTTGAAACACGTCCTTTTCTTATATATAATCAATATTTCTCTTTTGAGCATTTATGATTATACAATTATGATTATAATAAGTAAAAAGTATAATTGATATAATTGAAATATCATATTATTATATCATTAGTATCTGTGTATTATCGGAAAAATGACCGGTAAAACGATAATAAAAAGGAGGCTTTAAATATGGATATAAATTTTGAGTACTACAAGATATTTTATTATGTTGCAAAATACTGTAATTTCACAAAAGCTGCGAGGGCGCTCGGAAACAGCCAGCCGAATGTAACCCGCGCCATGAACAATTTAGAGCAGCAGATAAACAGCATACTTTTTATCAGAAATAACAGAGGTGTGCAGCTCACACCGGAGGGAGAGCGTCTGTACGCGCATGTATCTGCAGCGATGTCACAGATACTTGCTGCGGAGGAGGAGCTGTCAGACAGCACAGGACTGTCACACGGAAGCGTATCAATAGGAGCCAGTGAGACAGCTCTAAACATATATCTGCTTGACAGGCTAAAGACTTTTCACATGGCATATCCGGGTATCAGGCTTAAGATATATAATCACTCCACCCCACAGGCTATAAATGCCGTAAAAAACGGCATGATTGATTTTGCAGTGGTATCGACGCCGGCTGAGGTGGAGGCCCCTCTTAAGATGATAAAGCTTGGTTCATTTCAGGAGATTCTTGTGGGTGGAACCACCTTTACTGCGCTCGGAAGCCAGACTCTGTCATTAAATGAGCTGCATAATTATCCGCTTATCGGACTGGGGCGGGAGACCATGACATTTCAGTTTTTTAACAGATTTTTTATGTCACACGGGCTTGAATTCGCGCCTGATACAGAGACTGCAACGACAGACCAGATACTGCCACTTGTGAAAAGTGAGCTTGGTCTTGCGTTTATGCCAAAGCCGATGGCAGAGGCTGCGATAGCAAATCGCGAGATTGTAGAGATAGCTCTGGAGGAGGAGATACCGCGGAGAAATATATGTATGGTATACGATATTCATCACCCAATCAGTGCGGCGGCAAGAGAGTTAAAGAAAGTTATATCAGACAGCTATAAGGTGTGATTGGCAGTCGGTGGGATATACATAGGCAACCGGCAGGTTACATATTGCAACAGGTATGTTACACATTAGCAGGTTTGTAACTTACATCTCGTTTAATACTTTGTTAAAATATAGTCAGGCAGATAAGTTATAAGAATTTATCGGCAGAGTTTTTTAGGAGTATTTTTTTAAAATTGGAAGGAGATTTTACACTATGGCTAACAGAATCATGTTAAACGAGACATCTTATCACGGATCAGGTGCAATCCAGGAGATTGCAACAGAGGCAAAAGCGCATGGCTTTAAAAAAGCACTGGTATGCTCTGACCCTGACTTAATCAAATTTGGAGTTACAGCAAAGGTAACAGATATCCTTGATAAGAACGGATTGGAATATGAAATTTATTCGGAGATTAAGCCAAATCCAACAATTGACAACGTAAAGCATGGCGTGGAGACATTTAAGAAATCAGGAGCTGATTACCTCATTGCAATAGGAGGCGGCTCTTCTATGGATACATCAAAGGCAATCGGTATCATCATCGCAAACCCGGAGTTTGAGGATGTAAGAAGCTTAGAGGGTGTTGCACCTACAAAGAAGCCTTGTGTTCC
>ERZ859923.1094-NODE-1094-length-12397-cov-1.714066_pt1 | contig 12397 bp, 10 predicted proteins | sample MGYA00510116_ERZ859923 | MGnify/ENA primary metagenome ERZ859923 (study PRJEB30046, sample SAMN00715168) | human gut metagenome | study: EMG produced TPA metagenomics assembly of the A metagenome-wide association study of gut microbiota in type 2... | reverse complement strand
CTTGAAAAGCCGGGCAGAGATCCGCGTGATGAGATGCCAAAGCCGATACTTCGCACCGATGTACTTGAAATGAAAGATTTAAAACCGGGGATGATACTTAAGGGAACGGTCAGAAATGTTATTGATTTTGGTGCGTTTGTAGATATCGGAGTTCATCAGGATGGATTGGTACATGTGTCCGAAATGTCGGACAAGAAATTTGTCAAACACCCATTGGATGTTGTCAGTGTCGGAGATATCGTTGATGTCAAAGTAATGGGTGTTGATCTCAAAAAACAGCGTATTCAGTTGACTATGAAATTATAAAGGGGAGAGCATATGAACTTACGTGAAAAATTATTTGTTGAAGTAAGAAAAGGAACAAAGGTCACATTGAGTGAAAGCGATCTCAACAAAATGGATCGCATGTATGAGCGTGAGTTGGCGCAGTATGACAACCGTAAGGTTATGACGCCGTACCGAAAAGAGCCAAAGCGGGCGTTTTTGGCACAGCTGCGCGATTACGCTTTTGAGCGGATCTTGGACAGGCATTTGTACACATTTTCTCACGTGCTGGTTATTCCAAATCCATATGGAGTGGCTAAACAGACAGCCCTTATCCTGTTCAACTCTTCCAAGGAGTACAAGGTGCGCTATCGTGTGTTCGGAGATAATGGCAATGATTTTGTTGGTGAATCCAGCTATACAACAAGACATCGTGTGGCAATCTTGGGGTTGTATTTCGAACGTAGCAATACGGTAGATCTGTCTCTGATCGATCGAGAAGGAAAAGTTGTAAAGCATCGAGTGATCCGTATTTTTGTTTCAGAAGTGCCTGAAAACCAAAAGGATCTTGTGATGGAAGTAGAGGGAGATAAATCCGCAGCAATGCCGCTGCTGGCAGTCAACGGTGCCGCTTTTAGTCCATTGGTCTTTGATGCAGATGGTGCGATCCGATATTCAATGCAGCTTCGTACCTATAAGATGGGTATGATACCGATGCCGAATGGTCATGTTCTGCTGGCAGATCGAACAGCTAACATTGTAAACAGCATGGGCAAGATCCAGCCGTGCCGTTATCATGAAATGGATTATATGGGCAGAGTGTATCGCACATATATTTTGAATGAACCGATCGGTACTGCATTAGCACAGCACGATAGTTCGTTGTATCTTGTGACTTCGTCCGATGGAGAGCATTATAATGACTGTATTCTTACGATGGATATGAATACCGGTGAGATCGTACGCCGCATTAAGCTGATTGACTTGCTGGGAGAAAAATACCACACCGGTAAGGAATGGCTGCTTTTTTCAGCGATGGAGTACCGCGCCGGAAAGCTTTTGTTGACATTAAAGCGTATACACACGATCGCACAGCTTGATCTGGAGAGTGGCAAATTGGATTGGGTGCTGGCACCAAAATCAATCTGGCAGGATACAGAGTTGGAAGCCATCGCTTTGAAAACAGAGGGTGCTGATATCGAAATGGGAAGACCGGATAAGGCTGTTTGGATGGATGAGCACGAATTGTTGATCTATAGCACAGGTACTAAAGGGGCGGTAGATGGCGGATACAATGATGCGGAACATTCTGCGGTACTTCGTGTGTCGATCGATGAGGCTGCCGGCACATATGTACAGGAGAGCAAGAAAGACTGTTTGAAAACGATGCAGTTTGGTAGTGCCCTTTATACAAAAGAATACAACAAGTATTTCCATTTGACCGGTATCACGCAAGACCGTACGACAGAACTTCATTCCCAGATCCAGTTGGTCAATGGAGAAAACGGTGAAGTTGAGAAGACATTTAAGTTGACCAAAAACTTTTTGTGGGCTTGGGAGTTTCATCCGGACATCCCATCATTTTGTGTGGGGATGGGACTGCATGATCAGACAGAGTTTGGTAAGCTCCCAACGCCGGAAGAATTTCATGGAGCAATGCCGGAAAAAACGGATCAGCGTATTCGTGGTACCTTCTTCGGTAACGTGCATTTATGCGAGAATCTTTTGCAGTATTCGATGCTGCCTGGTGCAGTTGAAAAGCTGTATTTTAAGGGTGAGCATAAGACATATGTACAAGATTATTCGCAACTGCGTATGGGCAGACGTAAAGAAATCTTTGCTGTGCAGGTGGATGGACTGGAACCTGGAGAATACGATATGTATTTGCAGTTCCAGGGAAAGATTCGCAAGCTGCGCAATGAATTGCGTGTGAAATAACGACGTGTAGTTTATAAAGTTTTCACAAAGTGAATCTTGCTTTTTATGAGGAAATTTCGTATAATTATACTAGAAACTTTGGAAAATACACAGAAATTTGTGCAATTTCAACAAAATTATTTTTATTATTTTACAGGAGGATTCTAGTATGGCAAAAAGATTTGTATTAAACGAGACATCGTATCATGGGGCAGGAGCTATTGCAGAGATTGCAACAGAAACTAAAATTCGTGGTTTTAAGAAAGCGTTTGTATGTTCGGATCCGGACTTGGTAAAGTTTGGTGTAACACAGAAAGTGTTGGATGTACTTGAGAAAAATGGTATGGCATATGAGCTGTATTCAAATATTAAACCAAATCCAACGATTGAAAATGTTCAGACCGGTGTAGAGGCATTCAAAAAAGCAGAGACAGATTATCTGAATCGCTATTGGTGGCGGTTCTTCTATGGATACTGCGAAAGCAATCGGTATCATTATCAACAATCCTGAGCATGAGGATGTTGTCAGCTTAGAGGGTGCTGTAGATACCAAGAATAAGAGCGTACCGATCTTTGCAGTACCTACGACAGCAGGAACTGCTGCAGAGGTTACGATCAATTACGTTATTACAGATGCAGCTAAGAATCGCAAGATGGTTTGTGTAGATCCGCATGACATTCCTGTTGTGGCATTTATCGATTCCGAGATGATGTCTTCTATGCCTAAGGGGCTTACTGCAGCAACCGGTATGGATGCTTTAACACATGCGATTGAGGGTTACATTACGGCAGGAGCATGGGAATTGTCCGACATGTTCCATCTCAAAGCAATTGAGATCATTGCACGTTCTCTTCGAGGAGCAGTAGACAATACGCCGGAAGGACGTGAGGGAATGGCTCTTGGTCAGTACGTTGCAGGAATGGGCTTCTCCAACGTAGGTCTTGGAATTGTTCATTCTATGGCACATCCACTTGGCGCATTGTATGATACACCACATGGAATCGCAAATGCGATCATTCTTCCTACTGTTATGGAGTATAACGCAGAGGCAACAGGTGAGAAATATCGTGATATTGCAAAGGCAATGGGTGTTGAAGGTACAGAGAATATGTCTCAGGAAGAGTATCGTAAAGCAGCCGTTGATGCTGTAAAACAGCTTTCCAAAGATGTTGGAATCCCTACAGATCTCAAGGATATTGTTAAGAAAGAAGATATTCCATTCTTAGCACAGTCTGCATATGATGATGCTTGCCGCCCGGGTAATCCAAAGGAGACAAGTGTTGAGGACATTACGAAGCTGTATGAGAGCTTACTGTAATCAGATCATAGTTTCAATCTAAAATAATGGGCTGCGTGGCACTTTGAAATAAGAGTGTCACGCAGTTTTTTTTAGGGTATAGGAAAATGCTCGTTTTGCTCTTTTTCATCCTCTTAAGCCTCCCTTTCATTTAACAGTTCTGTTATATCATATCGTTTATTATGTCAAAGAATAAAAAAATAAAAAAAATTGAAAAAAATGCTTGCATTTTTGAAAATACTAGTGTATAGTATATCAAGTACGGTACAGATGACGTACAAAACATAAGAAATGTGCGCGTAGCTCAGCTGGATAGAGCGTCTGACTACGGATCAGAAGGTCGGGAGTTCGAATCTTCTCGCGCACGCTTACAAAGGTCTTGATTAATCAAGGCCTTTTTTGTTACAATAAGGAATTGTTTGGAACAGTAATAAGAAAGGATCGTAACGTTATAATGCATATATTTGAAATAGATAGATTGGAACAAATTGTCGGCAAGGATCGGGTTCGCGAGGAGGAACCGCTTGCCAAGCATACTACTTTCCGAATCGGGGGGCCGGCAAAATGGTTTGTAGAACCGGACTCTGCGGAGCAGTTGGCTGCGTGCATTAAATATTTGGAAGAGGTGCAGATGCAATGGTATATATTAGGGAATGGAAGTAATCTGTTAGCTGCGGACGAAGGATACGACGGTGTGATATTGTCGCTGCATCGTATGAATAAGGAAGCAGGGCAGGTCGGTGAACTGCATCAGATTCGAATTTTGCCGGCAGATGCCAGTGAAACAGAGAAAGCGGCGGTGCTGGAGGAATATGGGGTTAAGCAGTGCATATCAACTGCTAAAGCCTATGTGAGTGCCGGTGCGGGAGTGATGCTTTCAACACTTGCAGCCCGGATTGCAGATCAAGGACTTGCAGGATTCGAATTTGCCGGAGGTATTCCGGGAACGCTCGGCGGCGCAGTGACGATGAATGCAGGTGCATATGGTGGCGAGATCAAGGACGTGATCGTAGCTGCTAAAATGATCGATCGAACAGGTAAGATCCATTTGTTTTCAGCGGAAGAACTACATTTGTCTTATCGACACAGTATTGTGCAGGAACAGGGGCTTATCGTTGTGTCAGCGTTATTTGCTTTTGAACAGGGAGACAGGGCGCAGATCAAGGCGCAGATGCAGGAATTAAATGCGAAACGCCGCGAAAAGCAGCCGTTAGAATATGGAAGTGCAGGCAGTACTTTTAAGAGGCCGGAAGGATACTTTGCCGGTAAATTGATCGAGGACGCCGGATTGAAAGGATATCGGGTTGGTGATATCATGGTGTCGGAGAAACACTGTGGCTTCGTGGTCAATGTAGGACAGGGAACCTGCGCACAGGCAGATGCAGTGATTAGGCATGTGCAGCAGACTGTTAAGGAGCAGTTTGGTGTCACCCTTGAGACGGAAGTTAAGAGACTTCCGGAACAGTAATACGCTGAAGTGGTCAGTAATATACTGGAACGGCTTAGCAATATGCTGAAGCGGCCAGTGATATGCAGGAATTAACAGAGAAGCGGCATAGTTCGTCATAAAACGGCGGCATTGTTGTTGGACGATTATGTAGAAATGAGGGCGAATATGAGATTTGTGATCGTTACCGGAATGTCGGGTGCAGGAAAGAGTTCTGTTTTAAAGATGCTCGAAGATCTCGGATATTTTTGCGTGGATAATTTGCCGGTGCATTTTATTCCGAAGATGACAAAGTTAATGGTGGACGAGCAGGAGACTGTCGACAAGATGGGTCTTGGCATCGACGTGCGTAATTTGCAGGGATTGTCTGATCTTGATAACATCTTGGACAAGATGAAGCAGGAAGGATATCCTTATGAGGTGCTGTTTCTGGAGGCAGATGACAGTGTGCTTGTAAAACGCTATAAGGAGACGAGACGTAATCATCCGTTAGCATTGCAGGGACGTGTCGATAAGGCGATTGCGGCAGAGCGAGTAGAGCTTGCCCATATCAAAAAGCGTGCGGATTATATTTTAGATACCAGTCATATGCTGGTACGTGAGTTAAAGCATGAGGTGGATCGTATTTTTCTGGGAGAAGAAGAGTATGAGAATTTCTTTGTGACACTGTTGTCCTTTGGATTCAAATATGGTATACCGGAAGATTCCGATCTTGTGTTTGATGTACGTTTTCTGCCAAATCCATATTATATTCCAACGCTCAAACCACTGACAGGAAATGATCCGGCGGTGTATGATTACGTGATGGCTGCACCGCAGGCAAAAGAATTTCAACGCCAGCTATTTGAAATGGTGAAGTTTCTTATACCAAATTATATTGCCGAGGGAAAGAATCAGATTGTGATCAGCATTGGATGTACCGGAGGAAAGCACCGGTCTGTTTCGATGGTGCGTGCCCTGGAATCACAGATGAAATCTTTGCCATATACGGTCAAGATGGAACATCGCGATATTGAACGGGACGCCAAGTGAGCGGGCTTAGAAAGGAATGTAAGATTACTATGAAAATGTCATTTTCTGGAAAGGTGAAAGAGGAACTTGCTTCGCAGTTAAGCCCGGCAAGACACTGCCAGATTGCGGAATTTGCAGCGCTTTTTGCTCTTTGTGGTAAGATCCGACATCGCAAGAACGGTAGTATTTATTTGGAAGTACATACGGAAAACTTGACAGTAGCAAGAAAATCTTATATCTTAATAAGGATGGCGTTTCAGGCGGAAACGCAGATTAGGATCCGGAACCATAGTTTGCAGACAAGAACGCCGGTGTATCATTTGCTGGTATTGGCGCAGAACAAGGCATATGAGATCCTAAAAGCGATTAAATTATTGAGTGAATCAGAGGATCGATGGGGCGATCTGTCGACGATTCCAAGCCGCTTAGTGCAGAATACATGTTGCAAACGTGCGTATTTGCGAGGTGTGTTTATGGCGGCGGGATCAATAACTAATCCGGAGAAGGCGTATCATCTCGAAATTGCAGTGTTATCAGAGTCGTTTTGTTTGCAATTGCAGCAGATCGTGGCTTCCTTTCAAATTGAGGCGAAGATTGTAGATCGAAAGAAATATCATGTTTTATATGTAAAAGAAGGTTCTATGATCGTGGACACCTTAAATGTTATGGAGGCACATCAGGCATTGATGGATTTTGAGAATGTTCGTATTTTGAAAGAAGTACGTAATTCAGTAAATCGACAGGTCAACTGTGAAACGGCTAACATTCATAAAACAGTAACTGCAGCTGCGAGACAGATTGAAGATATACAGTACATAGAGACTGCCAAAGGGGTTCGCTGGTTAAGCGATGGGCTACGCGAGATTGCAGAGCTGCGATTGGAATATCCTGATCTGCCATTGGCAGAGCTTGGACAGAAATTATCCAAGCCACTTGGAAAGTCGGGAGTAAATCATCGTTTACGAAAGTTAAGTGAAATTGCAGAGCGTTTGCGGGCGGAACAAGAAATCAGCCTCAAACCAAAGGAGGAAAGGTCATGATAACAAAGAAAATTAAAATCCAATTAAAGAACGGATTAGAGGCAAGACCGGTTGCAGTATTGGTTCAGGTTGCAAGTCAATATGACAGTCGTATCTATGTCGAATGTGAAAATAAGAAAGTAAATGCTAAGAGCATTATGGGACTTATGTCTTTAGGACTCTCCGCAGGAGAAGAGGTCGTAGTATCGATCGATGGAGATGATGAGACAAATGCCATGGATGAAATTGAGAAGTACCTTAGTGCGGCACAGGCATAATGGACAAACCAAACATATTATTTGGGTAACACAAAAGGCAAAGTGCTAACTTTGCCTTTTTGCATTTTCTATATCGTTTTCCGGATGCTCTGTAAAGAAGCTGCAGGCTGAGGAAACATGGAGGTTTACTATGAGTTTTACGCATTTACATGTGCATACCGAATATTCTTTGCTGGACGGTTCCTGTAAGATCAAAGAGCTGATCGCGCGAGCTGCAGAATTGGGAATGAAGAATATTGCCATTACTGATCATGGTAATATGTACGGTGTTATTGAATTTTATCGTGCAGCAAGAGCGGCAGGGATCAATCCTGTGATCGGATGTGAGGTATATGTTGCACCGGGATCGCGTTTTGATCGTGAGGTAACGAAGGGAGAAGGCCGTTACAATCATTTAGTGTTATTGGCAGAGAATAACGTTGGATATTCGAATCTGATCAAGATCGTATCCAAAGGATTTACCGAAGGATTTTATTATAAACCTCGTGTTGACTATGAAGTGCTTGAAAAGTATCACGAAGGTGTGATCGCGCTTAGTGCATGCCTTGCCGGAGCAGTTGCCACGGCACTTAGGTATGGACAATATGAGACAGCCAAGAAAGAGGCAGAGCGCCTATATGATATTTTTGGGAAAGATCATTTTTACCTGGAATTGCAGGATCATGGAATTGCAGATCAGGCAACCGTGAATCAAGGGCTTTTGCGTATGAGTGAGGAGTTAAAGATTCCTTTGGTTGCAACCAACGATGTGCATTATATCACGGCAGAAGATGCAGAACCACATGATATATTGCTATGCATACAAACGCAGAAAAAGGTACAGGATGAAGATCGCATGCGCTATGAGGGAGGACAGTATTATCTTAAGAGCGAAGACGAGATGAAAGCACTGTTTCCTTATGCACAGGAGGCGTTAGAGAATACTTCTAAGATTGCTGAGCGGTGTCATGTGGAGATTGAGTTTGGTAAGTATAAACTTCCGAAATATGATGTCCCGGAGGGATTTACAGCGGATAGTTATCTGCAAAAACTTTGCCAGGATGGCATGAAGAAGCGTTATGAAGAGATCACTACACAACTGCAGGAAAGACTGGATTACGAATTGGATACGATTCGGACAATGGGTTTTGTTGATTACTTCCTGATCGTGTGGGACTTCATTCGCTATGCGAGAGAAAATGGGATCAGTGTTGGACCGGGACGAGGCAGTGCAGCAGGAAGTATTGTAGCATATTCGCTTGGCATTACCAGCATCGATCCAATCAAATATGATCTGTTGTTTGAGCGTTTCTTAAATCCGGAACGTGTTACGATGCCTGATATCGATATTGACTTTTGCTATGAGCGAAGACCGGAAGTGATTGATTATGTAGTGCGTAAATATGGCAAAGATCACGTTGTGCAGATCGTGACTTTTGGTACGATGGCAGCACGAAATGCGATCCGAGATGTAGGGCGTGTGCTGGATCTGCCGTATAATTATGTGGATGTGATTGCCAAGCAGATCCCGATGCCAAAGCAGGGAGCAAAAGTTACGATCAAAGAGGCATTGCAGGTCAATCCGGAATTGCGTGAAATTTACGAATCAGATGAACAGGCTAAGAATTTGATCGATATGTCCATGCGGCTGGAGGGACTTCCCAGACATACCTCGATGCATGCAGCCGGTGTACTGATCAGTCCAAAGCCGGTAGACGAATATGTTCCATTGTCCAAGGCGTCTGATGGAACGATCACGACGCAGTATACGATGACGGTATTAGAAGAATTGGGGCTGCTTAAGATGGACTTCCTGGGTCTTCGAACACTAACAGTCATACAAAATGCAGCTAAAATGGCAGGAATCGAAGACGATACGCTTCTAAACATTCCATTTGATGACAAAGAAGTGTTTGACATGATCAGTGCCGGTAAGACGGACGGTGTCTTCCAGTTGGAAAGCGGTGGCATGAAGAGCTTTATGACGGAGCTTAAACCAGAGTGTATGGAAGATATTTTGGCAGGAAATGCGTTGTACCGTCCGGGTCCGATGGATTTCATCCCACAATATATAGAGGGCAAAAATAACCGTGACAGCATTGTGTATGACTGCCCGCAGCTTGAGCCGATCTTGGCACCGACGTATGGATGTATTGTGTATCAGGAGCAGGTAATGCAGATCGTGCGCAGTCTGGCCGGATATAGTTTTGGCCGAAGCGATCTGGTACGCCGTGCGATGGCTAAGAAAAAAGAAAAGGTTATGGAGGCAGAACGTCAAAACTTTGTATATGGCAATAAAGCAGAGGGCGTTAAGGGTTGTATTGCAAACGGCATTTCCGAGGAAGTTGCTAATAAAATATATAACGAAATGATCGATTTTGCGAAGTATGCCTTTAACAAATCGCATGCGGCAGCGTATGCGGTTGTGAGCTATCAGACGGCATATTTGAAATGTCATTATCCGATAGAGTTTATGGCAGCACTGATGACATCTGTGCGTGATAATACGTCTAAGGTAATACACTATACAATGAACTGTAAAGAACTGGGCATCCCGATGCTTTCGCCGGATATTAATGAAGGCTATTCAGACTTTTCGGTTGCGGATGGTGGAATTCGTTTTGGAATGTCTGCGATCAAGGGGATTGGCGTGAATGTGATCGAGCGTATTGTTGCGGAGCGAAAAAGTGGGGGAGCCTATACTTCACTCCAAAATTTCTTGGAGAGACTGGCTTCCGGAGAAGTGAATAAGCATGTGGTGGAGAATCTTATTAAATCCGGTGCGATGGATTCGCTTCCGGGCAACCGTCATCAAAAGGTCATTGCCTATGCGAATATTATGGATGCTGTCAGCAAAGACAGGCGTAACAATATGGCAGGACAGGTATCGTTATTTGATCTTGGTGACGAGGGCTTTGCGAAAGCAAAGCAGTATCCATTGCCGAATGTAGAGGAGTTCCCAAAGGAGGAGCTGCTAACTTATGAAAAAGAGGTGATGGGAATCTATGTCAGTGGGCACCCATTGGAAGAATATGTTGCTTTGATGAAAAAAAATTGTACCTGTATTTCGACCGATTTTGCAGCCGAAGAAGAGCAGGAAGACAACAGTGTTACAGATGGTGAACGTGTTGTCATCGGAGGTCTGCTCGTGAATAAAATCGTGAAAACAACAAAAAATAATACGATGATGGCGATCGCTTCGATCGAGGATCTGTATGGGACAGTGGAAATTATAGTATTTCCTCAGACCTATGAAAAGAAGAAACATTTGTTAGTGGAGGGGTCGAAAGTTTTTGTCAAGGGACGGGCACAGACGGAAGACAATAAAGCCGGCAAAGTGATATGTCAGGATATTATCCCTTTTGACCGTATTCCTTGTGAATTATGGATTCGGTTTGCTAATAAGGAAGCTTACTTAGCCGTAGAGAAAAAGCTGTTGCAGCAGGTAGTTAGCGAGGATGGCACTGATACGATCTGTATTTACCTGGAGCAAGAGCATCAGGTTAAAAAATTGCCAAGATCGTATGAGACGAATGCACGAAGACTGGTGGCTGAAGGTGCATTGGAAGAATATGGAAAAGAATCTGTGGCGATTAAAGAAAAGAGTATTGAAAAATAGTTGATTTTAGCGTAGAATCTATATGAAATGCGTTGCATTGTTAGAAGGTTGCAGCGTAGAAATTACAGCAAGAGAAGCAAGGGGGACTAGATAATGAGCAATGCAGTAAAAACGATTGGCGTATTGACGAGCGGTGGAGATGCACCGGGTATGAATGCAGCGATACGTGCGGTAGTACGTACCGGTATTGCGAATGGATTACATGTCAAAGGTATTCGTCGCGGTTTTGCAGGACTTTTGGAAGAAGATATTTTTGATATGTCATCACTCGATGTATCGGATATTATTCAGCTTGGCGGTACAATCCTTTATACAGCGCGTTGTCTGGAGTTTAAGAAATTAGAATATCAGATGAAGGGTGCTGATATCTGCCGCAAACACGGCATTGACGGAATTGTTGTTATTGGTGGAGATGGTTCCTTTAATGGTGCAAGCAGACTTTCTGAGCAGGGCATCAACACGATCGGTGTTCCGGGAACGATCGATCTTGATATTGCTTGTACGGAATATACGATTGGATTCGATACAGCGATCAACACAGCGATGGAGGCGATCGATCGCCTGCGCGACACATCGGAATCTCATGAGCGTTGCAGTATCGTCGAGGTAATGGGACGTACCGCAGGACACATTGCATTGTGGACCGGTATTGCCAGTGGTGCAGAGTACATTTTGACTACAGAGGAATATCATGGTGATATTCAGCGTATTATTACCAAGATTCAGGATCGCCGTAAGATGGGTAAGAAGAATCATATTATTGTTAATGCAGAAGGTATCGGTAATTCCAATGAGATGGCTAAGGTTATTGAGCTTGCTACCGGAGTAGAGACGAGAGCAACGATCCTAGGTCATATACAGCGTGGTGGCAATCCAACTTGCAAAGATCGTGTATATGCATCTGCAATGGGTGCCAGAGCGGTAGAATTGTTGTGTGAGGGTGCCAGCAACCGTGTTGTAGGATATCACAATGGTGAATTTAAGGATTATGATATTCAGGAAGCATTGGCAATGACGAAGGGATTGGATCCTTATTTGTTCCACATTATGAAGAAGCTGACAACCAGAGGTTAGTACAGCGGATCGTTTGTAACCAGCACATTAATTGCAATATAAGGAAAGAGGTATTGGCATATGAAGAAAATGATGAAATTTTTGGTCGGGGCAGCAGCTACAGGCGCAGCGATTGCAGGAACATTCTATGTGATCGAAAAGTATTTCAACAAAGATGAGAGCGAAGATTTCGATGAGGAAGAGTTTGAAGATGTGTTCGCTGATGAGGTGGATGACAGGGAGTATGTTACCCTTGACATTGACGGCAACGAGATGGAAGAAAATGAGTCTGAGGAAGATGCGGAGGATGACGCAGAGTAATTTTCGGACAAATGATTCCGGTAAAGACAAAAGAATATTGTGAATAGGAAAATCCCCAACTGTTAAGATAATATCTAACGGTTGGGGATTTTTTTACTTTTATTTGGTCCCGATTTGCGATTTCTGTCCCTTGGCAGCACGTTTGCGGCTGCGTATCTTCTTTGGATTGATCGCTTTGCCGTCAAAGTCTA